>Ga0224511_10000885_pt1 | contig 16335 bp, 9 predicted proteins | sample SF_May12_sed_USG_2_FD_169988 | JGI IMG/M metagenome (GOLD analysis project Ga0224511, IMG submission 169988) | Sediment microbial communities from San Francisco Bay, California, United States - SF_May12_sed_USGS_8_1 | ecosystem: Environmental > Aquatic > Marine > Sediment | place: USA...
AGCGGGGGGGGGGGGGAACCAGGAAAGGCATGGCAGTACCACGTGACACACAGCCATTTTCTAGCTTTACTTTCTGTTTCGAGTCATTGAGTGATAATAATGTTCTTCACCCTTTGACACATCGCGTGGCTGCATGTACTAACATTCCAATGTCTTTGTGTAGTAGGTGGAATGATAACATGCGGCCCGACCTGTATGATGTTCTGTGAACACGGCCGAGTGCTGGATGAACATGGCTGTATGACTTGCGAGTGCAGTAAGTTTCCTTCTCTAAATAATTCTCCCACATAGTAATTGTCTAGAACAACCCTGTAGTACCCATGTTCATTTTCTGCTCCACTGTCTATAAAAAAAATCCTCAATTATTGTTGACATGTGTAAAGTTCCGCTGTCAGTGATAATTCTCTCAAGTGCATTCGTAAGCTGGCTCAGTCTGAGTTAACATATATATTAAAAGCACTACCAGCACCCTTTCTGCCCATCCATAAACATGCTATAGTACGGTGTATGGCTCAACCCCTCAACTGACTTATGCATTCGTAGACTTTTTTTATACTCTTGAACTTGGCAATCCTATCTAACATACCTTCTAAGCCTGAGGCTTGTTGATGTGCTAAGAGTTAGGAATTGTGTGATGAGCTCATTCTCACAGTGGGTGCTCAGCATGACTAGGACTTAAACCCAAAACTTTCGATCTGGAGCAAAGCTCTCTTGTCATTGAGCTATCTCACTATCCCATAGTGCTCTAGTCTCTGAGCTGTCCCGTAGTGCTCTAGTCACTGAACTGGCCCTTAGTACTCTATATAGTCACTGACATATCCCATAGTGCTCTAGTCACTGAACTGGCCCATAGTACTCTATATAGTCACTGACATATCCCATAGTGCTCTAGTCACTGAACTGGCCCATAGTACTCTATATAGTCACTGACATATCCCATAGTGCTCTAGTCACTGAACTGGCCCATAGTACTCTATATAGTCACTGACATATCCCATAGTGCTCTAGTCACTGAACTATCTCACTATCCCATATATTGCCCTAGCCACCGAGCGGTCTCACTATCCCATTAGTTGACCAGTTCCTATGGCAACCCCATTGGCCTTCTCCTGTGCTTCCTGTGATATTGTAATGCTGACTCAGTGTTTCCCACGATTCGATTCTCCCGTTTGGGCAGTGTTGAGCATATCATGGTTTACAGGTAGTATTCCATATTCCATATTCTGTGATTACAGATTCTGAACCGACTGACAAGCTTAACATCCAGGAGATAGTTAAAGGATATTGGTGGGCATTCCTCGCAGCCATCGTTGTTCTTATTCTCATCATAGTTGTTATCATCGTAGCAGTTTGCTGCACTAGAAAGAGGAAACGCAGGTACAGTAATGAGATGGACAATAGTCAAGCGATTGTTTAGTAACAACACAGAGATGCCATCGTATTATACTCATTAAGCCGTATTATACCGCAGCACATTACAAGTTGGAAGATGCCTCATAGACGTATCCCCCATAGACGTATCCCTCATAGACGTATCCCCCATAGACGTATCCCCCACAGACGTATCCCTCATAGATGTATCCCCATAGACGCATAAAGCTGTCCGTCCCACTGTAAACACTGAATAAACACTGTAAATTCTGTGAACTTTGTAAGCACTGGGAACACCGAATGAACACTGAATGAACACTGAATGAACACTGAATGAACACTGAATGAACACTGAATAAACACTGAATGAACACTGAATGAACATTGCACATATTTGGCTTTCAGAGAGGAAAGAGAAAGACGTAAAGGGATGAGACTCTACCAGGGAGAAAACTCACTGCTTAAAGCGAACTCTGCTTTTCACCTAGCTCTCCAGCAAAATGATATCAATGATAAGGTCCTAACTGTTGATAACCGGGAGACAGTATTCGATTTTGAGGGTTTCAACATGGGGCATATGGATACATTCACCAGAGATAAGGTAGGTTTTATTCAGGGCATTATAGAAACCCTGGGTTTTGTATGAGAATTGTTCTGGTTTTGTATATGCACCGCCGGATGTACTGAAAGTGGAAACATCAGAGTATACTACAGATAGTGAGAGAGCTCAATGGCTAAAGCGCTTGGTTCGGGATCGGATATTCCGGGTTTGGGTTCTAACAACGTAATTTATAGCTTCTACTACTTCTAAAAGGCTATGGCTTAGGAGGTCCGTTAAATCAGTGACAAAAACACTGGTTAAAGAGGATGGCGAAGTGCCTGAGTAAAGAAGCAACTAAATAAATAAATGGAATATGTCATGCAAATCGCCAACGATGGTCAGTAGTCTGGGTGGGTGGATGGGACAGGAGGTCTTCAGGCACCCAACACCTGAACAACTGAATGCTTGGCAATTGGCATGGGAATCAAATTGTAAAACCTTGTGTGAATAGGCAATGCGTAAGGTAAGAGTCCGCACCGGCTGTCCAGTGCAAAAAAAGTTGCTTTGAAGAAAAAAAGTTGTGGTTGATCCTAATCCTAATCCGTATGTGGATTAGGATTCTCGGGAATTATCTTTGGAATTGAGGAATTGACTCCATATGCGCTCATCTAAAGGTTCAAGATTCCTTAAAATAAACTGGTAAATAAATGCACCTTCTATGATTTTTCTTTTCTCACGCTGTATTTTTTAGAAATCAGACTTCAACTATAACAGTTTCTATTACCTGGTCTTACCTCTAACAGCCAGTGCACTGTCTATATAATAATCAATGTGGATAATAAGAGTAAACATATCCAATATAGCTGTGTACTAATCAACCAACCCTCAGCCTTTTTCCAACTTTGCTTGTGGTCTGATAAAAAAATTAATCAGAAGTTTCTAGAGAATTAATTTCTATTTAATCACTTACGCCCACATAATGTGGATGGCCACATTGATAGGCTTAAGGGAGCCAACATTTTACGGATGTCCAGTTAATGTTATCCACTTGTCTCACTTTTGCTTAGGGTAAGAATTTGTTTTATACAATATGATTGGCCTGTGTACGATTGTCTCATGTGATGCTGTAATTGGTTATTTTAGGAGAAGGCTTTAGACGAAGCCAGCAGTAAGCTAGTTGAGCGTTCTCTACCCGATGTGGTTGGTGACCACCATTACGCAGACGATCAGGAAGAGTCGAGACTTCGAACCGATTCATTCCACTACTCCTCTGATGAAATAGACTATAACCGAACTCCCCCGCCAGGAACTCCAATCACCGAACTGTAATTCTTGCCGAGTAATTAGCTTCTATAGAAACGAGGACACTGACTGCGGGTCGCTAAACTGACTGCCATCTCTGAGATTATTTGTACGCTTCTAATATTACTTATTATTTCGTCAAAGGCTTTTTATTACATGTCATGTTTTCTGTGTCTCATTCATTTGTTATTGGTTTCATGAATCGCTATTTTCACTGCATGTAACGAGTAGTATATTAACTGAACATGAAATGTAAATATTTCGGTGCTTATAGGCTCAAAACTGAGTGAACTAGCAAAAAAGCTTTTACAATGTACAATATTTTTATACCAACAAAAAGATATATAACACTGATATTTGGCTCAATTATCAGCATCGTCGTGGTTTTATGGTAGGCAGTCTGACAACTCCTGATCAGGTGACCTAGTAACTCATAGACTTAGTGTCATCTCTAGTAACTCATAGACTTAGTGTCATCTCTAGTAACTCATAGACTTAGTGTCATCTCTAGTAACTCAATGAGAATAACTCAGGTAACTCACCTAGACTGGGAGTCCATCAAAACAAGCTGCTAATGAGGAAAATAGTCCACACATGCAGAACTGTGGTCTGCTGCAGGGGTGCTGCAGGTCTGCTGCAGGGGTGCTGCAGGTCTGCTGCAGGGGTGCTGTCATAAGCTGCCACCTTCAATTGTAAAGGAGAAACAATGGACAGTCACTGCTATACATGCATATGTAAACTACTAAACTGTACAATCCATAATCAATACAAAAACCTGGGTGGTCATATCTGAACTGTGTCCCCAGGTGACCCTTGATAATGAAGGGTGGAAAAATACTGTTTAATCATTTCAGTGTACTTCCTCATTGGAAATGTTTGCGTGACCGATTGCTTGAGGTCACGCCGGTTGTTGATCTAGCTAGCTTTGTGAAGCTAGGCCATACCAACAGCAGCCTGGTCTGATGTCACGAAAACAAATACAAATGTAAGTGACAGTTTAACCTAAGTGCAAAACAGCTGAAATCTTGATGCTGTTTATAGGAATCCAATGAACTACTGCTGACTTTTTGTATTACTTTCCCTTCCATACTCTGGATTTACTCTGCTAGCATTGCCACCAGTCTACCATTCTACATACATTGCAGTGCAATAGAGTATAGCGACTATAGAGTTCTCCTCCATGATAGTGACTACAGTATTCTACCGACATACTCGTACGTTGTGCAGAAGTGCAGACGTGCAGTGTTGATCATAATGAGTCCAGGACAGTTACCCACATTCAATTTCTGATAGACATTACCGATATTCCGCAAGGCCAGACAGAGCGGAACAGCAGTCAAAAGTTATCAATATGTATGACGTCAACTCCGACGGCGGACTCTAACTGGACTGTATTTGCAGGTTGATCAGAAATACCTTGGTATGAACGACTCATGATTAATGGCTTAGGTTTGCCAAGCTAGGTTCTGTTATCATTTTGATTCATTCAAGCGCTATGCGAGCGGCTGCGGGCATCATAAAGTGCGCTGGTACTAGCAGTGAATCAACAGTCCCAGTCCTTCTTCCTGGGAAGATAGATGTCAGATAGATTGGCTCGTCGGAGAAATCTCTACACCACAGCGCACTCGCTGGCCTTGCGTAAGTAACAACACATCGCTTATCACCCGGAGACCATGGATGCCTAGGCTTCTCCTGCTATACGGCCAGACCTGTGTGATGGTACTGTTTACCTGTGTGATGGTGCTGTTTACCTGTGTGATGGTGCTGTTTACCTGTGTGATGGTGCTGTTTACCTGTGTGATGGTGCTGTTTACCTGTGTGATGGTGCTGTTTACCTGTGTGATGGTGCTGTTTACCTGTGTGATGGTGCTGTTTACCGATTGAGTTGTTGTATTCCTTGTTGCTTTAGACGAGTCATGCAGTTGAAGTACAGTATCATCTTTGTGGTGGCAGCATTGTTAGTTTCTGCCTGCCATGGACTAACGTGTGCAGAATACCAGCAGGTCAATAGGTCTCTCACTTGGCAGCAAGACTTTTGTGAAACTAATTCTGGCCCAAGTTACACCTATGAAAGTGACGTAAGTAAGGAATAATTATATAGCTGGAGGTCAAAGCTTATTGACTGAGGATTAATTGGATTGTCAGCCAGGCTGCTGGCGTAGCTGGGTGGACATTAAGAGCTCACACTAGGCAGGAGCTGCGGTGGGTCGCCTCTCAACCAGCATCGTCCAGCCCAAAGATATTTTGGGACACTGTTCACCCAGATTTTTTAACCACCGAATACAGGAGAACAAAAGGTATAAATAACACTGTAGCAACTGTGAGATGCGGGTATGGAGCTCATTGCTGTAGAGTATGGGTACAGTAGCGGCCATCCACTGCACAATACTGAAGTTATCAGCGGAAAATTATGGGTCTAGTATTGTTTCGGAGCGTACTTCAGGGCAGCTCTCCATTATACGGCTAACAGTTTGGTACTATCCCCGAGCATACTAAGTCCCTTGCTGCCTGAGATATTATTAATTCATAAAATTAAATGTTACATGTCACTGAGTTTAGTTCTCTCTTACTTTGTAACAGCGTATTAAATATAAACCGGAATACCGAGGCCATGATGACCGGTTTTGTGAGAGGTATGACTTGGACAGTATCCTAACATCTATCCCAGCACCAGATGATCTATGCGCATTCATACAGTGCTACACAGGAAATTTCTTTGGCTATGTGGAGGTGACCAACATCACCATTGTACCATCAGTCCGCATCCCATCTTTTTGTGTAAGTATCAATGTTTGTCACGAGCGTTCTTATATCCGATTAAACGTTGAGTTTTCTCACCGAGAATTTTTTAATGTGGGTCGAGATTGCAGATGTATACACGGTTGGAAAGGCTCATTTTAGACTGACAAGAATATGTTCTTTAAGGGCGAGCAGAGTATTGCCGAGGATAATCAGTACAATAAAGTCCTGTCATGTTTCATTTGCATGAATAAACAATGGGTATGCTATTGGGTTGCGGAAGAAAGAAATCCCCCTTGATTTGAGTTAACAATTTCAACACACTTCCACTGGTACAAAGCTCTTATCGATTGCCAAACTGTGGCACCTTTGTATTAGACCATCTTGTTTTACAATTTACATGGAGAGCGTCACTAAGCTAACGGCTTGTTCTCAAGATGGTCAACAATTCGCCCTATTAAGTTGGAACCCTATAGGTCGGCTGCCTTTATTGAGTGTTGTGAACTGAATTCAGTATGGGAGAAAGCACAAAGTGACTCACAAAGTCAGGATAGAACCCGCGTCATCTAGTCCAAAGTTGAGCGCGCTAACCACTAAGTCATCACATCTCCTCTCCTCTGAACCTCTATGGAACCTCTGTCTTATTCATTCCTGTCTGTCTAGAATGTTAATGGACTATCATGGAGAGATGATGGCGGCGAACCAACCCAGCAAGTTCAGCTAAACATTCTGTGCATTCTACGGACTGTGACTACGGAGTATTATCGCAGCACTCATCAGCCTCTTGATATTAAATATCAAGTGACAATCAACCATCAGGGAAACTACTGTCCACTGAGGAACATAACTGTTGGTGAAAGGTAAGGCAGCTAAACCGCACCATTGATGTGAATAGGCCTATTGGCATGATTTAGGTTAGGTTAGGTTAGGAAAAAGTTGCGCAGCCAATTTCATGGTCTGTTTCGCAACAACAAAACCACCAGTGAAGCGACCATAGACTAAGAAAGCGATCAATAGTTAGCCTTGACATTTTGATAACCTTGACCCTGTATAAACTATCATGGACCTTAATTTAGAGAAGACTTGTGGCTATCCATGTAAAATAAAGCTATCAAATCAAGAATGGCTACTTTCAGTGACAGAATTCTGTCCGCGTGATCGAACTCATTTTCAGACGCAGCCGGCGTACATGATTTGTAAAATCGCACTTTCGAGCGCACTTTCAGGCATTGGAACTGAGAATGCGTCTGAAACCCAGTTTTCGATGCCAAAACTCGATCACGTGAATGCATCTATTTTCTGGATCAGCAATCTGTCCACAGTACAGCCCTCACCCCACAGACAGCATTATCGAGTTGCAACATAGCAGAATAGGTTTGTTAGTTCATGATAGGAATAGACAGTAAAGTAGTGATCGCCCTCACTTCAACGCTGGGGTGTTGCACCATGCGGTATAGGACACCCGTTGATTGTACACATCCTATTCTGTTTGCAGGTACTTTGTGTCGGGGCCCAACTGGTTTGATCTCAAAGACCCGGATCCCTATGTCATCCGAGATCCAGTCGAGCCTAAAGCGTTTGTTTGGATCAGAGATGAGCCAGGCCTTTTGGAAAAGTTTGTCGCTCAGATGAATTATACAGATACTGTGGGAAAATTCGGTGAACAGGTTGAATACAGTCAAGGTCTTTGCGGAGCACGGCCACAGCCCCAACCGTGTGAGCGAAGAGTTAACTCAGCGGTCAAGGTTACCGGAACTGCTGCCTTCTTTGTTGCAATGCTGACACTGGTACTTCTCTAGATTTATCATGATTTGTACATACAGCAAATAATATTGCTAGGTGGGTTGTTAAGCCGCTATCTCTAGTGCTTGCGAGCTAATGGCTGTGTGGCATGGTAGGTATTACGGCTGGAACCCTGGAAACTGATGCTTCAAGCCCATGCTCAACATACTTTGTCACACGTTGTGAAACCCATGTGGTTCTTCAGCATTTCTTATTGAACAAAGTACATATACACGTATACAAGTTACCTCTACAGCCACTTACCCACACGGCCACCAAATTGGCTTAGGGGCAATTTTTATTCTTTTTAACATATATTCTATAGCATCTACAGACATGAATTTGAGCGACTTATGATAAAATAGAGTCTCTTCTTTCACTTACAAATGTAACTATAAAAATATAAATATATAATATCCGAGTTAATGATATGCTGACTTCTCCAACCTTCGCCATTGTCTAAGCAAGCTTGTAAAAATACATGGAATCTAAAATCTGGGGTTGTGTAATCCCGGTTGCTCTGTCTGCTCCGAAACTAAGACATAGACATAGAATTTTACATATCTATGTACCAGGAGCACTAGCACTTATCATATAAATATATGTACATAGGCAGAAAGTGAATTGCCTCTGGCTTTGCGAGTATTTGATTATCTAAAAATTATTAAACATTGCTTCTACGGCACTCCTATTATCTCATTCAGATCCGGTATACCTGACTCCTGATCATTGATACGAATATATGGGTCCGCAGCACAAGGCTGACCCTGTGGCCATACAGTCTCAAAGAGTTGTGACATCATCAAAACAAAACAATTTCATTGGCCTTGCTATGGAGGAGGTAGGCGACTCGGTAAGTTGAGCGCACACTAATGCTGAGTAGTTTGCACTTTAACATAAAGAGAAGACAGTTTGCAAATAATTGTAGCGATATCCAGGCGATTTACATCTATATGTAAAATCACCTGAGCCAATCCGTTTGCTTGACCTTGAGATTGCCGATTGCCTATCCGTATATTTGTTTCATCGTTCCTGACTATCTCCCCTGTATCTCTGTTGACGTTTTGTTACCAATCTGCTAACTGGAAGCACTGAATGTAATCCATGTTAGTTGGCTACCGTGCAGACCCAGTGATTGGAGCATCACCTGATGCGAGCCTTGAAAGAAGACGTTCTCTTTAATCAGACTTGGCTAAACCATCTCAGGTCTGCGGAATAAAAGCAGTCATCATACACTTAGTATCTGTGGGTCGAGTCGAGCTCCAGGCTCTCCTATGACATCCTCATTATGAATCCCCGCACAGCGGGATGGAGGGCTGAGCCAGGGGCTAGACTGATTAGATCAAGATCATTGAATCCTGAGTTCGAGCCTCGGTTCCACTCCTCATATAATTCCTAGCTTCTACCGCTCCATAAAAGGTCTCGGGCTTCAGAAGTTCATCGAATAGTATTATCAAGGTCACAAATATGACAATAAGTAAATCTCATCACTCAATAAATTGATATAGATTGAAGCAGCCATAGCTTGGTGGTTAGAATATTTGACTGTCACGCAGTCAATCGAGGGTTCACTCCCAGTACAGTCAACAGCGGTGACGGGATGGGCATTTAATTCGCACCAACAGAGTCTCCCTGTTAACCAGGGAACAAACTCCATGAACCCTTACAGGGAATAGTGTGGATTAGAAACAGAACCAGCAGGAGTGAATATAACTGGGAACTAACTTGCGGTAGCTCTATAACACTGCAGACAGTGAAGTTTAGCCCCCTCCAGCCTCACACATACTCTCCTATCGCCGTTAAATAAAGACCGAAGACAGGAGCGACAGTAGAAACACTGTGAGTGATAGAACCATCCTGGAGGATCCACAAACATAGCAGCACTGTTACCTAGATACAGAGCGGAGATATACAATGAATAATAACTTATTGGATGAGCCACTGAAGGGTAAGTGAGTTCTATTGGATAAAGCTGTTGTATTTAGCCAGGTGATGAGGCTCTTTGGCATGCAGTAGTGGGGGAGGGGAGGTGTAGGGTGAGGAATAAGCAGTATGAGGTAGTACATCCTGTTTTCCTTGCCCTACCCTTGCGGCCGCATGTCGTGAAGCCGGGGCAGCTGGGTAGGTGTATCGGTGGATAGTATTATTAAGGCAGAGGCTTGTTTTCCAAATGGTACATGAGATAACGATATCACAATTACAAATTTGCGAGCCATAGGCATATTCAACGATAAATACTCCGATTTAAACTAAAGAAAGTGGCTGTGAAGTGTATGGAATACCCAAGAAGCAGAATCTGTCATGAGGTACTGCAGAAAACACAAAGTAGTAATGTTTGAAGCATTTGAGTGCTCCTTTTTGAAGCTTACCTAGCATATGATTGCACCCAGCACATGTTGACCTCATTATAGATAACTCCCAGTGTGTAGGCCTACAGAATAGAAAAAAATGATATACGGAGAATGATACAGTATGATGTCTTCACTGTTGTGGGGAAGCTGCCGGATTATATGTTGTTTTTACCAGTTGTGACTTAGTACGTGGAGTACCACAAGCGGCTCAGTATCCATGTTCTACCTTATAGTGAAGGTAGTTCTCTGGAGGTAGGAAGCTCACACTCACAGCTGGAACCCGCCATGACCCGGATTCACACCCAGATCCTTACGGTTGCGAGCCTAGCACTCTACCACTGAGCTATACCACCATATGTCCTATGCCATGTTACATGTCTATAGGAGTGTGACTCACCAGTGACACAATGTCACTGGACTCACCGATTATATTGTGGGAATCTATGAAGCCGAGTTCTCACAGTCTGAGGGAGAAAGCTGACTCGCTTCGAGCTCCTGGCTGGAGACAATGAGTTGGCCTAGAGTGTAACAATATAGGATGAATAACCCATAACAGAAGAATGAACTACATCAATGAAAAATTCAAAAAAACTCAAGACGGGGTTAATTTTGGACTCGGATACTGAAGATTCATAAAGAAGCTGTCATTATTGGAGTAAAGCAGCTGATCATGATTAAAACCTTTCAGTTATGACCCGGATTGTCATGGGCATGGTCAAAGTTTGATAAATTTTACCAATTTAAAACGGTGTGAACATTTTGCGGATAACCCGAGACATACTATGAGGTAGAATGTGTAGGAGAGTTTTCTTCAGGACCTCACTGCACAGTCATGTACAGTCATATCTAAGTTACCCATGCAAAATAACATTTTTGAATCAAACTTTCTTTGACATGGATAGCATCACCAACCTAAGAAATGATTTCCATCATGATCTATGGTATGCTCCATAGAGAGGAGGGCTGCCTTTATTTAATGCAGTTATCCGAACACGGTAAAGGTGATATGACAGACCCAGAACAGAACCAGGTATGTCTATCCCGAAGAACAGTGCACTATCTACTAGTTTACACCATCCTTATCTATCTGTTCGCGGATATGGAGTCTATGTTCTATGGTTCATTGCTTATGAATCGAGCTCACCCCAATCTCTATATCCCCAGGCTAAGGGATGACAACTTGACAGTGGCCCGAGTGCTTGGCTAAAGATCTAATGATTCTTGGTTTAACTCTTAGTCATCCTGAATGCCCACCGCGAGTCCAAGTACAAACATGTTTAACTCACCCTTACACTGTGTGATGAGGGGGCGTCGCCATCATACACAACCTCATACGGCTTATAGCGAGTCTGTTGTGGCTGGTATGTTAAGAAGTTAGGCAAAGAGGAATTGATACAAACGGTCTTGGTCGGGAGCTGCGAGCCCATTTTAGAGATTAAGGGATTTCTGTATCCTCGCCAGTTAGCCTGACTCTGTCCCGTCATTGTTTGAGTGAAGCCAGCAGTAGAAGGAGTCTTAGGCACATTGCGATGAGTATCTTTACAGCCGAACACCTTGGGAGCTTTACTGATCAGTGGGTTATAACTGAGGACCTTGCGTTGATCTGTCTGCGTGGAACGACTCGTCTGCCTGTCAGTCAGTCGGTCTCCATCCGTCTGCCAGTCGGTGAGCCTGTCTCCGCTCGTCTGTACTGATTTATCCATAGTGAAGTCAGAAAACGAATGCGCCTTCTTCAGGTGATGAGCTGATTTCATGACGAGTGTCTCAGGCTCACTCTGTTTAGCCGACGCATCAGCAGCTGGATGGACTGGTTTTTGATGTTGTGTAGTTGTTGTGCGAGAATTGGTCGAAGATGGCAGGTTGCTTTGAAGTTCTGGGGTATCAGTTGATGGCCTGAGGCTGTGTATTACACCATTTAGCTGAACGCTTTCTACCATCCCATTGAGCTGGACCCCCCGTTTTGTTGAGTTGTCTCGTCGAGTGCAGGGAGCATCGCGCATGAGTGATTGGGGGCTCAGTCCATTATCGGCCGCCATGTTTTGCTGGATACTGACTTTCTTACAAGCTATTGTTTTCGATCGAATACCAGGTTTATTGATTATAGCTGATGGTAGTTGGACACTGGGAATAATGGCAGTGACGGAATTTCGCTCGGTATTTTCTCTGCCACTAGTCATTGTTTGTGATAGAGTACTTGTTAAGTTGAGTGTAGGTGATGGTAGTTTGGGTCTGGGAGTATTGACAGTCACTGACTTTTGCTGGGAACTCTCTCTGCTAAAAGCCATTCCATGTGTACCACTCGAGTCGATGGTAGGTGATGGTAGTTGGGTGCTTTGAGACACATTTCGCAGCAAAGGCGATTTATCAACAGGACACTTGTGCTGCTGCTCAGCTATAAAACCCTGTAATCAAAACTGTGGCCAATGGATAAGTATTTCGTGTCTCCCGCCAGCTGTCTTGAGTAATGAATAAATTGACGTACTGAGTCTTTCACTTGGGGTTTTCCAGGGTGCGTCATTAGGGAACTTTTGCTTGCGCCTGTGTGCCCAATAGAGGAGTACTGTCACCAGAACCAACAAATCGAACCACGGACCTCTAAATCCTAGTACTCACACCATCACATTCATTGATATGAATATGGGTCAGCAATTGGTGGTCAGCTAGAAGCCTTACCCCTTACACTGTCTGATTAAGTTATTATGCCATCAAAATGGAAGAGTTTCATTGGACTCGCAGCAAACCTTGTGGAAATGGTAGACAATGGGAAATGGGAGGCATGCCAATGCGGAGTTATTTGCCCATTTACATAAAGGAAAACTCATAATATAATCTTATGGACTCCTATGTAGATTATGTCTAAATTATGACGAGAGACGTGGGTCCGTTTGTTTGACCTTGAGATTGGCAAGTGTCTATCCATATGCTCATTTCAATGATACCATCCTTCGTTTCACCTAACAGTTCCATTGAATCATATAATCTGCAAATCAATTGTATACACACGTTGTCTGATATGGACTCGATATGGCGAGAATCACATACCTGGTAGGCATCAATAGCCATGCGCTGCCTAGCCAATCTTAGCTGCTCTTCTCTTCCAATCTGAGGCTGAAAACAGTGCACCCAAATGTAAAATCCGAAGCACATACACCGGCTAGACTCTCACCAGAATACCCCGAACTGAATTGAGAGATAGAGGCAAATAGAACAAACAGTTTTTCCCATTACTGAAAGCACCTCCAAACGCAGCATTAGTTAGATTGAGTGATGTGTAGCCATTAGTTAGATTGAGTGATGTGTAGCCATTAGTTGAAGAGTCCAATATTTAGATTTTTTTACCAGCCTTGGTCACTTGGGTAAATGAAGAGTTTCCATTCTTACGACAGTTTTTATTAATGGGTCTTAACAGTTTTTAGCTGCAGGGTGAGCAGTTTGATCCATACATGGATATCTGACTCTAGATGGGAAAAGTAACGGAGATTACACTTTGTAACAGAGATTACACTTTGTAACAGCTTGTCCCGTGTAGACGCTCCATTTTAGCAGACACCCAGGCATTGGTTTGGAGCTAAAACCTTGTGTGAATAGGCAATGCGTAAGGTAAGAGTCCGCACCGGCTGTCCAGTGCAAAAAAAGTTGCTTTGAAGAAAAAAAGTTGTGGTTGATCCTAATCCTAATCCGTATGTGGATTAGGATTCTCGGGAATTATCTTTGGAATTGAGGAATTGACTCCATATGCGCTCATCTAAAGGTTCAAGATTCCTTAAAATAAACTGGTAAATAAATGCACCTTCTATGATTTTTCTTTTCTCACGCTGTATTTTTTAGAAATCAGACTTCAACTATAACAGTTTCTATTACCTGGTCTTACCTCTAACAGCCAGTGCACTGTCTATATAATAATCAATGTGGATAATAAGAGTAAACATATCCAATATAGCTGTGTACTAATCAACCAACCCTCAGCCTTTTTCCAACTTTGCTTGTGGTCTGATAAAAAAATTAATCAGAAGTTTCTAGAGAATTAATTTCTATTTAATCACTTACGCCCACATAATGTGGATGGCCACATTGATAGGCTTAAGGGAGCCAACATTTTACGGATGTCCAGTTAATGTTATCCACTTGTCTCACTTTTGCTTAGGGTAAGAATTTGTTTTATACAATATGATTGGCCTGTGTACGATTGTCTCATGTGATGCTGTAATTGGTTATTTTAGGAGAAGGCTTTAGACGAAGCCAGCAGTAAGCTAGTTGAGCGTTCTCTACCCGATGTGGTTGGTGACCACCATTACGCAGACGATCAGGAAGAGTCGAGACTTCGAACCGATTCATTCCACTACTCCTCTGATGAAATAGACTATAACCGAACTCCCCCGCCAGGAACTCCAATCACCGAACTGTAATTCTTGCCGAGTAATTAGCTTCTATAGAAACGAGGACACTGACTGCGGGTCGCTAAACTGACTGCCATCTCTGAGATTATTTGTACGCTTCTAATATTACTTATTATTTCGTCAAAGGCTTTTTATTACATGTCATGTTTTCTGTGTCTCATTCATTTGTTATTGGTTTCATGAATCGCTATTTTCACTGCATGTAACGAGTAGTATATTAACTGAACATGAAATGTAAATATTTCGGTGCTTATAGGCTCAAAACTGAGTGAACTAGCAAAAAAGCTTTTACAATGTACAATATTTTTATACCAACAAAAAGATATATAACACTGATATTTGGCTCAATTATCAGCATCGTCGTGGTTTTATGGTAGGCAGTCTGACAACTCCTGATCAGGTGACCTAGTAACTCATAGACTTAGTGTCATCTCTAGTAACTCATAGACTTAGTGTCATCTCTAGTAACTCATAGACTTAGTGTCATCTCTAGTAACTCAATGAGAATAACTCAGGTAACTCACCTAGACTGGGAGTCCATCAAAACAAGCTGCTAATGAGGAAAATAGTCCACACATGCAGAACTGTGGTCTGCTGCAGGGGTGCTGCAGGTCTGCTGCAGGGGTGCTGCAGGTCTGCTGCAGGGGTGCTGTCATAAGCTGCCACCTTCAATTGTAAAGGAGAAACAATGGACAGTCACTGCTATACATGCATATGTAAACTACTAAACTGTACAATCCATAATCAATACAAAAACCTGGGTGGTCATATCTGAACTGTGTCCCCAGGTGACCCTTGATAATGAAGGGTGGAAAAATACTGTTTAATCATTTCAGTGTACTTCCTCATTGGAAATGTTTGCGTGACCGATTGCTTGAGGTCACGCCGGTTGTTGATCTAGCTAGCTTTGTGAAGCTAGGCCATACCAACAGCAGCCTGGTCTGATGTCACGAAAACAAATACAAATGTAAGTGACAGTTTAACCTAAGTGCAAAACAGCTGAAATCTTGATGCTGTTTATAGGAATCCAATGAACTACTGCTGACTTTTTGTATTACTTTCCCTTCCATACTCTGGATTTACTCTGCTAGCATTGCCACCAGTCTACCATTCTACATACATTGCAGTGCAATAGAGTATAGCGACTATAGAGTTCTCCTCCATGATAGTGACTACAGTATTCTACCGACATACTCGTACGTTGTGCAGAAGTGCAGACGTGCAGTGTTGATCATAATGAGTCCAGGACAGTTACCCACATTCAATTTCTGATAGACATTACCGATATTCCGCAAGGCCAGACAGAGCGGAACAGCAGTCAAAAGTTATCAATATGTATGACGTCAACTCCGACGGCGGACTCTAACTGGACTGTATTTGCAGGTTGATCAGAAATACCTTGGTATGAACGACTCATGATTAATGGCTTAGGTTTGCCAAGCTAGGTTCTGTTATCATTTTGATTCATTCAAGCGCTATGCGAGCGGCTGCGGGCATCATAAAGTGCGCTGGTACTAGCAGTGAATCAACAGTCCCAGTCCTTCTTCCTGGGAAGATAGATGTCAGATAGATTGGCTCGTCGGAGAAATCTCTACACCACAGCGCACTCGCTGGCCTTGCGTAAGTAACAACACATCGCTTATCACCCGGAGACCATGGATGCCTAGGCTTCTCCTGCTATACGGCCAGACCTGTGTGATGGTACTGTTTACCTGTGTGATGGTGCTGTTTACCTGTGTGATGGTGCTGTTTACCTGTGTGATGGTGCTGTTTACCTGTGTGATGGTGCTGTTTACCTGTGTGATGGTGCTGTTTACCTGTGTGATGGTGCTGTTTACCTGTGTGATGGTGC
>Ga0224511_10000886_pt1 | contig 16335 bp, 5 predicted proteins | sample SF_May12_sed_USG_2_FD_169988 | JGI IMG/M metagenome (GOLD analysis project Ga0224511, IMG submission 169988) | Sediment microbial communities from San Francisco Bay, California, United States - SF_May12_sed_USGS_8_1 | ecosystem: Environmental > Aquatic > Marine > Sediment | place: USA...
ACATTTCTAACTTTATATTTCACAAGTGCAACATTTAGACAACTTCGTATCTTTGACAGCCACTTATGCATAAGATGTCTTAGAAAAAGGACACAGTGTCTATATTTGAGCACTGGTAAAGGTGGCTTTTAACTATGCCAAATTATACAAAGTGCGCCATATCATTTAAGCTCTCATTTAACTATTGTTGAGGGTTTTTCGCTCTGGAAAATTAAATGGAAAATTAATATAGTGCCTTAACATGCAAACCTCCTATAAATTGATATATTTATGTCTTATTTTAAAAATGGTCTATCCTTTTTGGAACGATGTTTTTCGTATTTATACAAGACAGTTCTACAGACGATTTTTATTGAAACACTTCTCGTCGCATCTCTCACATTTTGCAATATTAGCCGTCACTTTCCAACTGAGTGTGATAAATGCTCTTTCTATCTAAACATTACCAAGTCTACGTTATAATTACATTCTCTTAAACTCAATTTTGTCTTGAGGGAATATAAAACAGATTACCCATATCATTACGTTTTCTCTGGGATAAAAATACACATCCACTATCTGCAACTAAAACATATTATTATATCAGGCTTTATATTATCGTAATTGTAAAACCACATAAATAGGTTATAATAAGTTATAACTGGAATGCTCATCAAACCCACCCATACAAAAGAAAACATATGGAAGTCGAGCGTTGATGATTCGATACTCAGTTAACGACATAAATGTTAATGATTGGTGACCTATACCGGAAATCCGTTTGAAAATGAGAAGATATGTGATATAGTGCCAGAGGTCCCGGCTTCAATTCCTGGCTCTGACAAAAGATTTATGGTTGCTTTTGTTTTGTCGCTGCGTTTTTACTTGTTTGGTCCACCGTCTTTTTAAAATCAATTTAATGTTTTCTTTGAAAAGGGAAAAGCCGTTAGGTGGCTTAGCTTGGGAAAATAGCAGCCTCGGTTTTATTGAAGCTGTTAAATAATGGTAATTAAAGATGCGTCACCACTGACGCACATAGCGCATGACCAAAACTTTCAAATGTAAACAGCATAAAACTATAATCCCAGAGAACCAGAAAAATATAACGAAACCAGAAAAGCAAACAGAATCACTTATTAAATATTCCTATACAGTTTTAACTCTATTTCATCTAATATGCTTAATAACACGGCAACGTGTTGAATAATTATAAGGGTATCGAGGTAAAGACATATCATCTCTAAAGCGCATACCTAGTATGCACTGTCCAACCAATTAAAACACGCAGGCAATTATGTTATGCCACGAACTAATAAGTTAACATTTTGAGAAGCAAATATACAACTTCCTTATTTTTTGTCCCTTCGAAATAATGGACAAAACACTGATTGTGCTAAAAAAATAACAGTGTTCTAACTAATACGACGCATAGTACAAATTTTCAAAGGTAAAGACATGTATTTGTGTAACATATTAAAAATAGTGTACTATTTTCAACTGACACTCATGAATGCGTGTTTTCTATATTGCGCATGTGATAATCCACCGACGATTTTGTTCCCGTGATTACATTATTTAGTAGGCAGGAGGCATAGAAAGTGTGAGCGGAAAAAAGTCCTTCTTGTTTGATCATGCGATACACAAATCGCATAACTAAATAACGCAACGGGTTAGTTTACACAATGTATAAACTATTAAAATACCATTCGTTCATTCGTTCGTTCGTTCGGGTATTCGTTTATATATTATCTTTTGTATTTATTTTTTTATTTTTTTATTTTTTTATTTATTTTATTTATTTATTTATTTGTTTATTTATTTATTTATTTAAACATGAAACATATATATCCTCTTTACAATTGTAACCAGGTTGAATTTTGTACATAAGTGTTGACTGCCTTATAACGATCTAATTTTAATGTTTGTGTGTAACCTTATTGTAACTTCCGTTTTCGTTACCGATGGAAAACAAAATCTGCATGATACTCAATTGTAACCTTTTTAATTATAGTTTTAAGTGTCATTGGTCAGAAAAAGGTTAGTTTGGTTTTATTTAATTCATTGGTATTCTGTCTTTAATCTCTGTTTGTGTTAAGTTGGTATTTATCTTTCTTTACTTTCTATTTTCATCTTTGTACCTTCGCACTGATGGTTGAAATACAATGTTTATCTTTTCTAATAGTTAACTAACTATTCCGCATGTTTCTTACAGAATACAGTTAACGTAACACGCACGGATGGATGACTAAGAAGTGAGCTGGTGCATTACTTGGTATGTAAGTGTTATTGTTGTTGTGATGTTTGTGTACATTTTATTATGTTTTAATTATGAATTAATAGGCCACTAGGAAGTCATGTAAATATATAAGAAGTTATTCATTTACCATTGTTTTATACTATTGTTATTCTTTGTATGGTTTCAGTTCGCGACCAGATCATTGTCTGGAGATTTGATATCGGTTGAACTGTTAGTTGTTAACTTGGAATAAAGAGCCATAAACCTACAGAGCTGGTCTGGTTATACAATAAATTGGTTTTAAATCCATTACAAAATGCACAAGTCATACAATTTTACTTTCTTAATGCTATATGTTACATACATTACAGTGACATCATGTAGATCTAGGAGACAACAAAGACTGTTCCTAATGTGAACCCTTTCAACTCAAGGTAGAAATTGCATCATCGAAATTCAAAAAGCATATTTATTTTATCGGGCGGATTGCATTTGGCATGTGCATGTTTGTTATTGATGTACATGTTTATTTTAAAGTATAGCTTTATTTGAAAACAATGGGATGTCAAAATTTTATTTGATAATTTTTCAAACAATGTCAACAAACGAACATTAGTTTGCTTATGGTATTTATATGTAAATGGCTATTGGCGGTTATTTTAGCCTTGACCGTTTTACACTATTACACACAGACACAATCAGTTTTATGAGTAAAATGTAATTATGCTCTTAAACTATAAAACAATTAAAAAGTCAAATAAATATATTGTTTTGCCATAGTTTACCATGACGAGATTCTAAATTACAACAACAAATCACATCTTTAATGGCAACAATAAACGGTCCCTAAAATTTACTTAAATCAAAATGATTTCCATGAAATATGAATTTATCAGATAACAATCATCATATTAAGCAATCTAGTTTAAAATATTACGAATCTCTGTCAGTTTTTAAAAGAATGTTACTGAGTTTGTGTCAAGTATTCCGCATTTATGCAGAGACATATCCGCATTGTATAGAAGCACCCAGAAGTGTTCCAAACAGAAGATATATCCATGAATACTGTTCACTGACCTATCTCTAATACAAAGGGACCATTGTTGTTGGCGAAATCCACAAAAATGGTAATACTTGTGCTTACACACACTGGATAGGCAAAATAATGGATGTTTGTTGTTGCCTTGAAAATTGTTTATGTGTGACCTTCTTTTCATAGCTTGGAAAATGATTCCATCTGTTTTATAAATTTAACCTTCACGCTTATGAAAAGCCTTGAAACGCATGTCACGTAGGTTTTTATTTATTTATTCAGAATTGATTTAGTGAAACTATTGTGTTTTACGGGGTATCAATGTCGATGAAAAAAGTATAAACAAACAAATAATATACGACATTTCGTAATAAAAAGAATAATGTTATGTTACTTGCAACATTCAAATGTTCTGTGTATAATAAGTACGCTTTTGTCCAGTAAAAACATTGTCTTAAAATGGTATTATTTCACAGAGCATCTTGAAATCATAGGTGTGGCATTAAAGATATGAGAGCATACATACTTAATGATAACTTTAAATCCTATAAAATAAATGACATATTGAGGGCAAATACAGTCGTATGATATGTTTAAATAATCCTGTTTTACCTATTTCTTCTTTGCAATTATGTAGAACACAAACATATCCCTAGAACTGACAATAAAATATAGCTGTTGTAGAGGACCTTTAAATAGACTTTACAATACATGCACGTTCTGTGCCTGGTGGGCTAAGACATGCTGTTTGATTTACTTTTAATCCAGTGAACAGTTTCAAAGGAGATGTTTAAGTGAACATGTTTATCAACGACGAATTAGAAAAAAAATGTTGTAAAGATTTTTTTATATTTTGCTCGACATCCTAAATGTTCTATTAATGAATGCCGCGTGATGAGAGGCGTTCCCGGTCGCCTCTAAAACGATACTTTTAAATAAAATATCCATTTATTCGTCGTCAGGTTTAAAACACTTTTAAAATGCCTAAAACGTTGTTCGGTCTTTTTGAGTACTCTGTTTATAATACAAGCGACAACGTTTGATGAACTTGGATAGCTTTAAAGCTGGTTAATTGTTTTTTGTTTGTTGGGCGGTTGGTCGGTCGGACGTTTGGTTGGTTGATTTAACGCCGCTAATCAACGTCCCCGGGTACACTAGGACAAGCAACTACGCCACGAGACTGGGCTACATCCTCACATGAGCAGACTGTAAGGGATAGCTGAACCAGACTTAGCATTACGTCCAGTAGCAATCCAAGAAAGTGTACGAGTACGAGTCCGGTACTCGAAGCTGGTAAGTAAGTTAATTACTGGTTTTGACTTTCGGAAAAGTCTAATTCAGTGGCGAGCATATTATTGTAGTATCCTAAAACATCAAGGACAATTTAAGTACGTTTGACAAAAGTAGGCCCTTTTTAATGTCTAGTGTTTTATGTCACATATTTTTCTTAATATTCTTTAAACCATAACTATATTTAATTGAACGTCTTGTCATTAATTCAATTTTGTTTTAATTTCTCTAGAAAGACAATCCCGTGCGTAACAGCTGTATTAGGTATGACTGAAAAAATGTTAATGGGACGCATCTAGTATAATTACATTTTAAATATATTAAATGTAATGCAGTGTAATAGGAAGACATAAAAACACTTCTTCGCTTTATGAGAACCCTATTACATGTCTTGAATCTAGAACGTTAAATTTAATGTGGGAGTTTCGTGTGAAAATGTTGCAATTAGTCACATACACACTCTAATTTCTAGGACAAAAATGTTTCAATTATAAACAATTAAACGGTTTTGAAAAGAGAAGCAAATATTTACAATCCCCCAAGTATTATATATCTGTTACGTGCACTCTGGATAATAATATATAGTTGCGTACATGTGTTAGTCGTATTTAACAGATGGCATTTCGCTTAATCTTTATTCAACATTCACGATCGAATTCAGTTTTTCGTTGCATTATACATAACTGTTTATTACACAAATGGCTATTTAAGCGTGTGAAAGTTTCAACACTCTTGAAATGTAATCGCAATTATTTCGCACTGCTTGTTTTATCTCCGAAATAAACAATTGGAGGAAAAACAAAACATTATTAGAAGACAATTATTTATTTGTTTTATATCAAATATTTAAAATAAAATGTAGTTTTATTGTTTATGAAAGTATCACAAATGTTATTAATTTTTGTATCATGACAAATATGCTTAAAAATATATTACATTTTATCGCATACATATATGTACCTATTTATTGAATATGAATAAGATGTTTTGCAAACACAGCGACATTTATTCATATAATTGTGAAACCAGCAAGGATAACTGTGGCACAGTTTGTTTTTTATTTGTGTCCAAAAAAAATAATATTATTTAATGAATCTCCGCTAAAACCAATATCATCAGACACTAGTCTTTACAAATACATCGACAATAATTCATATTTATTTAAAACCAACAAAAATTAGTGTAAAACATCGCGTGTTTTTTTCTGCTCTTTGAAATGAAAATATTACTATTTAAGTAATCTCCTCTCAAACCAATTAAATCAGATACTTTTTGTCTTCAATGTGGATACATTAGTTTAAAGATGAAAAGATCAATTAAGATAATTCTAACCTACATTAAATTATATAGGAATTATATAATTTGTCACATTTGGATGTCACATACATTTAATGACGTTTAAACATTTATTACAGGTATAATATAAGTGATGACCAAATTGAATGCAGTATTTTTCATTCGTTTCAAAAGTGTATATACGCTATGTAAATGTTGTTAACATGTAATGGTCAGACAAACTAGGACATTAGTGGATACATGATGCGCACCCGGCGCGCACCCCCTCTAGCGGTCGCGGAATTATGATTTATTATGCCACAAACGCTAAATTTCCTCAATTTTGTTCCCTGGCTTCGCTGGCGCTTCATTTAAAACCACATTTTAATATTAAAACATGCCAAAAGCATGCCTAAAATGACTTAAGCGTCAACCGCCAACACTCATGGATTGTCCACCCCCATGAAGGGTCTTATTGTTTTTTTTGTTTTTATTTGCTTCGTCGTATTTTCTATTACATACGGTGAGTTTTCATCAATTGTGTACGTATTTACGAAAAACCGCCTTGACAGTTTTTTAATATTTAAATAATTAAGCTACCGTACAACTACTATTTTATAATTGTGATTTTTAAACATTAACAATTACTAGTATACGTCAAGCGATTATAGTATAGTCCCTATAGTACCTCCTTTTATGTTTTAGGTTTGCCACAGATAGATATTGTCATTGCCTTTAACAAGAGCCGGTCGGAACCGGGTAATGCTCCCCGAATAGGTATTGGACACAGAGAAGTAGTTTGTCAAAAGTAGTTGTAAAATCAGACTTCAAATAACACAGTTTTGGGCCAGACACGATTTTGCAGCAAGGTCATGCTGTGACCTTGGCCTTCAAGGTAGCAACCCGAATGTTGCACGAGACACGTCTCATTATGGTGATCATTCCTGTGAAATAGTTGTAAAATTTGACTTCAAATCCCAAAGTTATGGGCCGGAAATTATTTTGCTGAAAGTTCATACTGTGACCTTGACCTTCAAGGTAGCGACCCAAATGTTGTGAGCGCGCGTCGTTTCAACATGGTGATCATTTATGTGAAATAGTTTTTAAATAGGACTTCAAATAACAAAGTTATGGGCCGGACACGATTATGCTGAAATGTCATGCTGTGACCTTGACCTTCAAAAAGCAACACAAATGTAGAGCACGACACGTTGTCTCAATATGATGATCATTTATGTAAAAAAATGTAAAATCCGACTTCAAATAACAAAGTTATGGGCCGGACACGAGTTTGCTGTTAGGTCATGCTGTGACCTTAACATTCAAAGTAGCAGCCCAAATGTTGCACGCGACACGTCGTCTCAACATGGAGGTCATTTCTGTAAAATGATTTCAAAATCTGACTTGAAATAATACGTCGTCTCAATAAGGTGATCATTTCTGTGAAATATTTTCGGAATCCGACTTCAAATTACAAAGTTATGGGCCGGACACGATTTTGCTGCAAGGTCATGCTCTGACCTTGACCTCCAAGGTAGCGTCTCAAATATTGCGTGCGACACGTCATCTCAATATGGTGATCATTTGTGTAAAAAATTATCTTCAAATAACAAAGTTATAGGTCAAGGTAGGGACCCAAATGTTGCGCAGGACACGTCGTCTGAATATGGTGATCATATCTGTGAATTATATCGAAATCCGACTTCAAATAACGAAGTTATAGGCCGGACACAAATGGGACGTACGAACGGACTGACGGACGGACGGACAGACGGACGGACGGACGGACGGACATGGCGGCGACTATATGCTCCCCCGATTTTTTTCCGGGAAGCATAAAAATGTAAACATACATGTATCAAGGTGGTTTACATTATTAAAGGCATTGTGTACGGTTAATAGTAAAACATGGGAATCTTTGTCAAAACCACATAATGTTTATCCTTCGAAGTCCCTTATAGTAGCGATACCTTAAGAGTTGAAAGGCTTTAAACCCAACGTATATGTTCATTGATATGTTTTCCTCGCTTAGCACTAGCATATTTTAAATTCTAGTGTACCTTATTTTATAAGTGTCTAACGATATTTTAACCGAATGTTAATTATGTTGCAATCGATATTCACATGGTTGAAACAGTGTTGGAATTAGTGTAATTATGTAGGCTAAGATATGATTACAGTATTCTTGTAAATATTGATGCCGATAAATGTGTCTCCATTTACAGAGCAGACTGCAATGCAGTTCCGCGGATGCTCTTTGCGACATTTCTTTAAAGATGTTGATTACATGAAGCTGTAGATAGCAAATTAAATCTCTCAGTAAAGATACCTTATATGATAGTATACTGGAATTATTTTTGTTTCGTGTTTAATAACTAAAACCGTACAATCACATTAGTTGTTGCTATGAAAGAAGTGAATATATGTTACACAAAAACAAACATTGACTGGAGATTGACTAGTCCCTAATTGAGCTCAAATGCCGTCTTGCAAACATTTAATTTATTAATCTTATAAAAATACTTCAAAGGTTATGAATCAAACATCTAAAGAATGAATATTTAGGCACAGTAGTGCCTATCACCTAATACAAATTCGTTCGTTATGTAAATAAGTTTTCTATGATGAGTTTATATATCATTTTTTGCCGTACTTTTGAGGATTTTGCATAACATGGGCACGTTTATGTTAATTGTAGTAAAATCGCCTTGCATTCAAATGGCGTGTTGTCGCCGAAGGAAATGTGTGTTGTACAAGTTGAATAGTTAAAATGTAGGACGAACTGCAAACCATTTTTGAATTCTTAAATCCCATGGGCAGAATAACGAGAGGCTTAATCTGTGCGAACATATGTTGAACAGACATAAATAAAACATTACAGACATTGAAATGTCGGCAACGTTGATCTAATAACATTAAAAATATGCAAGATGACGTTTTGACGTTTGAAATACACGTAATTTCTCTCAAATACCATTTAAATTTGCATAGAATCTCTACTATTTTAGCGAATTGCACAATATAATGCCCATTAAAAACAATCAGACAGTTTACAGTTATTTGGGTGACCTTGTTGTCAGTCGTTGTACTTTAAATACAGTCCTCACTTGAATAATGAATACAAAAGCACTTTAAAAATGAAAAGAAATGTAAAGCCTAGAAATTATGTTACTGACATTTCTAACTGCATTATGTCGAGTTACAGAAGACAAGGAGTATTGCTACTTTATAGGCGTGCTTTTGTTTCCTTTATGAGTGTTTAAGTCAAATATGCATGTACATATTTGGAACTTCAAGATCAAATGTAGTACATTCGACAAGTAAATATCCGCGAGTGACCTAATTTCATCACCTCAAGGAAACAAAGATTGTAAAAAAAAAAAAATAGAAAACTCTGAGAAACTTTTAGTTTCAATAAAAAAACAATTTACCATCCCATTTTTACAATCACTTTTTGAGACTTTTTCGTGAAAAAGCACCTCAATTCACACTTTAAAAAGTCATAGGTGAAAGATCAATCGGCCATCTTAGATGTGACCTTATTTCGTTATAGCCTGTGCTATGCACATTATTTCCGCATAAAACTTGGTTTTTTTTATCATATGACATTCATTTATAACAAATGTAAAGAAAGCAGACGACAATATTTTGAATATGAACTATTTATATTATTGGGTACCAGGAAGACTTATTTCATGTTGGTCATATATTATACAAGCTATTTTGTAAAATAGATAATATTTTGTCATTCAATTTATTTAGATATTATTAAAATGTATAAAACAATATGACGATACACCTGAAAGACGTAAAGTGCATTTTAACTAAACATAAAGTTACGTTGCACGATTTACACGCACAGTTTGGCAAAAATCAAGTATTAATTAAGGACATCTTTGTCTAGATTGATGGAATTAACGCGGATGGCTTATTTATATTTCGTTTCAATTTGCATGTTAACAACAATACCCATTAAATTTTAGTATCGATTTTGTTATTGGTTAATGTCTCAAAAATATCATGAGGAATTTATAAAAACAACAGCAATACAAAGTGCGAGCTATTTGACACATTTCCAGATCACCATTCGTCCCATTCGTTTATGTATGTTGTCGCGTAGTTGCATTTTATTTTAATGTTTCCTTTGTGCAGGCCTCACTTGATTAATGAATTAAAAAACTTCAAAACTGGAATGAAATGTCAAGCAATTCAATGTTTTGAACGTTTAAGTCAAAAATTTATGTGAAAATGTGGAACTTAAAAGAGGTCAACAGCAAAGGCGTAGATAACAGGGCGGCAATAATTTGGCTAGTCGTTGTTATACAGAAATGACGGACTTCTTCGCCGCCATAAACACATTTTTCCTGGCCTTTATGAATGCAATTTGAGTTAGCGTGACAAATCACTAGCAGGTCGAGGGAGCAAGGACCTATGATTTGTATGCCCAAAATGCTATATTTCCACAGTCTTTTCGCTCGATATTAAATTTTAAACATATTTGTATAAGAATATGGCTAAAACCTCCAAAAAACACAATAACTTATAATATAACCGCCAACAAGTTGAATGATTTTACGGTTGAACCCTTAAGACGTCGTTTGCTTAGTGTAACCGTTTTACGGCATATGTGCTGGACATTTTCCGTACGTTACAACATGTATTTAAGTACTCATGTGTTTTATTTATGTTTGTTTTGTTACTTATTTATCATGCTAAGTAATTGAAACAACACCTTTCAATAACTAAGGGGTATGTTGTTTTAAAACGTAAATGTTATCCATTATACATGGGTACAACATGTGGGCCTGTATTCGTCGTGACCAAAATACCGGTCAACGTTAATTTACCGACGTAGTGTTCGCCGCCCCAATGTCAAAATGTTATCTACACCCCTGAACAGTACTTTTTTCTACAAGTAAGATGGAAAAATGTTACTTGACTGGGTATTAATAATTGGTCACATGTCCTTTCTCACTTTATAGTTCCCAAGCCGAACATTTAGACAATTTAGTAAATTATCTTTTACAACCACTGCTGAATAAGATGTCTTAGAAACAGAACACAATGCCTATGTTTGAATACTGATAAAGGTGGCCTTTACCTAGTATGCCAAATAATACTAAAGTGTGCCACATCATTTAGCTCTCATATAAATAATTGTGTGGCATTTTAGCAAAGGACTAGAAATGTATCCATAGGACACAGATGCCCCCGCTAATTGAGCGGACACCAATTGTTGTACTATGTTTTTATAAAAGGCCCACTCCGTCAAAAATTAGTGGATTGTAATCCAAACCGAACTCGACCTGTGTTTTGATATTATATATCAACATACCAAATTTGAATTGAAATTTGATAACGGAAGGACGCACGGAGTCACGGACGCACGCACGGACAGGGGTAACACTTAATGCCCCTCCACAATTCTTCGAATGGCGGGGCATAAAAATAAATGGAAAGTTAATATAGAGCCTAAACATGCCAACCTCGTATAATTCGATACATTTATATCTTACTTAAACAATGCCTAAGGTGTTTTTTGTCGTTGTAATTTATATTTGTACAAGTCAGTTCTACAGACAACCGACGATTTTTATGGAAATACTTCTTTACGCATCTCTTACATTTTGGTGTATATGTACATGTATTAGCCGTCACTTTCCTTCTGTGATAAATGCTATTTCTGTCTAAACATTACCAATTATACGTTAGATTTACATTCTCCTAAATTCAATTTTGTCTTGATGGAATATAAAACAGATAACCCATTTCATTATGTTTTCTCCAGGATAAAAATACACATCAACTATGTTTAACCAAAACATTGTATTATATCAGGTATCAACACTGGAAAACAACTCATAAAAAAATAAATCACAACTGGAATGTTCATCAAATCCACCCATGTAAAACGAAACATATGGAAGTCGAATGTTAATGGTTTGATACTAAATGTTAGTGTTTGTTTACCTTTCCCTGTGTACCGTTTCAAAATGAGACGAGACTTCGAGTCCTGGTTTTTTCTTTTGTTCTTGCATTTTACTCGTTTGGTCTATCGTCCATAAACCAATTTGAATTATTAAGAGAAAAGAGGAACCCCTATAAAGCTTAGCTTGGATGTGGAACAGCAGCAACGATTTTATTGAAGCTTTTCATTATGGTAATGAAAGATGCGTCACCACTGACACCCATTGCGCATGACCAACATTTTCAAATGTAAACAGCATACAAACTATGATCTCCGAGGACCAGAAAATAAAACTAAACCACAAATGCAAAAACAATCAATTGTGAAATGTCTCTATAAACTTTTAATGATAATTTTATATTCCAAATATGCAGAAAAGTGTTGAATAAATATAAGGGTATCAAGATAAAGTCATAATATCTTTAAAGCGCATACATGTATTTGTACTTTTCAACCAATTAAAACACGAGGCAATTGTTTTATGCCACGAAAAAATAAGTTACACTATTTTGCGAAGCAAAAACATAACTTCCGTGATTTTTTTACTTTACGAAGTTAGAAACATAGCACTGATTGTGCTAAAAAGAAAAGTGTTTTAACTATCACGGCGCTAAAGTACGGGTTTCATCAGTTTCATCAGTTTAGTTTAAAACGGAAAGACATGTATAAAATATTAACTGCTGATCTGTACGTTGGTGCATGTCTGATAGCGTGTCACTATTTCTATATTGCGCATGTAACAATCCACCGGCGATTTTGTTCCTGTGATTAGTAGGAAGGATGCATAGAAAGTGTCAGCGGAAAAAAATCCCTTCTTGTTTCGTCATATGACTCATACCACATTACCAAATTACGCTTAGGTAAGTCTATTTATTTATTTTATATATTTGTTTATTCATTTAAACATGAAACCCATGAATCATCTTTACAATAAATTGATTTCCATTACAAAATGCACATTTGGGTCTACGAGACAACAAAAGTTGTTCTTAATGTGAGTCATACGTCTAACGAGAAAAGTTGCATCATCTTTATATCCCATTTTTTCTCTGTGACATTAAGAATTGACAAATTAAGAATTGAAAACCTTTTCCCGTGCTACATGTAACAATTCGTAACATGTAAACCACTAACAAATTGCTTATCTAAGGCAAAATAATTGTTTTCTTGTGGATCTCAAAACTAGAAAATGTGCACTAATTAGGAAACAAAAGACCACGAAGTTTTCTTAAACTGTAAAGGGACCTCAATAAAAATGATCGTTAGTTGCATTCATATGGCATATATGTCAAAATGATGCATTGTCATCTAGGTGATGGAGGTTGGATATCCTCCTAACTGTCCTACATTTACGCAATGTCCTATATTTACGCGATTACGTGTAATTGTTATGTTTTCCTAGACCATTACCGTACAATTATCGGTGTACACTGAAATGTCATTGTATGCATTACAATATTGAAACAACGTTCGCGATTATGTGTAATAACGGCCAGATATTGATGTCGCGGTATGTGCATTCCATAATTATTTATTAAAGTACTATGTAATGCAACCTCACTCATGCATTATTTGAATGTTTCAATGATGTTTTAATGTACATATATCATTTAATTGCTAAATGCAATGGCCCTATCCACGTCTGCAAACAATAAGAACACATCTGGAAAGCAATTCAAACCATTGGAATACACTATTAAATTGCATAAAAGCAATCTGACGCTACACTTGAAAGACGTAAAATGCATTAACTAGATATAAATTACGTGGAACGCTTTACGGGCACAGTTTGGCAAAAATTCAAGTGTCTTTTTTACAAGATATTCTGTTTGCGCACATAATCATTCGACGCACAAATAATATATACATAACGATTGTAATACTCACCAAGTATGTGTGTCACTCAATATATGTTTTAAAAGTAATGGCAATACAATGTTTTACTTGACTATTATATATAATACACAATTGCCTCCATTATACAGTGTTATTGCTATTGCCTTATTCGATTACCATCAAGTGACTTAAAGAAACGAATGGTATGTTTGTTATTATTCTTTAAGGATTTGATTTTACCTTTTACGGAAATAATATGAGGCAATTGAAATCGACATTGTAATGCTTGAGACGAAATATTTCTCGAGATTATTGCTAAGATTTTAGTTTGAGGCACTCTCTGTCTTATTTAATGTGTATCTAGTGAAGATTAAATCCTGTTTCAAACATCAAGTTGTTTACATACTAGGCGAGGAAACGCTGTTATATGGCAAAATGCGAGGTTTATGTTTTAAATACAAATTGTGTCTTGCAATTCAAATTGCATCTTTATTTTAATATCGAGCGAGATGCATTTGTCGTGTGCATTATTGTCATGGTTGGATATGTGTTACAGAAAGTTTAAGTGTATTTAAGAAATGATTAGCCAAACTATTCTTTTGATAATATTACAAATCATTTCAAGAAACAAACATTAATTTGCTTTTATTACTTATATGTCAATGGCATAATAACAAATAACAAATAAACGGCATTTCGTAATAACTATGATATAGGACTGGTCACATTTAAATGTTCAGTGTAAAATAAGTTCACGTCGTCCAGTAAATAAAATAATTTTCTGAAAAATCTTTAAATAGGCATTTAAGCAGCGTACATTATAAGTAGTCCTTAATTAGTTTTTTTTTGTAAATGTTTTTGTCTAGCGTTGCATGACTGTTACAATTGCGCTGTATAATGAATTTCCTTCTCGAAACCTAACCAGCAGGGAGGAGAATGATGTTATGGTTTAAATAATAACTGTACCATTTATTAGTTCTAGCCTGGACCATTCTACCATGGACCTGTGATGATTTTCACAGACAGAAGCCGTTTGTACTTAGAATTCTCTTTTTGTCACCCCTTTCTTATTAGCTCACATGAGCACTTTGTGCTCAGAGTGAGCTTTTGTGACAGTCCGTCAGTGCGTGCATCAGTGCTTCAGAGCGTTAACTTTTTCATTCAAACGACTTCTCCTCTAAAACCACTCATTGGATTTTGACCACACTTCACAGGAATGATCCCTAGGTGTTCCTCTACCAAAGTGGTTTAAACCAGTTGGTTGCATAAGTAGGTCATGGGGTCACAAAATTGTTTTTCAAAATGCAATATTAAAAAATCTTCTTGTCTAAAACTACAAAAGTCAGAGATTTCATATTTAGTATACGGCATCATCTAGAGGTCCTCTACTAAAGTTGTTCAAATTATGCCCCTGGGGTCAAAATTCACAACGCCCCGGGGTCACAATTTTACATTGAATTATACAAGGAAAAGTTCAAACGACATCTCGTCTAGATCTGCTTATAGGATTTTGACTAATCTCAACATGAATGGTCCCTGGGTGGTCCCCTACTAAAATTGCTCACATGGTTTTGATTGGTTGCATAAGTAGGTCACGGGTTCAAAAAATTGGTTTCCAAAAGGCAATATTAAAAAAATCTCTAAAACTACAAGGCCCAGAGCTTTCATATTAGGTTTATAGCATCATCTAGAGGTCCTCCACCACAGTTGTTAAAATTATGCCCCTGAGTCAAAATTGACCCCGCCCCGGGGTCACAATTTTACACTGAATTATATTAGGAAAACTTTAAACGACATCTCTTGAACCGCTAATGGGAATTTGACCAAACTCGACAGGATTGCTTCCTGGTCAGTCCACCACCCAAATTGTTTAAATGGTTCTGATTGGTTGCATAAGTAGGTCATGGGGTCAAAAATAGGTTTTCAAAAGGCAATATTAAAAACTATTCTTGTCTGAAACTATATAAAAGCTCTGGTCCTTGTAGTTTCAGAGAAGATTTTTGAAAATTGCATTTTGAAAACCTATTTTTTTGTCCCCGTGATCTACTTATGCAACCAATCAGAACCTTTTGAACAGTTTTGATAGAGGACCACCAAGGGACCATTCCTGTCCGATCCGTCCTTTCTGTCCGATATGGCATTTGCTTTCTAAAAGGTCTGGTTGAGTTGACCTATTTGAGGAAGCAGCCAGTCGCTTGCGGGATTAAAAGACTACATGTACTACTGATAAAATCAGGAATTCTGTAACATTGACCGTCAACGCCTTTTATTACCTAATCATGTTGAGAAAAAGATCGGCCTACAAACAATATAAACACGACAAAGACCATCGTCTGAAATTTTGTAACTATCTTATGCTTCAAATCTTGATGATGTTTGTCTGCAATCACGCTTTAAATTAAAACATTGTTATTAACGATAAATTATTGCTCAATCTGCAGTGCTAGGTTGCAGGGCCAGCATTGAGGCTAGGAGTCTCTGGTAAGAGTCACTAGCGGATCCAGGGGGCGCGCCCCCCTAACGGCCGCGGACCTATGATTTTTTTTGCTTAAAACGCTAATTTTTTCTCAAAATTTTCTCCGCTCGCGATTAATTTAAAGCACAATTTTAATAGAAATATGGCCAAATAACGCTTAAAATGACTTTTACTTCAACTTTCAACACTTTCAATGATTTTCTACCCCCCCCCCACCCCCCCACTCAACAACACACACCCCT
>Ga0224511_10000887_pt1 | contig 16334 bp, 7 predicted proteins | sample SF_May12_sed_USG_2_FD_169988 | JGI IMG/M metagenome (GOLD analysis project Ga0224511, IMG submission 169988) | Sediment microbial communities from San Francisco Bay, California, United States - SF_May12_sed_USGS_8_1 | ecosystem: Environmental > Aquatic > Marine > Sediment | place: USA...
CAAACATAGGCACTGCACATCGTCTTATCATAGCTAACATTTCAGGAAAGTTATTTGTAAATCCCACCAGGGGTTCAAAAGATAAAGAGCGGACTCAAAATACAGTCATACAATGTTTAATCTTAAACTTTGACCTTGACTTTCAACTGACCTTGGTCAAACATAAGCCTTGCACATCGTCACATTATACTAGTAGCTGACATTCGTGCAAAGTGATTTGTAAATACCACCAGGGCTTCAAAAGATATAGAGCGGACACCAACTACAGTTATACAATGTTAAATCTTAAACTGTGACCTTGACCTTGAACATACATTGGTCAAACATAAGCACTGTACATCATCACATCATTCTTGACATTTGTGCAGAGTAATTTGTAAATCCAACCAGGGGTTCATAAGATATAGAGCTGACATGAAATACAGTCATACAATGTTTAATCTTAAATTCTGACCTTGACCTTGACCCGACCTTCGTCAAACATACGCACTGCACATCGTCTTATCATACTTGACATTTGTGCAAAGTTATTTGTAAATACCACCAGGGGTTGAAAAGATATAAAACAGACACGAAATACAGTCATACAATGTTTAATCTTAGATTGTGACCTTGACCTTGAACCGACCTTGGTCAAATGTAACCAAAATGATAAATGTGTGGGATAGCTTAAGTACATTGATGATTATAGTTATGATTATATGTTGGATGACATTTTAACTTAGTTGAGAGCTTCGTAATTGTAAAATATCACCTATATTTGGAGAAAAAACTACGAGAGGAGGAGGAGAGGGCGACCGTTGAACGCCGGAAGGAAAGAACAGAGGGCGGCGGAGGCCGAAGAGAATAGGAAGGCGAGGGAACAGAAAAAGATAGAGCGGGCAGAGAAGAGGAAGAGGGATGAAGAAAATAAGGCTAAAAAAGAGACTGAGGGACGAGCGGCGAGAGTTGAAAGAAAGTAGTGTAGGAATGAGTGCCATGAGATAGCGGCGTTGCGCGCGAGGCAGTATGTGTGTTCTGTATGTGACAGACATGGCGAGGTCGACGATGAAGAGAATGGTATTGTATGGTTTGGGTGTGATGCGTGTGATCATTGGTACCATGACTGTAGTTTTTCAGTGAGCGAAGCATATTATGAACGGCTGAGTTTGGAAGAGGGGATGGGATGGGGGTGTAAGGTATGCATGCCGAACGCGTACGAGGAGTGAATATTTGTATTAGTGATAGATTGAGAAAGTTTGTTATGTTTTGTTTGGCTGAGTGGATGATATTTACTATTTTTTCGTTAATGATGGCATTTGTAACTAATAAATTAATTTAATTTTAATTTTAATTAATTTATTAAAGGTCTTAATTAAGTTGTGTTTAGGTATTCTATATTTTGTAAGCTGAGAAATAGGTAGAACTACAAACTGTTCGTGGTTTATATTAATACAGTATATTCTACATAAACCTACTACATAAGAAGCTACGGTTATTGCGACAAAATGTAGTATTATTTTATCACTGTTACATATTGATGAGTTAGTACATTCTGTATTTAATGAACTATAACTATCTCTGTCCCACAGAAAATGATATTGGAGTTTAGTCACCTGCTTAAAGCGGTTCAGAGCCTGTGAGAACGGCAACCGCGTTTTTGGTAACTTCCTTGTTTGAGTAATATAATACAATCTTTTATTGTATTATCAGGCAAACTGATGTTGTTAATAATAAAATGAACCATTATTCCCTGTAGACACTAGATTTAAACAAACACTTGTTTTTATAGATAAAAAACACTTTGTTATAACGCTAATTCTATGTCACACCGCATTGACAATAATCTCGATAAGCGTCTGAAGTGACCATGATTTTTCAATGTTCTATATATTGAACTCAACTGGCAAGAATCGTCGATTTTTCTTTATCAAATGAAGGAAGGTATATTGAAATGTTGCTTTTAAGAAAAAAAAACATAAGTTTCAAACTATTTTCTTAAATTTAGGATGGGGGTCGAAGTTACGTCAGATTTTGTATATACAGTATATTTAGGTGCCTATTTTGACGGTTTTATTTTTGTCGTTTTAATTATCGAAATTACACAAAAAATCAATCCGTACGTGCATATTGTACCTAAGTTTATTCGTGTGAAATTTAAAAACGATCGCACATTCAGTTTTATAGAAAACTAATAACACACCAAAAGAGTCGAAGTTAATACGGATGCCAGTTTGAGCTTATCAAATAGTCAGTATCTCTTGCTTTTGCAAATGAATTGCCAGTATTGTGTTTTAACGTGTTAATGTGCTTCCATACATTCATGTGCCTGCATAGTCCAAACTGAGTAGGATCCGTAGTTTATGTCACACATGTGAATGCTTACATGTATGGTGTCACACTAACGCAAAATAAAAATGTCTATAAAACAGTCTTATTATTTTCTCATTTCCCATGCTTAGATTTTTCTAGATTTTGGAGATGATATTTATAAATGTATAAACGCAATACATATCACAAATTAAATTATGTTGCAATTTTAAGGTCAAAATACGGGCAAACTGGCCTTTAAAATATTATTTCATTTTTACACAAATACCCTGATTCGAATACTGATACAGATCATGTTGATTAGCGTTGAGTGGTGATCGTACAGACACTGTTGCGATGGAAGTTATCGTTGCGAGGTGATTGTACAGTTACATTGAAAGTTGTCGTTGAGTGGTGATAGTAAAGTTGCAATGGACGTTATCGTTGAGAAGTGATAGTACAGTTGTAATGGACGTTATTATTGAGAAGTGATAGTACAGTTGCAATAAAATTATCGTTGAGAGGTTATGGTACAGTTGCAATGAAAGTTATCGTTGAGAGGTGATAGTACAGTTGTAATGGACGTTATTGTTGAGAAGTGATAGTACAGTTGCAATGGACGTTATTGTTGAGAAGTGATAGTACAGTTGCAATAAAAATTATCGTTGAGAGGTTATGGTACAGTTGCAATGAAAGTTATTGTTGAGAGGTGATGCTACAGTTGCAATGAAAGTTATTGAAAGTTATTCTTGATAGGTGATAGTACAGTTGCAATGAAAGTTATTGTTGAGAGGTGATGGTGATAGTACAGTTGCCATTAACGTTATCGTTGAGAGGTGATTGTACAATTGCAATGAAAGTTTTCGTTGAGAGGTGATAGTACAGTTGCAATGAAAGTTATTGTTGAGAGGTGATATTACAGTTGCAATGAAAGTTATCGTTGAGAGGTGATATAACAGTTGCAATTAACGTTATCAAAGAGGTGATAGTACAGTTGTAATGAAAGTTGTCGTTGAGAGGTGATAGTACAGTTGCATTGAAGGTTTCCGTTTCAAGGTTATGGTACAGTTGCAATTAACGTTATCGTTGAAAGGTGATAGTACAATTGCATTGAAAGTTATCGTTGAGAGGTAATGGTACAGTTGTAATGAAAGTTATCGTTAAGAGGTGATAAAAAATAACATTTGCAATGACGGTTGTAGTTTAGAGAAGCTAGAACATGCGTACAGTCTCATTGCAAGTCTTCGTTGAGATGAGATGGTAAGTAACTAGCCTCTAGCAGCTGCGATGATGGCTGTTGTTGAGAAGAGGTAGTAACTAACATATGTCTTGATGGTTGTAGTTAAGAGGGCATAGAACATGTGCATAGCAGTCTCATTGGAAGTTTTCGAAGTGGAAAGATATTACATGTGTAGAACAGTTTCAGTTATGTTCGACACACGTCATGCCACACAATATGTTTTTGTTTTTGTTATTCACTCGCTCAGACTGTAGAGGTGTACCTTAAAAATTAACAAGTGGGTTTACGATGATATCGAAACAGACATTGTTTCAAGTTTACATACTGACAACTTTTACAGGTATGGCATTGCTATGTTCTAGCAGCATTACCTAACAGCACACAATGACGGACCGAGAGACAAGGTCAAATCTATATACATTACCCTTCTTTCGCGGCATATTGGGTGGGTGCAAGTTTAGTACAGTGTGTTTTATGATAAATGTTTGAGACTTTGACTGCACAAACATACACCTATCGTGCTTCACATGAAGCCCAGCATTCGATATGCTACCGAAAGATTCATATAGACGGCCTACCATGATCTGCAAACACATAGACACGTGGTGCCGCTATCTAGTGATATCCTAATACGTCCTTGACTTGGGTGGCATTTATCTGTCGCACTGCCTTGCCACAACTGCCATGAGTATCCATCCTTTTCTGTAGCGTAAGTACATCCCGCTCCTGGCACACAAGTAAACGGGACTGAATGGAAACAATCGTCGTCACCACCATCATCATCATTATCATTATAATTATCATCATTATCAGCAGCACCATCAGCATCATCAGCTTACTTTATATTATATATAAAATATAACCTAGGAAAACACTACACAGGTAGGTCTGTCAATTTCAATCAAGAGAAAGGTAAGTAAAATGTGCTTTTATTTCTGTAAAAGATTTGATACAGCTATTTATAGGTTACACGTTTATAAAATTGTAAATATAATCATTGTGTTAATTTAACTGGTTTTTGCATTCATATTTAAATTGAATTTGTATTGGGTTTAACATTTGAATCACTTGTAAGGCACTGACTTATTAAAAGTTGGTGCAGATTTACTAAAATAGTTTTTTGATAAGCGTAAGGGCTGATAATTGTGTAGAAAAAAAGACAAAATTGTCAATGTTGAACACTGAAATAGTTGTTTTAATTAAATAAGAAAAGTAAAAGAAATCTCTGACTCATAATTCTTGAAATCGACTTCTAAAATAACTGAATGTTATTGGTAATTAAAATTTTCATTATCTACTTCATGCAAATGATTTTTGCAAAATGATTATCTTTAGAATTTTGCTATTATTGTCAAACTCTGTAACCAGACCATTTAACAAAAAGATCACTGTTTCAAGCTTGTGTTATAAAATAGAAGCATTACCGTTATGATAACATTTTTAAGAGCAATGGTTTGAACTGAAAATAAGTTTGATTGCTGTGATTTAACGTCTAGGCGGCTTAAATTTCGTTCCTTTTTTTGGTTTTGAAAATCTTTACAACCGGATATACAAACCTTTTTTTCAATGTTACAAAATTAAATTTCAAGAGGTTTTTGCCAACTACTTATCCTATAGCTAAACGATTTCATACTAAGAATAACGCATATTTGCAGCCATACAGTAGAACCCTTAACCTAATAGTTTCAAAGAAAATGACTTATAAATTACAAGGCCTTTAACCATTTTCATTTTTGAAACAGGATCAGTTTTTAATGTTTTTCATATTAAGGGGAGGTACAAATATGAAAAATTAATTTCTTTCACATTTTTGTAAATGGCAAAGATGTATGATTTCGTAAATATTTTATGTAAAAAGGTTAACAACTTTTAGTAGAAGCATTATAAAAATAATTTCGCATGAACAAATAAAAGCTTATTCACTGTTCGAAACCATGCACTTGCTACTACTAGTCGACGACATAATGGAACACTTGACCTGTTTAGAATCCGTTTAGTGGATAACCGAGGTGCAATATGATTGTGTAACACTTATGACGCCAGCTTAACAATTGGTCAAATGTGGATGGAGATAGCCGTTATGGAAGGCCAAAAATTGTGCAAAAAGCCCAAAGCATAATGCAACATATGTGGGTGTATTAATTTACAAGCCAACCGAAAATGTTGCATTTAACTGCTTGCCAGTACATTGTAGATAGAACTATTAGGCAGTTTTCGATTTCATACGACCTGATGAGAATATATTTTAAAACGGAGTTTTTTATCACATAAACACCGTTTGTTTTATTTTACAAGACTGTTTTATACCGTGAAACTTCACGATTGTAATGATAAAGTAAGTCGGTCAAACGAGCTGAAAAACATTAAGACAGAGAAAAAAAAGCCCAACTGTGAACACTAAAGCTACTTTCGCGTGTCAAAACTTGTACACTCAACTAACGACGGTCCTTAGTTTTGAAAACACCGATTAAATACGTATCTTAATAACGTAGCAATTGATACATCCATAACCTAAATTTATTTAACAATATATTTAACCACAACGGCTGGCATAATTTATGTCCTATTGTTAGCTACAAACTTGTGGTAAAATTCTTACTGTAATAACCAGATTTTAGGGATAATAGCCAGTTATGGATCTATGCATACGACACAATTACGTTACAATGGATGTAGAGTCAAAACGTATCAATTAATAATATAATAAGTTAACCAAGAACAGTTTAAGAATGATAAAAAAATGAAAACCCATTAAAATCCTTATTGAGTGTGGCAATCGAATCCAGTACCTCTAGCACTACACTACACCACAGCCATACGCACTATGGCCTTAAATAATACAGGTTAAGGACTTTCATCTCGAGCTGTCTGCAGTAAATAATTTTCTCTATAAAAAGTTGTAGTTAGTGATAGAGACGAAAAAAAAAAGTTTTATAAAATAAAAAATCAACTATTTGGGCAGTAAAGCTTTTATTGTAGTATACATGCGTGCATTAGTTCATACATGATAATTTAAACACAAATCTTTCAAATTCTCGAGACTCAAACTAGTGACAATATTCATTTATTGATAAAAGATAATATACATTAAACCCTGCGTAAATGTGTATTTAGGATATTTTTTGGCCATAAGATAATTATATAAAGTACAATATTATCACACACCATAGTTTATACTCTGTGAATAATCGGTATGAGAAACATACACTGATTAAATGTTAAGCATAAAGACAAACCTAAACAAAACTATCAAGACATGTTTATTTTATATTTTTTGGATATTAAATACGTACAATAAATACGAGTTCTTCATATACATGTTATTTAACAATGTTTAAACAACATTAGGCACTAAAAACAAAAAGTAACATTTTACTTAAAATATGTACAGTCATAAGATTGTGCAGTTCTGGACAACAGTGACCATTTATAATATTTAACCAATATGATTAAAAGTGAAATGAATGTAGCAACATCACTCATGTGCCATTTCATAAGAACGACAAGGAATATCCGACAATTACAAAACTTAATTGAACCTTACCAAAACATCCACCATTTTAATTGTCTAAAACACCCTAGTGAAAATTATTTCCACTCAGTCGTACCTTGTGTAAAAGTTATATAAGCAAAACGCTGGTAAAAATCACACAGCATGCGTTTAAAAGCAAAATGTCCCATTTTTAAGCTAAACAAAAGATAAAAATGCCTACGTACAAACGTCATCCAATTAGTACCATTTCCAATGTGTTATATAAAAATTAAATTAGTTTATAAACAATGACACTATGTACAACGGTTAGTAATTATATGTGAGAATAATTGACAATAACATACACCATGCACTAAAGTAACATGTTCCATATGGTTTGTCTAAGTAGAAAATAATACGTGACAATTATTTGAGCAAACACCATGTTATCAAAAGTAATTTGTTCCATCTTTTATAACTAAATGGAAAAAAGTGACAATAAAAGCGCAAACTAAAAGTAGCATGTCCTATCTGCTATGTCTCAATAAAAATAATAATTAACAATACCAAACACCGCGTACAAAAACGTAACATGTCCCATCCGTTTTGTCTCAGAAGAAAGTAATAAGTGACAATAACAAAAACCATGCACAGAAAAGTTACATGTCGCACCTGTTATGTCTAAGTGGAAAAAAATAACTGACAATATCAAATACCATGGACTATAATGTAACATGTCCCATCAGTTATGTCTATGTGGAAAATAAGGAATAACAATAACAAATACCATGCACTAAAAAGTATCATGTCCAATATGTTATGTCTAGGTGAAAATTAATCAGTGACAATAACAAACACCATGCACTTAAAAGTAACATGTCCCATTTGTTATGTTTAAGTGGAAAAAAATAATTGACAATAACAAATACAACGCACTAAAAAGTAACATGTCCCATCTAATATTTCTAAGTAGGAAGTAACAATGACAACAACAAATACCATGCACTAAAAAGTAACATGTCCAATCTCTTAAGTCTAAGTAGAAAATAAAAAGTGACAATAACAACTACCCTGTCCTAAATAGAAACATGTCCCATGTGTTATGTATAATTGGAAAATATAATTGAAAATATCAAATATCATGTGCTTTAAAGTAGCATGTCCTATCTGTTATGTCTGTGTGAAAAAAGTACAAATAGCAAACACAATGTCCCTTAAAGTTACATCTCCTGTGTGTTATTTTAGTAGAAAACAATTGGCAATAACAAACCATGCACTAAAAATTAACATGTCCCGTTTGTTGTGTCTAGGTGGAAAATAATATTTGACAATAACAAACACTATACACTTAAAAGTAATATGTCCCATCTGCTATGTCTTAGTGGACAAAAATAATTGACACAAACAATTGCCATGGGCTAAACGGGAACAAGTCCATCTGTTATGACTTAGTGGAAAAAAAATATAAACAATAACAAATAACATTCACTAAAAGTAGTATTTCCCACGGTAAAGTCTATGTGGAAAATAATAATTAACAATAACAATGAATGCACTCAGAAGAAATATGTCCCACCTGTTATGTTTTAGTGAGATACTAACTGACAACAACAAATACCATGCACTGAAAAGTAACATTAAACTGATAAAAGGGAAAACCCTCAAGAAGCATAGCCTGCACGAGAAAACAGCAGCCTCGGTTTTATTGAAGCTGTTCTTCAGTGGTAATGAATGATGCCACACCACTGACGCCCCCTAGCGCATGAGCATAACTCCATTTTCAAATGTAAACAACATACATGTACAATCCATGATCCCTGAGGACCAGAAAAATATGACTACACAATGATGTAGTACGGATCGACTTTTTACAGCCGCCACACAGGCACTTAACGACAGCTGTAGTAAGTAATAATAAAATGATGTAAGGGAAAGCCCCCAGGAAGCATAGCCTGCACGTGAAAACAGCAGCCTCGGTTTTATTGAAGCTGTTCATCAGTGGTAATGAATGATGCCACACCACTGACGCCCCCTAGCGCATGTCCCATCTTTTATGTCTTAGTGAGATAATTACTGACAACAACAAATACCATGCACTGAAAAGTAACATGTCCCATCTGAAATGTTTTAGTGGAAAACAAAAAGTGACAATAACAAACACCATGCACTAAAAAGTAACATGTCTCATATGTAATTTCTTAGTGGAAAATAATAATTGACAATAACAAATACCACGCACTAAAACATAACATGTCCCACGTGTTATGTCTAAGTAGGAAAAAATAAGACTAAGTGACAATAACAAACACCATGCACTAAAACGTAATATGTCCCATCTGTTATGTCTAAGTAGGAAATAATAACTGACAATGACAAATACCACGTACTAAATAGTAACATGTCCCATCTGTTATGTCTAAGTAGGAAATAATAACTGACAATGACAAATACCACGTACTAAATAGTAACATGTCCCATCTGTTATGTCTAAGTAGGAAATAATAAGACTAAGTGACAATAACAGACACCATTCACTAAAAAGTAACATGTCCCATCTGTTATGTCTAAGTAGGAAATAGTTATTGACAACAACAAATACCACGTACTAAACGTAACATGTCCCATCTGTTATGTCTAAGTAGGAAATAATAACTGACAATAACAAAAACCACGCACTAAAACATAACATGTTCCATCTGTTATGTCTAAGTGGAAAATAATACGATTAAGTGACAATAACAAACACCATGCACTAACCATTAACTGACATGTAACATGTCCCATTTGTTATGTCTTAATAGGAAATAATAACTGACAATAACAAATACCACGTACTAAATAGTAACATGTCCCATTTGTTATTTCTAAGTAGGAAAATTAATAATAACTGACAATAACAAATACCACGTACTAAATAGTAACATGTCCCATCTGTTATGTCTAAGTAGGAAATAAAAACTGACAATAACAAAAACCACGTACTAAATAGTAACATGTCCCATCTGTTATGTCTAAGTAGGAAATAAAAACTGACAATGACAAACACCATGCACTAAAAAGTAACATGTCTCATCTGTTATGTCTAAGTATGAAATAATAATTGACAACAACAAATACCTCGTACTAAAAGTAACATGTCCCATCTGTTATGTCTAAGTAGGAAATAATAACTGACAATAACAAATACCACGCACTTAAACATAACATGTCCCATCCGTTATGTCTAAGTGGAAAATAATACGACTTAGTGACAATAACAAACACCATGCACTAAAAAGTAACACGTCCCATCTGTTATGTCTAAGTAGGAAATAATAATTGACAATAACAAATACCACGCACTTAAAAGTAAAATGGCCATCTGCTATGTCTAGGTAAAAAATAATAATTGACAATACCATAATAAAATAATAAGTGATATTACTAAACACTATGCACTTAACTTTATGAGAAGTTGTCATTAAACAATATGTTAATATTACCACAATAAATTGCCTTGCTCATTACACAATTGTAGAGGAAAAAACGATCATTATAGAAGCGAATATATCGAAAAACTATTAAAACACAAATTGTCATTCAGTTAGTTTACTTCTTCTACAAACGCACATTACATTATTTATTAGTTCAGCTATTACGAGGGCTGTTCAATATATAATGAGACTGTGCTCATAACTATTACCTTTTACAAAGAACAGAGACACAAGTATTATAAGCATTACGATCAATTATTTTTGTAGTAGACCTCCAAAAATAAGACAATTTCATAAAATGGTTACGAAATGGCAGCCATGGCAAAATGGCAACATGGCCATGTTGCCATTATCGCCCCCACTTTTTGACGACACGACGTTATTAAAGCAGTCATCATAAACTCATAAAACATTAATGTCATTTAACAGTTTTAACATTTTAAATACAAGTTCTTGTATTAAAACTCAAGTCCCGGCTACAGTTTTGTATTAAAAATGCCCCTTAGTTAACTGTAAAACTACTAATGACTGTATGACGTCTTCTTTGTCTGACACTAGTCTGTTTTTTTTATTTTGCTCATATGTGTATAAAAAGTTTTAAACGATAGATTTGGCATTTTATGTTTTGAAATTTATATTGAAAATGTGTTATAGTTTTGTAATAATAAAAAATAAAGTTTTTGTTTGTTTTTCATCATAACAAACACAGCATAATAATGTGATCATTTGTCAAGTGGCAAAATGCATTTGAATGTTGACGTTTCTTTCATTGTAAGCAGTTCTCTTTCAAAGCTCATATTTCAATAACCACATGTTTAAATTTCTTAATACATGTATTTGCAATATATATTGGGAACACATCATTTAAATATTCTGTCAGTTTTATTCTGAATATTTTTATAATCGTGTGACTTTATTTGTCATGAGAAAATGCCATTTGCACGAATGTTTGAACGGGGGCGGTAGTGCGTTACTATGGTAATTGAAAATGATGTTGTTCCTATTTTGTTTGTCAAAAGCCTACAGAATTTGGACATTTAGTAGAAAATAAGTTATATTTTACAATAGTATTAACTTTTATTCCAATTGAAGGCAAATCATTAAGTAATAAGCACAGTCTCATTATTTATTGAGCAGCCCTTGTAACAATAGTAATCGTTTCCCTTCAAGAAGCTAGAGCACAGAAAATTGGGTTGAAAAGTACTCATTTTAAAATATGATTTAGGTTAGAGTCTTGGCAAAGAAATGTGATGTAAAATAGCTGACACAAAAACAAATGACTACTTATTTTAAACTGAAGAAAGGGAAAGCCCTCAGGAAACAAGGCCTGAATGAGAAAACAGCAGCCTCGGTTTTATTGAAGCTGTTCATCAGTGGTTATGAAAGATGCCACGCCACTAACGCCCCCTAGGGCATGAGCGGACCTTCATTTTTAAAAGTAAACAAACAGTCAATTGTCCCTGAGGACCAGAAAAATATGACTTTACAATGATGAAGTACGGGGCGACATTTTACAGCCGCCACACAGGCACTTAACATGCATGTACAAATATGAGGTAAATCCTTTTTGTGTCTGTGGACAAGGAAATGATTTTCCCTCACAATGAATGGTATACAAATGTATTGAAAATGTCCTGGTTTGTGCACAATTTTCTTCAATTCAGCACATGGTTCATATCGTTTATGCTTTATTAGGCAGTTAGTTTGACTTTTAGGGATCGTTTAGTTTTTTTCAATGTTAATGCCCAAACCGTGCTCTGGTTACTTTTAACAATGCAAAACAAAACATATAATACAAATGTATCTACTCAATGAGCTTATTGTTCAACTTTAAAATATCTATAATTATGTTACATTTTATTTGAACGCCACCAAATAACAAATGCATAAAAACAAAAGTATAATAATTAGATGTAAAATCATATGATATGATACGTTTGATAGATAGCAAGTAATTGATTTCAATATGAAATAAAGGCATTTAAAAAGGTCGTTATTATATTTCAACATATGCATTATACATATATCACATATATCAACTCAGTGTATGATTGTATGATGTACTGTACATGTTTGGCGCGGCATCTTTCATTTCTACTGAAGAACAGCTTTAATTAAATCGAAGTTACTATATTCACAATCCAAGCTATGCTTCCTTAGGACATAAAGTTCGCACCAGCATCGTTATCAAAATGTGTTATTACAGCATCCATATGTACACGAATTCCTGCCGAGTGTAACGGTGTACTTCCTTCTATGGTTCTGGCATTGATGTCTGCTTTGTTGTTCAGAAGCTCCTTAATAACTTTACAATGTCACCGTTCTGCTGCCCAATGGAGAGCAGTCAAGTTATCATAGTTCAAAATGTTCACATTAGCTTGTTATCCAAAATTGTTTTAACAGCATCCACGTGTCCTTTAGATGCTGCGATATGTAAAGGTGTACTTCCAAGTATGTTTCTGGCATAGGTGTCTGCCTTGTTGTTCAGAAGCTCTTTGATTACATCACAGTATCCCCGTTCTGCTGCACAATGGAGAGCAGTCGATTTAGCATTGTTCAAAATGTTCACATTAGCATCGTTATCCAAAAGTGTTTTTACAGCATCCTTATATCCTTTAGAAGCTGCAATATGTAAAGATGTACTTCCATGTATGTTTCTGACATTGATGTCTGCTTTGTTGTTTAAAAGCTCCTTAATTACATCACAGTATCCGCCATCTGTTGCACAATGGAGAGCAGTCCCGTTTTCATTGTTCAAAATGTTGACATCCGCATTGTTATCCAAAAGTGTTTTTACAGCGTCCTTATGTCCTATAGATGCTGCCGTGTGCAAAGGTGTCCTTCCATTTATGGTTCTGGCATTGATGTCTGCTTTGTTGTTCAGAAGCTCTTTGATTACATCACAGTATCCCCGTTCTGCTGCGCAATGGAGAGCAGTCGAGTTAGCATTGTTCAAAATGTTCACATCAGCATCGTTATCCAAAAGTGTTTTCACAGCATCCACGTGTCCTTTAGATGCTGCCGTGTGCAAAGGTGTACTGCCATGTATGTTTCTGGCATTGATGTCTGCTTTGTTGTTCAGAAGCTCTTTAATTACATTACAGTCTCCCCGTTCTGCTGCGCAATGGAGAGCAGTCGAGTTAGCATTGTTCAAAATTTTCACATCAGCATCGTTATCCAAAAGTGTTTTAACAATATCCATGTGTCCTTTAGTTGCTGCCCTAGGTAAAGGTGTACTGCCATGTATGTTTCTGGCATTAATGTCTGCTTTGATTTTCAGAAGCTCTTTAAGTTCTTTACATTGTCCGGCATATGCGGCATACTGCAGAGCAGTCGAGTTTTCATTGTCCAAAATGTTCACATCAGCATCGTTATCCAAAAGTGTTTTTACAGCATCTGTATGTCCCCCCAAAACTGCCATAATTAAAGGTGTACTTCCGTCTTTGGTTCTGGCATTGATGTCTGCTTTATTGTTGAGAAGCTCTTTAATTACCTCACAGTGTCCGCCATCTGCTGCCAAATGGAGTGCAGTCCAGTTATCATTGTCCAAATTGTTAACATCAGCATCGTTATCCAAAAGTGTTTTTACAGCATCCCTATGTCCTTCAGAAGCTGCCAAAAGTAAAGGTGTACTTCTATCTATAGTTCTAGCGTTGATGTCTGTTTTGTTGTTCAGAAGCTCTTTAATTACTTCATGATGTCCGCCATATGCTGCACAATGAAGGGCTGTCAAGTTGACATTGTTGCAAATGTTCAGATCAGCATGGTAATCCAAAAGTGTTTTCACAGCATCCCTATGGCCTTGAGATGCTGCTGTGAGTAAAGGTGTACTTCCATCTATGGTTTTGGCATTGATATCTGCTTTGTTGTTCAGAAGCTCTTCAATTACTTCACAGTGGCCATAAGCTGCTGCACAATGGAGTGCAGTCCATTTATCAGTGTTCAAAATGTTCACATCATCATCGTTATCCAAAAGTGTTTTCACAGCATCTCTCCTCACATTTGCCATACGAAAACGTGTACTTCCATCTTTGGTTCTGGCATTGATCTTTGCGTTGTTGTTCAGAAGCACTTTAATTATTTCACGGTGTCCTTTAGATGCTGCCATGTGTAAAGGTGTACCTCCATCTATGGTTCTGGCATTGACGTCTGCTTTGTTGTTGAGAAGCTCTTCAATTACATAAAAATGTCCACCATCTGCTGCACAGTGGAGAGCAGTCCATGTATCATTGTTGAATATCTTCACATCAGCATCGTTATCCAACAATGTTTTCACAGCATCGTTATGTCCTTTAGAAGCCGCCATAATTAAAGGTGTACTTCCATCTATGCTTCTGGCATTGCTGTCTGCTTTGTGATTTAGAAGCTCTTCAATTACGCCACAGTGTCCATAAACTGCTGCACGATGGAGAGCTGTCTGCTCGAAGTTGTTTAAAATAGAATGATCTGCACCATTTTTCAAAAGCAATGTGACTACATCTTGATATCCTTGATTTGATGCCAGGTGTAATGCTGTATTAAAACTAAATTCTTTGGCGTTTACATCTGTGTTGTATTTCAAAAGAGCTTCAATAACATTACAGTATCCGCCATCTGCTGCCACATGAAGAGGAGTCTCCCCAAATTTGTCCATTGTTTGTACATTAGCGCCATTTTGTAAAAGCATACTGACTGTTTGCAAGTGACCTTTACTTGCTGCAATGTGTAAGGGCGTTCTTTTATCTGAAGTCATTGAATTGATATCTATCTTGAAAGGAAGCAGTTCGTTTATTATCGCATGTCGTCCATTCCGGGCCGCAAAGTGGAGTACTGTGTTCTGGTCATTGTCGACCAGGTTCACATCAGCCCCGTTATTCAGAAGCACATTAACGATTTCCAGATGCCCTGCTTTGGCAGCACGGTGAAGGGCCGTTTCACCGTTGGAATTTGTAATGTTAGGATCAGCGCCGTGCTCAAGCAAACATCGTACTGAGTCTTTTAAGTTCTCCCCAGATCCTTCTATCAGTGGATGAGAATATATACCGTCTGATTTAGGAACAAAGCACTTACTATTTGGACAAGCTCTTCCAGAGCTAAGAACTGTTTCAAGGCACAATGGAAGTTTCCGAATAATCATGCAAATAGAGTCGCCTGCAATTGGTGTGGGTGGTCTCAGGAACAGTGTTATGTCTGAAATAACCTGTTCTGCCAACACAAATATTTCATTTGCAAGTATGTAATCCAGCAAATATAGTAATTCATCTTCGTGCAATAGGTACGGCCTTGACATTATGGTAACATTAAACAGTTGTATTTCCAGTTGGTTATCAACGATGAATTGCAAGAACGCTTCTACGAAGGCTTTCGTTTGAAATACCACGTGTTTGAAGACGCCAACATCTATGCTATAATAAAACTGATTTGTACCGCTGTAGCCGTCACGACAAATTATTTTGATGAACTTTTTGCAAAGATCTGTATACATGTTTGAGGGGATCGAGACTTGCATTGCACTTTCTTCGTTGTCATAAAGCGTAAGACGACCCATCAGAAAATCTCGATTACAAAGTAGTATGCATTCCCGCAGCTTGTTCTTGCCTAATACAACACCTACCATTTCGCCAACTAAATTGTGAGAAAATATATATTCACCTGTGCTGTTTATGTGCATTAATAAATATGTAGTGAAAGCACGCAATGCGCATTTCAATGTTTCTACAAATTTATGGTCAATTATTATTCCAAAACATTTGGCAATGTTTTGCATATGTTCTGAAACGTTCTGTGGGTTTTGCAGATCTGTTTCTTTGATTTTCTGATCGGTTTGTGCCCAAACGGCCACCAATGCAATAAACTTGTAGAACTGATCTAAATCTTTTGA
>Ga0224511_10000888_pt1 | contig 16334 bp, 5 predicted proteins | sample SF_May12_sed_USG_2_FD_169988 | JGI IMG/M metagenome (GOLD analysis project Ga0224511, IMG submission 169988) | Sediment microbial communities from San Francisco Bay, California, United States - SF_May12_sed_USGS_8_1 | ecosystem: Environmental > Aquatic > Marine > Sediment | place: USA...
AAAATTACTCGTCCCAAGCATAACACTTGGATTTCCAAGTGAACATTTCATGACATAAAGCACTTTCCATAACGCTTCATGAATTTGCATATCACACCAAGCTTCAACATAGACCGTCTCTGTAAAACAGCCTCTGTTTTACTTTTTCTTGTTTTAAATTAAGAAAGTTCCTTTAAATGACTTGAACTTGGTATACTGTAAATTTCATATTGCTCAGATAGTTATCATAGAAGATATCGACAATATAATAAAGGGGGCGTTAGAAGTTTTCTTAAGTGTATAACCTTATTGTTGATTAAACACAAAACGCATATAGGAGTGACACAGAACGGGATACTTTAATCGAATAGTATTCAACAAAACGCACACAAGCAATAGATACCGTTACAATATAGGACCCAGTTAGATCATCAAGCTAAATGTTCTGATACAATAACACTTGAAAGCGCTGATCAAAACAGCTGCAAAATGTCCGGAATCACTGCTGCTTTCAAACACACACGACACTCATCTCACGACTTGTCATGGTAACAAAATATCATACTGAAAAGATAAACAGCTGTTAGAAAAGACAAATACAAATACAAAAACGCAGCTTATAAACGCCTGACATCTTACAAGCAATACTTGAAACCAACCTCAAAATTATATTCAAACAACAACTTTTACGTAAATTTGCAAAAAAATAATCTTATCAGTATCCCGTCTGAGCGTCGAATGAAGATATCTATACACTATGAGCACGAGGAAAGCTATTAGTAGTACGCTTGACTAACACTACAAGCGATACACAATACGGAGCACTAATTTTATACATATAATTTCCTGGACGCAGAGTACCATACTTAGTTTATATAGGGTAAACCTTCTGTCTAGAATTAGGGCACTAAATGAGTGATAGCTAGGTATGGAAGTAGTAAATCGGTTTATAATGACAGATCAGTTTAACTTTTGAGCTGTTTTATGATGAAAATGACATATCTGATATATACAAGTCATCTTTGAGTTCTTAACAAGAGTTCGATGTGCTAAACATTTATAAAAAAATATTTCTATATTCAACATTGACCCAATTTTATTTAAAACATTTTAAAGGTTGTGTTCAACATAAATAAAACGTTTGAAATTAAAATAGGCAAAACTATATTAAATGTGTTCCATTCACGTGGACTTTTTTTTCAAAAAAAAGTACATTAAAAATGTGTTATATAGTATACTTAAAGTGCGTAACATACATATTCATCTGCATTTAACAAATATTGTATTTGGAAACGAATATAAATACAATAATAGTACGAATACTTTGCTAAAAATAGATATAGATCGAAGGTATATTGTCATTTTATGAATTAATGTTACAAAACACCCTCAACATTAATGTTTAATATTTACACAACAGTGATCTTATTTTCTAAATTATATTATGTTAAGTAAATATATAGAATGTCACATAACGAAAAATTGATGAATCAGTTATTGTATAAATGCAACATAAAAATAAATTAAATACTTTAGAAATGAAAAATATACATACATAGTATATTGATATAAGTTCAACAAATACACCTACTGTAAATAAATAAAGATACATTAAATTTTATATAAATAAGAACATTAACAATAACTCCCTAAATTGGCAGCAAACGTAAACTTTTTCGTAGCCCAGTGGTACACTTTGTCATAGAACACTACTATATGTGTACACAACGCCCAATAGATTTATTTCTGCATAATATATAACAACATAAAAACATCATACATGTACATACATAGGCAAACTGTAAATACATAAAGCAGATCTGCAATATTGCATGGATGAATCATTTCGAGTATTTCGAGCTACATGAAGGCCTTTAAAGCTCCTGTCCCAGCCTTTGTTGAAATGAACATTTTTTAAAGTGTCAGCGAAAGATTTAAATCACAATATAATTGTAATATAACATTTTTTGCAATAAATTTTAACGGTTTAAAACGCTTTTTTGTAAACATTGATCTTAAATAAGATTGACTGGTGGGGCGCTATTTTGACTGGACTCATTCATTCTCATTGTATCGGCCAAAACCATGTTTGAGGTATATATGCACGTTTTACAGCTCAAATGTATATGGAGTTATGTTCAATTGGGCATTTACTTTAATTATGCCACAAAATGGTTAACACATACTAATTGTTACATCTTCAAAATTAATGGGTGATGAGATGACCCAACCCAACACAAAAGCCAGGAAAAGTACCACAGGCATAGCTATCTTTGAAATTATATTGGCATTTGAAAAACAAATATAAAAATGTGTTTATTTCATTCATTTGCCTCCTTATGGCATATCGTTTTATCTGCGTAAGGTGCTTTATTCCAAAGAATAGTTTTATGTTTAATGACAGTAAAACAAATGCACACATTTGTTTTACTGAATTTGTGTTGTCAATATATATTGTGTTAAATGTATAATATGTAATGTCACGTAAAATTCACTGCATAAAAAGTGTTATATAGCGGTACCAACGAAATTTCAACAATCAACATGTTTTCAGTGTGACCAAGTACAAAACATCCTAATATGAAAAAAGAAAATAAGTCTGGTGCAGTTATTGAACCTTTTCAGTGAAAATAAAAAAGTCGCAAATTCTCGAGCTAAATTTGGCCGATAAAATGAGAATGAGTGATCTAGTAAAATGCGCGACGAAAGGAATCCCGTTATATTTATAAACCAGGAAATCCTTTTAGGATTATAGGTCGCGCGTATTTGTTTCACATTTTTCTAACAACACCAAGGAATGTCAAAGAAATTCAATGAAGCATTCAATTGATAATGATTATCTGTGAAATACTGCTATTTTATTTTGATTTGTTTTGATTTTGGAAATTAAAATCCACCAAGACTGGGATAGGAGCTTTGAAGATACCGATTGATCTATAGATATAGTAATTGATTAAGCTGAAAACTAGTTTAAGCCCACAATAAAAAACATTGACCGTTCCAATGCGGTTACTCAACATTTCTTAGTCAAATCCTTTAAGAAGTTATATATAAAAACATATAAAAAATACGAAAAACACAAAAAAGTTTGTGTTTTCTCGTACGTGTTTTTTTTATTGTTCTGTGTGTTGGTTTTTGTACGGGCTATTTTGTTATGGTGCCCTTAAACTTGACATATCTTCATTGTTTACAACATTCTTCCATTAAACGTCTCTTCAATTCATATTCTCATCATATTATTTTCTTAAGCATTATTTGTATAACTTGTAAAAGTTTTGTAATGAAGATTAAATGCTGTTCATATTTCAGGAAAGCAGATAAAGGTGGATAGTGTTCCAGTCTATAGTCACCTTGTCGAAAAAGGTGAACATTTTCATAAGAGTGCGGCAGATGGAAATACTCGTGATGTACTCAAAAAAGGGATAGCAAGTCACGCAATGAAAGGTAAAAATAAGTTGTGATATAAATGTTCAGTTTTCGTTGTTGTTTTCTTCGTATTTAAACAAAAATGAAAGAGCTGCCGCCTTGGCGTTAACATGTATTAATCGTGTGTGTAAACACAGTTCGTGTTTTATCATATTATAATATATAATGTATTTTACTGTCTAATACCGGGAAAAACGCACCGTCAGATGATTATTATAAGGTCTTGACGCTTGGCGTATTTTTCCGTATTCGGCAGCAAAACGCTCTCTATTGTTATCACATCGACAACCTTTTTTGATCGCCTTTTGAAGTTGGGCTATTATAACTTCGTCCGACTTGCCTTTTTATAAGTATCTCTAAAACGGCTCATTTGAATATGCTACATTTTACAGGAATACTCCCTGGTTTGTGTCATTCTAATTTTTTTCAAACGGTTTTGATTGGTTGCAAAGTCACGGGGTCAGAAAATAGGCTTTCAAAATTAAATTATTAAACTTTGTCTAAAAACAAAAAGGCCTAGATCTTCATATTTGGTACATAACAGTATCATGAGCTCTCCTACAAAAGTTGTTCAAAGTTTGCCCTGTAAGGGCAAAAACGGACCGCACCTTAAAGTTTACAATTTTACATGAATTATATAGAAACATATTAAAGCAACTTAAACCGCTTTTACCGCTGGGATAAACCCTTTAAATAGTTCCAGACGGTTGCACAAGTAAGTCACAATGTCAGAACCCATGCTTTTAAATGCAATTTTCAATAATTGTCTCAATTCACAATCTTTCATATCTGGTATTTAACATCGTAGTTTGTTAACACTATGCTTCTGGAGTGAAAAATGGCCCCTCTCTGGGGGTGATTTTTTAACGTTGCATTATATCAGAAAATCTTCAAAAGACTAACTTCTTCTCCTAAACCGCTGGGCCCAAATTGTTTTAACTGGTCAGAAAGTTTTGGTGATGATCATTACACGACCTCTTCTATTTGGCTACTGTTATATAACTATTTTAGGAATAAGCATTAGAAGACTGTCTAGTAAACTTGTTAGAATGGTTACAGTTCAAAAAGTAGTTCACGTGGTCAGACAATAGGTTTCCAAAACGCAATTTTTAAACATCTTCTTGTCTGATATAACAAGTCCCATGAGATGCATATTTTAGTATTTACTATTATCGTTATGTCCCCTACCTAAAGTCGTGCAAATTATGCTCTAGGGTCATATCAGAAATAGCCCCGCCCTAGAGGTCTTGATTTTACATTAAATTGTACTGGAAACTCTTTCAACGACTTTTCCTTAACAGATTGGCCGTTGAAATTACAGTCCTGGTCTGTTTTAAAACTAGGTCACATGGTCCGAGAATATGTTTCAAAACTGCATTTTTGAAATATCCTTGTGTAAACCCACTTAACCCTGAGCTGTCATATTTGGGTAAAACATATTTGGTGTTTGGTTCTCTAAAACGTGTTTGAAATTATATCCTGGGGTCAAAATTGACCCGCCCTAGGAGTCATTAGTTTATTTGAATTCCTAAGTAATATCTCTAAATGATTTCTCCTAAACTCCTTGGTCCTATTTAAAAAATCTAGCTTAATTGTCTGACCAGTTGCGTAAATAGGTAAAGGAACAATGTTTAAAAATGCAATGTCCAAACGTATTGTTTTCTAAAACCACAACGCCCGGAACTATCATTGTTTTTAATGTTACATTATCTCGACGTCTTCTTCCACAATCATCCAAATTACACCCCTGGGGTAAACCATATCCCCGCCCTAAGGGTCGCATGTTTACCTAAAAGTACACATTAAAAACTTATAATGATGTTTTCTACCTAATCGCGTGGTCCCATTTTATTAATCTGATAAAATATAAAGTCCACATGAAGCAAAGTCTGCATTTGGAAAATAATCGTTTTAACATACAATTTATGAACCCAAGGGACACAAAATGTAACTACAAGCTGATGTTATAAATTACACAGGAATAGTAAGATGTATATACCTGGCTGGTCAACTAGGTCAATGGGACTAAGGTTATCTTGACCTTCTTGTAACAAATGGCGTTTGCATAGTTTAAATAAGTATAGATTTGTGCGGGCAAAGACTGAATTGAGATTGAACAATGGATAGCGGATTAAATGTGTTTTTATTTAAAAAAATACGTAGATCTATAGTCTTGTTATTTCCACAAAACATTTGAGTGTTCTTGTTCTTGGACCCCTTTGAAAAACTTAACAACTTTTCCGGCCGCTATATATAGATAGATATTGTAATGATATATGTCAACGACTCAAAACAAAACTGAAATGAAAAGAAACAAAAAAATATATACACAGATAAACAACTTCACCAAGTATTGGTCACTGACGACTTAAAACGTACATGCAATCACAGATGACAGCATACGCTAAGCCAGTGCGATATTATTTCGGAATCACGAACTCGAAGTTCCACAACTGTCAATCATGATCATTTATAGCAGTACGTGGCAAATTTTTATCCTATGGATATGGAATATATTGTTAGGTAACAATCTGACCTAGTATACAATAGAAAGCGTAATTCCTGTGTGATATGAACCTTGAACAATTGATTTTAGCAAATGTAGGACGAGATTAAAAAGGACTATGATTGGCGCGTTTAAGAATATTTAAGGTCGATAGCTATATTCATATACCGAATATGTACATATATATTTTCTTTTTGCCTGTAAATCAAAAGACATAATAACAAATACAGCATATGGTGACAAAATAATAATTTTGCAGTAAACATTATAATATAGTACATGTACTTCATATACATGATTATATAATTGATGATTTTATATCTATTATATTACAAATTACACAAAAATTAGATTAAGTTCAATGCTTATTCCGTTGTTTTGAAAAAATACATTAAGATAATTCCAAATATCTTGTATTGTAGGGCACTCCAGAGACATATAAATCATGGTTTCTTTATTACATGAACACATATCACATAACGTTGAACTAACTAGTTTACATTTGAATGAGCAATTATTTGTAGGAATTATTCTGTTTATTAGTTTGTATAGAAAGGATTGCAGAGTGGTGTCAATTGATGCGTTATAGGCCATATTGTAGATTTCATTCTAATTAAACATAGTATCTTCAAATTGGATATCCCATTTTTGTATATGGCTTAGTTCATGAAAAGTTTTCTTTAAAAGGGGGGTGTAGAGGTACTTCAAAATCTTCGTTTTAGAAATAATTGTTAATGTCAGTGATTTAAATTCCGATGGCTGTGAAATATCAACATAATTAAGTATAGACTGTATGGCTTTTGGTAAACTATTAACTAATTGTAAATGTTTAAAATTCGGACAATTAGGTATTTGATAGAGAAACTATATGTTGTCAAAAGAATAGAATTGTCCAAGTCTACACTGGAATATAATTTTGTTCAAGATACAAAATTCCTTAACTATGCCATTTTTTAAAGTATGAGGTTTCGTTATTATTTTTAATTTTCGAGTTATTCCATGTGATTATTTATAGCTCACCTGAGCACGAAGTGCTCATGGTGAGCTATTGTGGTCTGTGGTTGTCCGTCGACGTCTTTCGTGCGTCGTGTGTCAACATTTGATGTTTACACTCTAGAGAACACATTTGTAATACGATTTTTTAAAAACTGGGTCAGAATAATTGATCTTACAATATCTAGGCCAAGTTCAAATATGGGTCATGCCAGGTCAAAAACTAGGTCACCAGTTCAAATCTTAGGAAATTCTTGTTTACACTCTAGAGGCTACATTTGCAACTGGATTTTGATGAAACTTGGTCATAATGTTTTTCTTGACAACATCTAGGCCAAGTTCGAATATGGGTCATGTCTGGCCAAATACTAGGTCACCAGGTCAAATCTTAGGAAATTCTTGTTTACACTCTGGAGGCCAGATTGGCGACCCGATTTTGATGAAACTTGATCAGAATGCTTGTCTCAGCAATATCTAGACCGAATATGAGCCATGTTGGATTAACAAGTAGGTCAACAGGTCAAATCATAGAAATTCTTGTTAACACTCTACAGGCCACATTTGTGACCGGATTTTTATGAAACTTGGTCAGAATGTTTGTCTTGACAGTGTCTAGGCCAAGTTCGAATATGAGTCATGAAAGGTAAACAAACTAGGTTAAATCTTAGACAATAATTGTGTATACTAGTAAAGCTAATGCCTTCAAATTTGGACGACTTGTACAACTTAGTTTGTGGAATTGAACTTTGACATTTTATAACATTATTATTGACCCTTTGACCTACTTTTACATTTTAAAGCTTTAGCCTTCAGATTTAGACCTCCCAGGTGTCGCCTGTTGTACATAAAGCGATGACAAAAAGGAACTCTTAAAAATCTTCTGTCGCAGGTTAGGGTTTCAGGGCCCTCGGTGCCCTCTTGTTAAAAATATGTTGTTCGTAACTCTGTCTAAATAGATTCAAATAAGTATGTTTATCTTTAGCAAACTATTATTTTAACATTTTGTTAAATCATTTTCCTCTAGGTTGCTTTAAAAAACGATGTTTCCATTCTTTTCATGGATATTGCTAAAGAAAGTTTTCCATTGACCTTGGTTGTTTTTATTTAAATATCTTCTAAACCAACCTGCTTTTATAGCATTTATACAAAACTTATGTTTAGGAGGCCTAAACCACTATTTTATTTAAATCATAAATCTGATATATTTTAATGTTGTCTGGTTTATTGTGGCATATGAAGGAGATCATACGTTTTGTTATATTAGTTTTTTTATTGCATTTGGTGTGGTTAGAAGAACAGTAAATTGTAGAAAAAATCATTTTTAAACCTGAGAACAATACAGTCACTGTTATTTATTTTCCAAGTCAACAAAACATATAATCACCTTTTTGCCACGTAAAATAAATGCCATTTTATTTTGGTTTCAAGAAACTACACAAAACAATACATCTTCTTTCGTTTGGCATATCTTCACAAATAACAACTAGTTTACCTAAATATTCTACAGGTTGGTGGTCGAATCAATTAGTAAGACAGCCATAAAATTTTATATTTGCAAAAAAAGTAGAAACTGATGATGCCATATACCAAATATGAAAGCTCTGGGCCTTGTAGTTTCAGACAAGAAGATTTTTGAAAGTTTCATTTCAAAAACCTATTTATTGACCCCGTGACCTATTTTTGCAACCAACTGGAAGAGTTTGAACAATTTTGATAGGGGACCACCCAGGGACCACCGTCCTGGGGGTCACAGTTTACATGGAATTATATAAGGAAAAGTTCAAAGGACTTCTTCTTTTCAATCGCCAATGGGAACTTGACCAAACTCAACAGGTATGGTCCCTGGAAGGTCCTCTACCAAAATTGTTCAAATGGTTCTGATTGGTTGCACAAGTAGGTCACGGGATGAAAACATAGGTTTTCAAATTGCAACTTTCAAAAAATTCGTCTTGTCTGAAACTACAATGCCCAGAGCTTTCATATTTGGTATATAGCATCATCTAGAGGTCCTCTACCAAAGTTGTTCAAATTATGACCCTGGGGTTAAAATTGAACTTGGCCTGGGTGGGTCACAATTTTACATTGAATTATATAAGGAAAACTTTAAACGACTTCTTCTCTTGAACCGCTAATGGGAATTTGACCAAACTCAGCAGGAATTATCCCCGGGTGGTCCCCTACCACAATTATTTAAATGGTTCTGATTGATGGCATAAGTAGGTCACAGGGTTAAAAAAATAGGTTTTCAAAATGCAATTGTCAAAAATATTCTTGTCTGAAACTACAAGGCCCAGATCTTTCTTATTTGATGTATAACATCATCTAGAGGTCCTCTACCAATATTTGGTGGACAACATTAGTGGTCCTCTGTAACCGGCTCCACTATGACCTTTGACCTTTTCCTCAGGTGAGCGACCCAGGGCCCTTTGGGTCCTCTTGTTTATTATTATTTCAAGCAGAACACTATCAATGATTATGTAAACGACCATAACAGACGCTTTGATGAATAGGTAATAAAGTAGGTCATAGCAATTACACTTCATAATAGATGTTTACTTTTACTAAATAGCTAATTGATTATAAATTATATACACATTTAATATCTTAGAAGTGTTTATTATTTGCGAAATATAGATATTTATGAGATACTCATTAAATATTGGGTTTCCTTTACAATACAAGTGTTGATGTCTGTTGTTAAAAAGCTATTTTGAAACTAGTTTAGTATAAATTGGTAATAACTTCAACACTTTTATTGCAAAACAGGTCAGTTTCTAACCAGTACGAGTTTTGTTACTCTATCTAAGAAAAACATTCTAAACTTTGTACCAAGTGATACAAATTCGCTTTTTCATAAACAGTATTAAGAAATAGCACTGGGTGATGTTGTTAAATTAAAAATTTCAATTTTGCCTAACCGTATTTGATCACTGTGAGAAAAAAGTGGAATTAACAAAACATTACTAATGTCTGTTGTCGGCACCTACAGTTTGTAAGTTATGTTCGTAAATTTTACAATAATATATAACAAATTTCAAGTTTTAGTTCATTTGTTTAAATTATGTTTTTAAGTTTAAGCACAACATGTTGAGTCAGGTACCATTTGCCATTATAATTTTCTCACATGTAAATAATATAGCTAATATAGCCTTATATGAGCTGATTTAACAATATTAAAAATAAGTTTTACACATTACACTACAGATGCTCTGGTTTTTATTCTTCGAAAAAAACACCACCCATAACATAGTTGGTAACATAACAATTTGCTTATGCATCAGTAGCAGCTAATACTTGTAAAACACTAATGACTGTTGTGTATTTGAAAACGGTAAAGTATAAACACTCTTTAATATCTTTATTATGTATCCCCTTTATTACATATAAATTCATACAATTATGTTAAAACAAGTATTTATATGGTTATATATCACTTTTAAATGTAAAATATTGCCGTTGTACGTTCCTGATAACACGTGTTGAAACAATTACTTCAAAAATAAATTAGTGTATCGAGGTATGCTCTTTAAAAATACACCTAAAAGTATTTTGGAAACAATATATCTGGAAAAATTATATTTAGTCTCATAGCATCTGGCCTGTACGTTATATGTCTTATTTTACGTATACTCTTAGTTGTTCTTCTAAAGAGAATGTGTGATTGTGCGTGAACATAACTTAATTGAACAATTATGAATAATTGACAATGTTACGCCCTAAATGTTATTATGAATTATCAAAATAAAACCAACGTGTTGATAAGACATTGCGAAAATATCCGTATATTACCGAAGCACAGTCTGAAACGCTCTCTAGTGAATCATTTGCATAATTTTGGCCTTGTATACATACCAACCTTACTGACTCTAAGGGTAATGATTTCAGAAACGTGTGCATTGAATGTTATTTTAGCGACACGATCAAAATCAGGGTCACGCGAAGTTTTTGCTGTTATTTCAGAATGAATTTATGGATGCAAAAGACATTATAAAGAAACAATTTATAACGAGCTGCATCGTCAAAAATACTTCATTGTTGAAGGTGAAATTTACCGGGTACCTAAAGTAGTGTCTGATTTTTTTCTTGTGGGGGTTTATCTTGTGTAAATCGCTGCATCTTTAAAATAGCTTTAAAGTTTCCCTTTCACCAGTTTAATTTTTATAACAAAAATAACTCAAAACCGCCTTTTGAATCGTTTGGCCTATTAGAAGTATCGCTATCTAGGTGTCTTCAATTCGCACAAGTCTGATAATGACCAATAAAATGTATAAATAGATGCAATCTTAAAAATGTAGCTACTTTAAGAATAGTAAGACAAAGTATATGTAATAAACGTTGTAAATGCCTTTTAACTACTATTCACTATTGTTAAAGTATTTGCTTTATCTTATGATGTGCTTTAACGCTTTTAGTCGACTTGCTGGACGCACGAAAGGTGCAGCAAATACTTGAAAACGAATACTTCAACAGCTACCGTGAGACGTTTAAAGTCATAGAGTACAAAGGTTTTTCCCTGGATCAGCTTGATGAACTTGCGGGCGATTTAGCCTGCCACGTCGGAAGTCACCATGCAAGCAAAGTACATTTTATTCGTTTTCATCCCAGTTATAAAGTAGATGTGTATGAGTTTATCGTTGAAGAAAAAAGAGACACAGGAACTGTCATTTTCGGGCTAGTGGCACTTACAAAAAATCGAAATACGGTAGAAGCAGTGGCTTGTGTATATGAGTTGGATTTTACATTAGGACACGACATCATTACGGAAACTACGACTTCACGGTCTCTGTTTTTCTCAGAGTCAAAAATACACACCAGGACACAGCAAAGAAGTTTGCCGAATATCACTAGAGAGGCTATGGAGAACTTCTGCTTGATCAAGGCTCATGGCGAGTTAAAAAAAAAAATTATGTGTTGATATGGACACGGCATTCGTTACTATATACATGTATGTAAAACATTCGACTTTGCAATCAATATTGGACCGATAAATCTACAGTTTGTTCAAATATCATGCACCGGTATTATATACATTTTGCGTGATTCTTATGTATTAGTTAAATCCACATTTTAAACATTTGACATCAATAATTATAATTCAAAAATAACAAATACCTTTACTGCAGAAATGCAAACCTTTGTAGCAATGCTGTATAGCTTTACTGTAAATCAAATGTGTGTTTACTTACAACGTGACCATAATTGCTTGTCATAAAATCGACCGTACGGTCGCGCTAAGAGCGGCCGTAAACAATAGAGGCACGGCAAAACACAAGTACACGTGTACCTACCGACCTCAAGCGGAATACTTTTGCCAAGGGATGCAGCTAAAGACCGGGAACACGTGTTCGAATTCCTCGCTCATATCCGAATGTTTTGAGTCCGGCTTTTAAGCGCATTCTTGGATTATTTGAAGGGTAAAATGGCCGCCTTAAATAAATCTCACATTTGAGGTCAACATTCGCGTGTTTAACGTTTTTATTCCAGATAGGGTTCTGTCTATATTTCCTTATGTTTTTTTAAAATTAATGAAACTAATTCAAATTGTGAATAAAATCAAAACCATTACAAATACGCTGCAGGTACTCGCGTGATAATTGTTCTGTGTCACGAAGGCATAGTTGAAAAGTCCGAGCAACAAAATATGTGTTTCGTTTACATGCTCTAGTAATTTTAAAACAACAGTTTGACCTTAATTAACTTCGAAACAATATTTCTTTGAAATCAATTTAATATTGATTTTTTTAATGTAGATGGTTGAGAAGTTTGCGTTCTAAACGTACTGAGCATATATTCAACATATACTATTTCAGAACTAGTAACCGTTAAATTTATATACATTTATCTATAAAAATGTGTTTGTAAATCAGCATCCCCTTGGGGATTCCCATTGATATTAAAACTCATTGGGAAGCGGACGGTGAATCCTCGTCAATCCAGCGTTGGGGAACAACAACCTCTGTCCAAACCTCATTAAGATATATACCCCATTAGAATTAACCACCCCTGTCACAAAACCATTTATATTTAATTCCAATTCGAGTCAATCCCTATATGAATTTTAACACAATACATAAAATTAAAACATATTTATTGTAAACAGTAATTATAAACTTAACATATAATCTATAAGCATACATTTGATCAAATTATTAGAAACACTCAGCAATGGCGTTGAAGAAAAATCTTCGCGTCATCCTGTTTTTCATTTCCTAATGTCATGACATTGTTTTGTTCTAAAATTGAATATTCTGAATATTAAAATCTAAAAACCATTTACAAAATTTACAAAACGAAATTTATATCTGACCCGATGCTGCTGCCAATTCTATTGTAAGGAAACAGAACAACATTGGCCTTATAAAAGGAACTCAATATCCATTTAATCCATGGGAAATTCTCCATTTATTTATTGTTGTTATATTACTAAGAACTATCTATGTATTGAGGCGCATTGTTTTTAAACGCTTTCATAGCACCGAATGTTACCTTTTGTAAACATGTTTTTTTATGAAAATAGTTTTAAGGAACACACGTGTCGGTTTAGAACTATGTAAAGAAACTAATGCTATACCTTGCTATGGTTTAAAACACACGTATGAAATCTGTGTTCTATAATATGAGTAAAATTGAAATATTCCTATGAATTTTCAGTAGAGCTTTTCACATTGAAACAGATGTTGGTACTATTTAATCTATTTTACATGAGTGTATATATTTGTAGACAAAGCATTTGATCTATATTTGGTTGTAAAAGTGTATATTAAATTAAGAAAAAAAGTTGTTGTTTTTTCGTGGCACTTCCAGCAACAAGTCAAACGTGAAAACGTGATTGTTCTGTCTTCTGAAGCAAAATAGTGTAAGTTACAGCATACATAAAACGTACTAGAGAATTGATTGATTGATTAAAACCAAGATTATCCAATATTTACTCTAATCTGACATTTGTCAATTCAATATTTATGCAACGCGACACTAGTTAAAGATGTTCAATATGTATTTATGTCTGTTACCCCATTGGAAACGAGTTCTTATCTTTAATTGGTCATCCTGTGTTTAATATACTCAACATTTAGTGAAGCCTGCATTTTATTAACATCACATTTGGATTCGTATATTCATACTAGCATATTTTTATTCAGTATGCAATGCTGTGATATTTCCATACTTACGTACATGTTTACAGTAAATTAATCTGTGGTATTTGACATCATTATCTTGATACTATAAAAACTCAGTTCAGACATTAAGACGCAAAGTTTGCAGGTGCAACTTAATGAATTTGCATTGCACAATGTTGAAACTGATATATTAGAACCACGACAACAACAAAATATGTATACAAGCAATTGTTAAAATACATGTCTGGTATGACATTCAAAACAAGGGACCTAGAGCATTGCAGCCAGTGTGTCATCCTCTCATCTTATAACATTGACAAATAAAGTAACAACTTTTTTCGTTACAATGTGATGTATTCACTTATATGTATGTCCTTATATTAATTAGTAGAATTCACTGCGTACGTATGCTTAAAAGTATAATTTAAAATGTGGTCAAAAGATACAGACATTACATATTCAATCGGTACTTAAAACTGAAAAAAATCTATTCTGCATAACATTATAACAGTATCCTTATTGTTAATCTGTCATATTCAAATGCCATTGTAGTTGAATTAGTTTTGCCGACATTCGTCATTCACAATTTAGATATATTCGTTTAAATGTTTGCCTATGTTTTATACCATTAAATACAGTGAAATTATTAAAAGCTCATCTAAGAATTTTAAGATGTATCTGACAATTAAAGCTTATTCGTGTTATACTAGTCCGTTCATTTGATTGATAAGAATTTGTTGTGTCTTTACCTTTCAGCAGCTTAATTTTTACATCTGATAGGAAACTATGACATAAAAAATCAATAATGTCACTCGAAATCATAACATTGTTAAATTTTTATAACATTTTACTTTCAGATTTATCATATTAATTTAATGACATTTACAGAAAAAATGAAAATAGTTTTAAGGAATAAATTTCGTGTTTGATAAGTTCACCGAATGTTGAACGTCAATAGGGCCGGTTAAAGTGTGTGGAGCATGCGTGCTTTAACCAGCCCTAATGACGTTCATCACTCGGTGAACTTATCAAACACGAAATTTATTACTTATACTTATACCTCATTTTATTACTATTTGTCTGAATTATAAATAAACTTCTTTGTTTAAATATTTTCAAAATCTCAATTCAGAACCTTTTCCCCTTTTTATTTTCGCAGATAAACTGGTCCGCAAAGCACAATTATCATACTACGACAAAGAATATAGTTCTAATTTTATATTTCGTAACAGTTTTATGTCATAGTGTAAACATGTCTAATATGCTAAATACAGTAAACCATTCTAACACGATCAAAGTTTTTCTTAGTAGATTTAAAAACGAAAAGAAACCAAACCGTTCTTAAATACTCAATAAAGTACAGTTGTGTATAACAACACTATTAACGCTCTTGCAATTTACTCCCCAAAAATGTTTAAAAAAACTTACATTCAAAGCTAGATGTATTGCTGAATTTAATTCGATTAAACGATAACAAACACCTTATCCATTAGGGCTGAATGATAATATACTTCACCAGGGTAACATTTCAAATGACCCTTCCATTGATATATTTTCTCTTTGTGAAGTTCGTAAACGGAAGTCGCGTTCACATGGGCGTCGTCAAACCGGTAATATTAGGCGGCATAGGTGTAAGTCTTTAAATCTTCAAGAATGTTTAAATTTTCTTAATACTGGTGGAAGGCAACTCCTTCTTCGTTCTACATGTATTTCATCGCTACCGTTGAAACTAAGGCTTCTAGAGCAAGAAGCTGATAAAATTATTTTAAGAACTGATAAGTTTTATTTATGTGCCATTATTATTCAAAATTATGCTCATCACTTCATACATCCTAGAATACGAAGGCCTGATGAAGTTAAACGTTACTTTCTTAAAATTTCTTTCCTAAATAAAGGGATGGACTATATTAATATTAATTCAATTTTGAAAGATAAAAATGTGGTAAAGTATATTCCACAATACTTTCAAAATAAAGAAATTCAAGCAATTTGTTATTCTTATAAAAAGCCACTACGAAATTTTATTTTTAATTATACGAGTAGTAAGGTAGTTTCTTCATATGCCTCTTCTTCTTCTGTAAATAATTGTGATTGTTTTAATTCTAAGTTCTGTTATAAACCGCATGTCCATATTATTACGGGTAACCTAGATATTGTTAGACATGCTGAGTTGAGAACACCGTTAAAGAAAGGACCTAAATACCGAATTTCTTCTGATATTGATTTTGACTTATGCAAAAAAGAACTAGCAGATGGTCTGCTTAAATATAGTAAACAATGGTGTGTAAGAGAAGGCGTTGACGCTTATGGTT
>Ga0224511_10000889_pt1 | contig 16327 bp, 11 predicted proteins | sample SF_May12_sed_USG_2_FD_169988 | JGI IMG/M metagenome (GOLD analysis project Ga0224511, IMG submission 169988) | Sediment microbial communities from San Francisco Bay, California, United States - SF_May12_sed_USGS_8_1 | ecosystem: Environmental > Aquatic > Marine > Sediment | place: USA...
TGATGGTTTGTGTCGCTACCTCTAGGTCGTGGTGGACTCACCTGGTTGAACTTGATGGTTTGTGTCGCTACCTCTAGGTCGTGGTGGACTCACCTGGTTAAACTTGATGGTTTGTACCGCTACCTCTAGGTCGTGGTGGACTCACCTGGTTGAACTTGATGGTCTGTACTGCTACCTCTAGGTCGTGGTGGACTCACCTGGTTGAACTTGGTGGTTTGTACCGCTACCTCTAGGTCGTGGTGGACTCACCTGGTTGAACTTGATGGTTTGTGTCGCTACCTCTAGGTCGTGGTGGACTCACCTGGTTGAACTTGATGGTTTGTGTCGCTACTTCTAGGTCGTGGTGGACTCACCTGGTTGAACTTGATGGTTTGTACCGCTACCTCTAGGTCGTGGTAGACTCACCTGGTTGAACTTGATGGTTTGCACTGCTAGGTCAAGGTCATGATCCAGGTAAACGGAGAAGCCATAATAGCGCTCAGCTGTAAACACATTTGTCAAATCACAATCATTTCTTTATAGGTGCATATAGTTCCTTTTCCGGATGGAACTTTTTAAAATAAAACCCCGTTTTATTAGATATTATAACTTCAATTTTTGCATCGGCAACATTAAAATGACTTGGTGAAGAAATATAAAGAATGAGATGTCTACATTCATTATACGTACAGTTATATAGTCATTTATTGATATATACAAGAATAAACATATTTCATTGTATGTTAATGTAATACTTTATTAATGTTATATATTTCCCCCAAATTTATCATATTTAATGGTATTTGCAAAACAGTTATTAAAATAATCTTTGTAATTCAAACACGTTCATTTGAATGAATGTACCCACGAGCACACGTTTTTGATATAAGATAAGATCATAAAATTGTTGTGTGTGTACAGTTGGTTATAATAATGCATCAGTGTATATTTTGAAAATTATACAATATATAGCTGTACCTTGGCGTCTTCTGGCGTCTGTTGTATTTCCCGTCTGAGTCAGATGTTGGAGCGCGCTTGCCAGGTCGGCGTTCCGCTGTTCCTGTAGTGCCAATGTCCGGCGTAGCTGACTGATCTCCTCGTCCGCCACCCTGGTGAGATATGGGCAGTTAGTAGACACATACATTTGTTATCGACAAACCTTCTGTCGGAGCATTTGAAACTACGTTTGGTCCGACAATGGGGGATTTACGTAACGTCATAACGCACCACGTCGGTGGCTACGCGCATATGAAACTTTTGACGAAACGTGGTTTTCCGCACTAGTCGGAGTATCTTACGTCATTTCAAGCGTTCTGTCGATACGTTAAGAATACACATAATTGACGGTTATGCTTACCTTTGTCTTAACTCCAGTCGCTCTACGCGACTTTCTAGCTCACATTCTGACGTGGCAAGTCCGTCCACGACGTACACGGATACCACAACAAATAATAAACTTAACAGCACCATCGTTGCACGTTGGTAGCAAACTTACTAATGTGACTTAGGAATACATTAATTGTTCTTATGATAAGACATCGTCTAAACAGTGATAACGATCAAAGTGCATTTTATAGGTAACGTCAAATGACGCTTTGGTGCTTAATTTTTGTTGTTGTTCTATACAATCGGCATAAATGTTCTAACATAAATACTTTATATGCATAAGGGTGGCCATTGCATACAACGTACTTCTTTTTTAACAATGCGTGTTATATACGGCATTTTATCATGATTTGAAATATACCAAAGCCATATAATACCCCTTCAATTGTCAACTTGTTTTCTGGGTAATTTGACTTTTTTAATTTAAAATTTTGAGCCGTTAATATAAAATTTCGAAAATAGTTTGAACACTATTAATATGTAAACATATAAATTATATAAACGTTAACCGATTCCATGAAGTTAAAACACTTTCCGCATTGCGTACTGCTTACTTCTTTAAAGGCTGCGTACTGCGTGAAGCCTTAATTTAGCTCTCTGTAATGCGGTTGGAAAAAGCCGCTCACACATTTTGTCGTTTTGATATAAATGTACACACAAAATATATTGTCCCCTGCACAAGGCAAGTTGCCTATTTCAACTATTTGATCGCAACACAAGTTAGTTTGTTGTCTTATTTGTGTATAATATCAGTAGTTTGGGCGAGCGAAGCAAGGGCGACACAAATCACTGAGTTATTTCAGTAAATTTGTGACATATTAAGTTTTTCATTGTCAAAATTGCAAATTGTTTAAAAGTCACATTTGTGCCAAAAGCACGATTTTGCGTACTGCTTGTAGCGGGCCTTTGCGCACTGGGTACGATATTAAACACCCACGTATTACCATGTGTTTCTTTGTTAGCGTCATTATGATGGTCACGATAGCTTTTTTACATGTATTGGTTTTGTTGAAAACTATGTTGCGAGGCAACGGTATTCTGTCTCATGGCGATGCTGTTTCGGCGGCACACAGACAGGAAGATGCAGTATTGGAAATCCCGCTGACAGGCGTGACACCGAGACGTCCACAGACAACACAGTCGAAGCCATCTTCCCTGCTCGTGCTGGCCCCGAGGTAATCAATACCGTCCATCTGTCGCCTCCTCTACATAGCTACTTGAATGGTTTCTTATTAATGGTGTTCTTATGACGCATGGGTTGTGCTTGGATGTATGTATAATATAGATCTGTATTTCTTAAGCTCATCGTACGATCATAGAACTTGGATTCGTGTTTGCGTGTTATAACCTCGGAATGGAACATATTTGTTCACACTTGTCTCTTTGTTTTCCTTTCCTTGTTCATCTTAAGACAATGACAGCAAACATTCCTGAGATATAGGACCGTGTTACTTAGCATCCACCGTGTGCAATCCGTACAAAAGTGTTGCACATATATTATTTATACAGGTATTGATATTTATCACTTTATGTGAGCCAAGTGGATAATTTGGAATTAGTATTTACCATATGTAGACAGTATCTGAAAGATAGACCCAGATAGACACGCTCCAAGTTTGGATTGTTCTTTATTTGAGGTATGGTAATTTTGTATACTCTTTAAAAAAATTCCTTTACTCGGTTTTAATCGAAATTGTCAGTACAGTACTAAAATGTATTTAACTCTGAATAGAATTTCATCCAAACGTCATTTTGGATATCATCTTGTTATAGATAGTAGCTATCATTTGTGATTCTTGACGTGTTTCATAATAAAAACATACTGTTCAAGTTTAAATACTTATGTACGTGAAAGTCAAGAGCTTTATAATATAATATTTATAATATCTGCCAATTGTCACGTGCGGCTTATAATGCATAACAACGTATCTATTTGATACTGATATTCTTTGATGACAAAAGTCTTAGGTCCTATGTAATATTCTCCTGTTTAAGACACGGACCAAGGATTTAAAACAGGTTCTTAAAAATAAATTTGAAATAATACTTTAATGAAAAATACTACCTACCACAATGGGAGTTCTTTGCCTGGCATCTACAGAACGTTTCAAAAGTATGGATTTGAACGGCTGCTACTTAATTGATGACTTTTAGTCTCCAGAGTTCAGTCTGAGCATAGCGCAAGTAAAGAAATTAAAGTGTCCCATAAAATTTAAATAACTTCACAATAAAGCACATACTTTGGCTAGTTTTGAAGAAAATTGTGCACAAATCATGAACTTTTTCAATGCACAATTCAAATTTAGGGGAAATTATTATTAGACAGAAAATAGAGTTGACCCAGTTTTCGTGGTATTCACATTTTAAAAGTATTTTGTAATATTTTGAAGTCAGAGATTCAAAATATCATTTCTTATCAGAAACTCATGTTTAAATTACATTTAAATAATTATTTTCCGACCCTACATTCTGTGTTCTAGTCCCTTTAATAAACCGCACTAATGACCCAATGAATGTGTGCTCGTTCTCTCCAGGTACGTCCAGTAACGTCCCATCCGCCATGTCATCCAGCGAAGTGGAGGACAGTCCTACCAGGGACCTCACTTCCGGTGGCGCCGACATGACCACCACGTTTGTGGATAGACAGGCCTCACCCAAACGGTACACGGAGGATGCCCTTTCCAGGTGACTCAGTTTGGTCTGAAGAATGGATGCTTGACATGTAACATTTGTTAATTCTCTTTCAAAACGCATTTGCATTGGTATTTTTTTCTGAAAAGTTTCAAAGTTTTGGCAATTAAAAAAGAGTTTCGAGTGTACACGAATACATGATAACGTAAGGGCAAGCCCGTTAAATTGCTTCTGGGTGTGAATCGACACATTGAAGAAATGTGGTGTTTATTTGGCGACATCCTAGAGCGGAATGTTACGATGTTTACCGATATTATTTTACGGAATGGGACGATGTTTACTGATGTTTTTTCACGGAGTGTGACGATGTTTACCGATGTAATTGCAATTGCTGGTATTACAGCCCGGAATGTGACGAGGTCGTGCTTGTGGAAGAGACGGTGCCTGTGCTCAGTAAGCGAGGGATCTTCTGTCTGAACATCGCGTGGTTCGGCCTCAGCCTGATGTTCCTGCTCATGTCCGTGGAAGGTGAGCAACTGTCTACGTAATTGTCTGTGCTTACATGGGGTACACAGCATGACACACAATTGCTATTTTACGATGAGGCATATAATATTATTATGACATTAATATCTTGGTAAGATCACAGCAAACTTATAACATTGTCTATGACTTTTGCCACACAAAAAACGGTGCTTGCGAGCGCGCGAAACAATATAATATGACTTTGGCCATAAAAGCATTTACTTATGCACCCTTACCTGATATATCGAGTAATTTAACTTTATATGTGTTCACTTTTGATTTGACAGACACATAATATTTCCAAACATGAGAGCCGGCCATTTGGAAATCATTAATGAACCTGGTTAAATATTAATGGTAATGTTCATGACCGTTGGCGCCTTCAACACTAGATATTATTTTATTTGAAAACAGTTGTATTTATAAAAAGTTTATTTTACAATACAAGTTGTGGTAAATAAAATAAAACAACTTCTCTTTTTTAGAACAAACATTTTTACAAAGAAAGATTCGAGCTCAAAATAAAAGTATTGTTGGTTTCTGATATTTTCAAATTGTAGATGCATCCATCGACCAAACAATATACATCAAGTGTCTTTGCCCTCGTTACACTAAGCATGGCATGCTAGTTCTATGTTCTATAAGGCGATACATACCACATCAGTGCACCTCGTGGTAATAAATACAGACTATGGAATATATGTTTGCCACAGAGCACATTTTATTTCTTCACACACTATAATCATACCTGGTTTGTTCAATATATAATGAGATCGTGCTCACACTTATAGTTTACGTTTGACAAAATGCAAAAACAACAATAAATGTAATACAACCATTACCATTAAGATCCATCAAATTTGTACTAGTCTTCTAAACATGAGACAATTTCATCAGACGATTATGAAATGGCAGCTATGGCAACATGGTCATGTTACTCTCCCAAATTAATTAAGTTTGTTGTTGAAAAGCTCTATGGTTACTTATATTTTAAATTTTTAGTCAATATGATCATGGTCATTAAAATAGCCTATAGATATTACATAGAAAATATCTTCAATTTTAAAGAAGATACATTTAAAACAAACACATTTATTGCAAAATGCCCCTAGAACCGGTATATCAACCAACCGTCTTTAAAGGCGTGCAACCAGTAGGACATCAGCTATCTTTTATCAAAGTCTTGATTATTTTATATTCCATTTGGAGACAGAATATATTATAAGCACAGTTTCATTACTTATTGAACAACCCTCGTAATTGATATTTACTATAGTGGCAGCTGCCTTCAAGCATTCTGAAAGTACTTGTAGATATATACAGTGCATGTCGTGGTTCATGTGAATATTTTTCAAGTAAGACCTTTTTTCTATACATTCATAGAATAAAACGCTAGCTTTGTCGACTGTTATACCGGTAACCATTATATTGATGTTTGAATCTCTGTTACAACCCCTTCCGCATGTCGTGGTTAGTGTTAAATGGTATCATTCTGAATATTGTTCATGTAGGACTTCCTTATTTTTACTAAAGATCTATGTCCAAAGAATAAAATGCTAGCTTTACCGACTGTTATTTTATAATCACTATTATACTGATATTTGTATCTTTGTCACACCCCTCCTGTCTCTGCCTGCTGCAGTGGTGCCGGCTCAGATCCAGTCGCTCGTGGGTCCGGCCGCCAAGGGCCGCTGGCTGGGAGGCATGGTGGCGTGCGGCGCAGGTACGTCCGTCATAGGGCGGTAGTCAGCTCGCAACATATGTAGAAGACAGTGAACGAGCAATGGGTTGATTCCCGATCGGACATCATTTTAAATCCACGCATCTGTCATTGTAGACACTAGTCAAGTCAGCGAAATCAAATGTTTGATATACAACGCTGGGTTGAAATCCTTCAACTCAAAAGTTAACAATGATTTCAAAATTGGCCAAGGCCTGAAAGATAGTGAGTTTATTCTGTCGCCACTTTACCAAAGCACGGTTTCCGACTCTGTGTGTGCTTCTGTTCCAGCGGTGACGTTTGTGGTCTCTCCGTTGATTGGCATGCAGAGTGACCGCGCCACCTTCCGGTTTGGCAAGCGGCGGCCCGTCATGTTCCTCGCCTCCATCGCCCTGTGGTAACGTCGAGTCGCACATCTAATAATCGTTGCAGTTTGAGTTATATATTGGACACAGTCTTATGTACGAATCTTCTGTTTAAATCGTATAGAAGACGTGTTAAAACGTAAGGCCAAAAGTCAGAGTATTTAAAAAGACACACCGCTTCTGTGAAGTGCATGTCTCTATATTTGTACATTGAAGCAATTCTAGCTGCCCACCGTTTATAGCACGATTAGCGAAACAAATCTGCAAAAAAGTGACACTGTTTTGTTTATCAGAAACATGTTTAGTTGTCATGTATTGTTATCATAACTTCATTTTTCTTTTGTTTACCATGTAAAAAATATGTTTATTCCTTCTTCGTACTCAACCCGGACACACATGTATTTGTATTGTTTCAGTATCGGTCTGGTGGGAATGGCCGTCAGTTCACCACAGATCTCCTTGGAGTGAGTACCAATCAGCGCCATTGTCCTAATGACCATGTGGCTCTCTAAATTTGTTTTCAAGTGACACTCATGCATATTCCGTATACGACCGAGTTAAATAATAGAATAATTTTCAATAGAAATCCACGTATACAATTGGCCAATCCACTTTGATGATGTTTTAAGTGTGAATTGTTGATGCGAATCATCACTAGGTCTGTATACGAGGTGATGCCCTGTTACGCCGACGTTTTGGGCTTCATTTTTGAGTAAGGCATGTTACTGTTAAAGTTTGAAGTAGTTTAAACTAGATTCAAACAAGATTTGAACATGCAATCTCTGGTAAATCTGCGTGTAAATCACTGCCAGTGAAATAGTCATCTTAATTTGATTATTTGCACTGAATGTTTTAATTATTTTAAGTAGATACATGATGATGAAATGGTATTAAAATTGAAAAAAAATCCGAAAAGACATAAAAATAGATCATAAAATGAACATTAATTACGTTTCATATCTAATAATTACAATAAAAACAGATACAAATGTAGTATAGTTAAAACAAGCTACACGGATTTCTGACCGACGGCGTGACAGGCGCACACTCAAACTGCTGAACTGTCCAATTGCCTTCACGTTAAAGATGCATTTAAATAACTATTTATAAGACAACTTGGCATTCCATAATACTAACTCAAATACCTAAACTAGCTTACGTTTCTCTCCGACAAGAAATAAGTGCCGCTTGAAAACAAATGGACAGTGACATTAGTTTAGATAAATTTATATTGGCAACTTGCTATATACAAGTATGGATGTTTCATATGGTGACATTTCAGACAATTTCAAGGGTTTATATAAATCTAACAGTAATGTCAAAATGCGTTAATACAAGTACAACACATGTAGTTTACTACTGTAAGCAGAATAGTTAACACTTCATTGTTGTTCCATGGAACTAACTACGTTTTTAAAGCGAGATGGTCACTGTATTTAAATTAATATTGTGTTTGTATAAAAATAGTAAAACGATGGTGATGTAGGCATTTGTAAAACACAGTTTCTATTTTTATATAAACTATATTTTCTTTGATAATATTCATTTTAGCAGTATAAGTACAATCACCAATTAAAAGTTATTCAAGCTTTATTTGCGCTGAAAAACATAAAAACATAAAAAATATAACTGCATGTAGCCATATGCTTTCTTTGTAGGCAGTTGAACCGAGGGCCCGTTAGCAACCATACTGGAAAGGTAATAAATGCTGCACGTCGATAATTTGTTTAGAAAGGGGGAATCGTGAGATGCAATTTGTGTTTATTTCACATGGATTTATAGATCATGTAGGTCGTGAGCACCTTAATTTTACATTAAAACACATACCGCATTATGTAATGTAAAATACCCATTAAAGCTGTTGAACGCGATATGGCGCACAAAACATACATGAGATACGGTCAGTAATACCGTCCCTTCCTGTCCGTCCCAGCTGCAGTGTAACAAGGACCTGGTGGCCCTGCGCTGCGCCCCCTACCGGAACTCGAGCGGCGCCAGCCCCGTGTCCGTGGAGTCGCAGGCCGGCGCCCAGCAGCCCAACTCCATCGTCATGCAGCACAACTCCTTCAAGGACGGCGACCCCGGGAGGGAGATGCCCACCGGAAGTCTACGTACGTGGCCTGCGTCAACACTTATAGATAACAAACACGAATATGTAAATGTTTTTTGCTATATGTATGCTTTTTGCGTTGAATGTAGATCTTTTCGGGATTTTTAGACACTTTCTTACGTTGCCTATGTTACCGCGTTAAAATGTTAGCATCCATCGGTACCAAAATTATTATGGATACTTTCATAGTTTTTAGAAGACCCTGCAGGGAAACTTGAAGTGTGGAGATGTTTGTTGCACGTTAGTATCACAGCTTGCAACTCTTTACAGTTTTCTACAAGTTCCTCTGCAGGGTTTTTTAACACTATGACAGTAGCGATAATAATTTTGGTACCAAAAAACTTTTGCAGTAATGAGGTTCGCTATTTTCGTCGACCTTATTTATTGTAACAGTGTACCGTGTGGTCCCAAGCCTTGAAGTAAGGGTGCCCAGAAGAACGCGCCACTACAGCTTCTTGGCCTTAACCCCACCTAGTATAATGAGTTCCATCAAAGGCTGCATCAAAACCAAATGTTTTGTATGCTGTTTTATTAGTACTACTTTTCAGGCGATACTAAGAAGCTTATGAACTTTCTTATGGCTAATTTTTGCTGCTGATGTGTCGTCGTTTAATTGTAACTATATGTGTCCATCACAGCGCTGTTCATCATATTTTACCTGCTGGTGACGTCAGCGTTCGCCGGCGTCACGGTGCCGTACAACGCGCTGATAGCGGATAAATCTCATTCGTCACAGCGAGGTAAGTGTCGGGCTGCGCCGAAACACATCGCTCAAGTACACAATATCATACACAATATAATTGTGTGTGTAAACAATACTGTGAAACGTGTAGTTAAACTCACCATTAGCCCTTATTGTGTGGTTATTGTTGTATATTGCAAAAAGGCTTTTATATGTTGTTTTACTTGTTCTGCAAAATATCTGTCTATAAGTTTGTAAATAATCTCAACAGTTACATACTAATGATACTAAACTACTCTATACAGTTTGTCGTAACATTCCGTATAGCCATAATTATAGTACGTGAATGCAGTGATGAAGTGATGTACCACACGGTGTAAACAGTCCTGTTTTCTTGCTTTCCAGGTTTGAACTCGGGTGTAATGGCCGCCATGATTCTGATTGGCAACGTCAGCGGAGCGGCCGTCGGAACGTCATTTACGGTACTGACGTAACGCCATGGTAGGCTGAATCTCTTGTAGTTTGTGCATAAACATGTTCCTGGTGATTTATATACTATTATTGTTAAATTGACAGTCACGACTTGTTACAAACGTCTGTAGTCCTGTAGGCCTTCAAGTATCATTAAATATTTTTCTGACATTTTGCTTAACACCAGCGATGTCTAGTACTGGTACATGTATGATGCCACGTAAACTTACATGAGCATAATGTTATCATTATTTTCTCTGCAGACTTGTAATTTATGTACATTTATATATTTCAATATAGCCATTGTCAAGGTTAGCGGGGGATTAATGGGAAATAAAATGTTTTTTATTTACCCCATTTTATTATAAAAGACCGTTTAGTTCACCTGCCATATTTGGTAGACATTTTATTTACCAACTGCAGCACCGACTTTCGTTCACCTAAACTTAAGCATAGGCTTACGGAGCTGGAAGCGCTCGATAAGCAGGTGTAATTAACAAGTGAGTGTTGATATACAATATCCCGAAAAATATCTTATAGCGTTGTGCTTGCAGGATTTCGGTGGGATGAGGCATACTATCAACGAACTAAAACATCAATGTGTTTTGTTTGTATTGACAGCATATCGGGGTGGCGGGCGCCTACTGTGTGTCTATCGCCATCGTGGTGGTCACGCTTGTGCTGACCATCTTCACCACGCCGGAGGACCACTGCAAGCACGTTGTCGAACCCATCAGTACGTCACGTCACCAGGCGCTAGCTTTACGCTCTTGGTTTCCATGGGGATCCTTAGTTTGTTGTAGTATTTGCGACACAAAGTGTCATTAGAAACACATCGGGTTAATTATTTATAACAATCTTGGTTGTATTATTGCATCATTACTTTCTTATAATTGTGTAAATAAGTCGTTGAATCGTGAAACGTGAAACGTGTTTGGTTTTAATAGGCATTGGTAGTTGTTTTAACTAATGATTGATAAACAAATAAACAACCAAAGCATTTTGTTCAAGCTTCTTTGTCGTAAATAAACAGTAAAGCGGCATAATCTTTCTTTTTTCTAGGTTGTATCAACATTTTCACTGGCTTTTGGGATCCGTTGAAAGGTAATACAAAATAAGCATTCATTAAATATAAGTAAAAAAATTATTGCATGACGATATTATGTTACATTTGTATTATGCATAACTGGTATTAATTATGGTAACCGCTGCTTTCTAAGCGTTTTCGTCTGCATCAAGGCAGGCCTTAATTGTCGTCTGTTAACACTGACGTTGTTTATTTGTAGAACATGATTTCCGGTGGGTCTTCATCACGCGGTTTCTACTTCAACAGGGGGTTTCCACGGTGACTGGGTAAGACATTTTGATTGTTTGAGCATTTGTTGATAAATTGACGCATCAGGCATCGATGCATGGGCAATAATCAGTGTACATTACCATATATAGGAATAAACCTTAAAATCATTTATATAAGGTAAGGTCGTGTAGTTTTATTGAGACCCCTGATTTTAACATTTCTTCAATCTTTTGCTGTCTGTCTCACGCAAACTCCTCACAGCGGTTACGTCACGCTTTGCTACTTTAACCACTGCCAACACAAAAATCACGTGACGATGCTTTATCACGTGATTGATTCAAAACTTCAGCCATTACTTACTACACATACGGTGTCACAATGAAAATATCTTCCGTAATATTTACAAAATGTTTTATAACATATGTTTTCTTTACTGTCTTGTACATAAAGCACAATAATTTAATGAAAGAAGACTAAAATATTATAAAGTATTCTGTTTTAAAAATAAAAGTGAAAAAAATAAATCCGGCTCTCTGGAGCCGGATTTACTTGTGTTGGCAGTGGTTACTGTACTGATCAGGGGAAGTAACCGCTGCGGGGAGTTTGTGTCTCACGGTGGCCGGATTTTATACCCCGACTTCTATTCTCATATATTTTCCGGTGCCCGGGTTTTACACCATGACTTATATTGTCGTCTATTTCACGGTGACCGGGTTGCAGGTTCTTGGAATACTGGCTCCACGACATGGTGTACCTGCCCAACTGCTGGACGGCCGCCACGTGCGTCGCCATCATGCTGCTCCCCATGCTGTTCGCCGCCGCCTGCAGCTCCATAGTGTTCGGCGTCATCTCGGACAGAACTAACCGGCGCAAACCCATCGTCATTGGCGCAGGTACGTCACTCATCGTTACCATTATATCCATAATGGTGCTGCGTGAGACACACACATGTTGAAGTTTGACGGATGAAGTATTTATTTTATTAATGTATCTGTTTCTATAAAAGCTCATGCAAATTATAAACTAGTGCCACAACCAACCAACCATCCAACAGAGTGTGACATACAGTTAATATATTAAAATATCTGTGTCACCTTAGATGACTTCAATTAATGCTAATGTATTTCATAATGCAATAAAAATAATAGCTAATAAGTAAATGCTTCCGTGAGTTCTCATACACCAGTTCCCGAACTTGCCTAACACTGTACCCCCCTGTGCCCACTGCAGCCTGCATGATGAGCGTCTCTATATCCCTGATGATCATCATTTCCGGGACGTCTGCCTTCTACATAGCCATCGTCACGTCCTTCTTCTTCGGTAACTTACTGTGTTGACATCGTTTGTAATGTTTGAAGTCTGAGCAATCAGTAATTTATATGTGCATTTGCACATAGTTGTGTTTCGCCTAACACCGTGTCACGCTATACGTCTATGCCATTTTGTACACTTATTAATATATAAAAGAATATAATAACCGCGTGTGCCAATGGCGCCTATGTACAGCTGACACAAATTAATACATGTTACCAATGTACATTGTATTAAGCCTGTTGTATTTGACTGATAACCATGTGTACGTTTCTGGTGTCCAGGTGTTGGGTTCGGGTCCTTCCAGTCGGTGGATTTCGCGCTCGTGATGGACGTGCTGCCGAAGGACCGCGACAAGGCCAAGGACATCGCCGTCTGGCACCAGGCGCTTATACTGCCGAACGCTCTCGCCACCCCGGTCGGCGGATTTATACTGGACTACTTTCAGAGCGTAGACTGTGAAATTGGGCTAGGATATATTATTCTGTTTGCAGTAACTGCAGTGTATTTCTGTCTCAGTGGCATTTTTGTGACACGAATACGGCGTGCCAGATAACTAGTCGATTTATGTTTTGGGGAAAAGGAAGTCGAATTACTTTTTTTTGGAATACACAGTATTCATGTTTACCTACGCCTTAACGAGCATGATGTAGTGGGATTGTATTTACCATTCACATTATATGTAATTTATTTTTCTTGATTTTGTGTTAAATATTTATCAATGCGACAACGATAATAATTCACACTACATATCATAGTTTAAAGACGAAAACAAGAGTAAAGATTTGAGGCCAGTCATTTTTTATCGATGACGTGATTGGTCTCAAGCAGTGCTTGGGGAAACAACTTACCACTTCTGTTAAGTCATCAAAATTGAACATACGATGACGCAATGTTACACTCACGATGACATAGTGATTCTATAACACTATGTTATGATGTTACAATCGCATTTCCACGATAATCCTAAGCCAAAGACATGATGGCGATAAAACAGTAGTACGAGAAATATAGCACGATGCTTAATTGCGTCGTCGTAATTTTATCACCACAGTATTGATTTCGTGTCATATTTATTTCAGAAAATATAACCAATAATGCGGGTGTGCTTCAAAATTTCTTTACTTTTTGATTAACGGTCGACTGCGAAAAAAGTTATTTAAATTTTATTAATCACTTACGACCGCCTATTCGAAATGGACTTTTTTGTGCAAACAACGTTTTAAGAGAGAGAGAGAAACCAGACCTATTCCTTAACCACGACGTATCTACGAGAATGACAGTTTTTATACCGTATTTGGTATGACGCTGTCCGGTATTGAACCCATGACCTCCTCTTGCGGGCAGAACGCTCTACCTATAGGCCATCGTGGCGGTCGGACATGAAAGTACGCCGAGCAAACACATATATAACGTTATTATCTACTAAGATCTGTTGCGTTTTAATACAACATTGATTGCGTCACATAATTGGTGTTTTGTTGACTTAAATGTTTTCTTTTACAACTGGCATATTATTTACAACATATGTATGTATCATTGCCCGAATAAAGAAATACATGATTGTACTTGGCACTTGGCACATGATCTCAAACAATTCTTTGAGAAATAATTCTTGTCTGTATGAAAATAAAACAAAGAATATGTTAAGAATACATTATAAACCCTACATTGCCTATCTGTGTTCACGTTGATGATATCTGTTTATTTAAACAAACCCCACCAACATTTAATGTTAATCACATGTTGTTATTAATAAACTATAATACATTTATTTACAATCGTTTGTTAAATTTAATCTGATTTCAAATGCTGAATTGCGTTTTTTTTTAATATCTTTTCAAAATGATTTTTCAGTATTTACATTTGCACTATAATAAGTATTGCTTTAAATAATACTGGCATTAGTAATACAATGCATGTTTAAATCGGTTTTAAAGATGGCGGAAAAGAGTTTTGCTAACGCTGAAGAAGTTGTTTACCATGCAGAGAGGCACATTAAATAACTGTCTCTTAAGGCGACCAAAGACAAAACCTGTAAACCCGGAATTTTTTCCCCCTCTTTTCTACATACACGCGATATACAGAGTTGAAGTCAAAATATGACAGCCTTAGACTTTAACCAATCAAATACGTGACAATGAACGCGAGGGAGAAAGAGAGAGATTGAGCGTGGTTCAGTCGTCTTCCCTGTGCGTGACGGACGGTGGGTCGAGGAGCGGTAGGGAGAGGTTGGATGCCACCTGGCGGACCCAGTCGGAGAACACCGACACGTCTGTGTAGATGCCCGGCCACCGCGGCTGTCCGCAGTCATATCCCCAGCTCGTCACGCCTGTAGAGAAACAACGCACGTGCAATTCCACGTGTAAGCATCGAGCACGATCTAGAGTAAGTGATACTGTTGTGCTAATAAATATGACTTGCCATCGATGTGTTGTTGTATACGCAGGTCTTACCTTGGACGTACCACCGGCCGTCGACGTCAGATCTGCACGACAACGGCCCGCCACTGTCGCCCTGTAACGTCATCATGAGATCACACATAGTATTATACAACATAGACATCTTACGTTTAAAACGGTGATTTGCTCATATTGCCCCATCTTGATTGTTCTGGTCTAATCCACCTTTTTATTCAAACTATGAGGAAAAAAACACCCTTTTTAGTTTTCTTCTAACAAACGGTAAGAGAAAGGTATATAGGCATGTAATCAAAATGATAAAATTATGTGCTTGCACATCTAAACAGTTACACGTTCGAAATGAAAAAAGTCTTATTGCATACAAAGTATTTATTTAAATATCGACAATAAAGTATACTACATATAAACACGTTTGATTAGTACGAGGCAAACATGGAGTTCGTGACATCGGTATTGCATGTACAAACACCGTCGTATTTACCAAATGCGCTTTTCCATTTAAAAGAAAACATATATCTGACCAATATTGACATTTGACATCGATGTATAAATGTGTTGTACTCAAGGACCATCATACAGTCTATACAAACGTCCCTGGCCACGCACCCCTTGTACCTGGCACAGAAGGTAAAACAACACTTACTGTGCAAGCGTCCCTCGCCCCGCTCTTGTAGCCGGCACAGAAGGTAAAACAACACTTACTGTGCAAGCGTCCCTCGCCCCGCTCTTGTAGCTGGCACAGAAGGTAAAACAACACTTACTGTGCAAGCGTCCCTCGCCCCGCTCTTGTAGCCGGCACAGAAGGTAAAACAACACTTACTGTACAAGCGTCCCTCGCCCCGCCCTTGTACCCGGCACTGAAGGTAAAACAACACTTACTGTGCAAGCGTCCCTCGCCCCGCTCTTGTAGCCGGCACAAAAGGACGTGCGATAGAAGAACTTGTCTCCGTACCAGTCGGAGCGCGCGCACCAGTAGTCGTGCAGGATCGGCACCACCGCCTCGTTCAGCACGTTAGGGTCCGCCGTGCCTGCACGTCACAATGGTGTCACAGGGTTAAACATAGGCCCAGGTAAATGTGAGGGCGAAACTTTTGGATATAAGTGAAGCTAAGTTTAGCATCAACACAAAATTACAGACACCGTTTAGTTTAAAGACGCACTATGCAATAACATTAGATCTACAAATGATTATAAAAAATTAGACATTTTCAACGTTGAAAAAGTTCCTACGCAGAAGGCAACATTTTTTCCTGCAATATTGTAGATTTCTCAATATGTAGTAATACGACTGATAAGTCTCGATTCTGATCTTAAAAAAGTCAGCTGATAAAAATAAAACAACAACAACAACAACAACAACAACAACAACAACAACAACAACAACAACAACAACAACAGCAACGACGACGACAACGACGACGACGACG
>Ga0224511_10000890_pt1 | contig 16325 bp, 6 predicted proteins | sample SF_May12_sed_USG_2_FD_169988 | JGI IMG/M metagenome (GOLD analysis project Ga0224511, IMG submission 169988) | Sediment microbial communities from San Francisco Bay, California, United States - SF_May12_sed_USGS_8_1 | ecosystem: Environmental > Aquatic > Marine > Sediment | place: USA...
GTGTCGCACTGACACTAAAACTGTTAGGGGCGCCAATAGAGCCGATATTTGACGCTTTTAGAGACAAACTCTTTATGAGAACTGCTTTCTCATACATAGTGAGTTGTACAAATGAATTTGTTTCCTGGCATCTTACCGTTATCTGTATAACATGCGTACATGTCTGTACGTTTACCATAAACATTCTTAAATGCATAATTATTTTGCGTTACAACATATATAATGTGATGTGTGTACTTGTTCACTAATTCTTTTAAATTGCTGTATATAAAATATGTTCAATATCTTCTCAATAGAGGGAAATAAAGAGTTGAATTGAATTGAAATTAAAACGCAGCAACCATGCACAAGAACCAATCCTTTTTAAGGTAATGCATTTTGCAGTTTTGAGGTCACGCTTATTAATCTTCTGTTAAAATACCTTGCAGTTTACATACACAATATCGCTGACTATTTTAAAACAAGTAGCTCATGTTTCAGATAAACATGTTTAAATCAAAGAAAATCCTTACCTGGACACGTATTGAGCACACAGACGTCAGTGCCTCGGTCAGCACCAACACAGTCGTCACCACCATTCGCTGGTGGAGGGTTGTCACACGTGCGGGTCCGTGATCGCGACCCACTTCCGCAAGTGACGTCACATACGCTCCAACCCGCCCATACTGACCATCCGCCGTCGACTGGGAAAGCGTATAATATATCATATATTTCGCTGCTATGACTTAATTGGGATGAGGGTGAACCCCCCTCCGGCGTACTGCTTGATTGAAACTCATTTGGCCTTGCATTCTGCGTACCGTTAAACAACGTAAACTACATTGTTTTTGCATTTCCGCGAACAATTGAGAGCTTTCTGACATTATATATCACGGAAGTTGTGTTTTTTAATGAAAATGTGCACCTGTTAAATGTAAAACTCGATGTCTGCGTACGATATAACAAGATTTTTGCGAACTGCGTACCTACACTTTGCGTACTGCGTACCGTCTAAACACTATTGAATATTGTTCAACAAAAGGGCGAGGGTTCACCCTACTGAATGCTAACAGTAGTACTCATTTAGATTGTTTCTCTCGAAAAAAGCACCTGTTCTCGAAGCCGCAATATGTTTTATTTTGCAATTTTATATTGAAAATATGTACAACCAATTCATACAAAAAATCCACATAAATTACAAGTTTAGCTTCGATTTAGCACACAGCAGCGCTAACAGCGCTAACATTCATTATGTTATTGTACAACTCTTTGGCCAATTGTAAACATTCGTAAAAGGATCAAATGAAAGACTGTCTACCTGGACACGCATTAAGCACACAGACGTCAGTGCTGCGATCAGCACCAACACAGTCGTCACCGCCGTTCGCTGGTGGAGGGTTGTCACACGTGCGGGTCCGTGACCGCGACCCACTTCCGCAAGTGACGTCACATACGCTCCAACCCGCCCATACTGACCATCCGCCGTCGACTGGGAAAGCGTATAATATATCATATATTTCGCTGCTATGACTTAATTGGGATGAGGGTGAACCCCCCTCCGGCGTACTGCTTGATTGAAACTCATTTGGCCTTGCATTCTGCGTACCGTTAAACAACGTAAACTACATTGTTTTTGCATTTCCGAAAGCAATTGAGAGCTTTCTGACATTATATATATCTGAAGTTGTGTTTTAAGTGGAAAAGTGCACCTGTGAAATGTAAAGCTCGATGTCTGCGTACGATATAACAAGATTTTTGCGAACTGCGTACCGACACTTTGCGTACTGCGTACCGTCTAAATCCTATTGAATATTGTTCACCAAAAGGGGGAGGGGTCACCCTACTGAATGCTAACAGTAGTACTCATTTAGATTGTTTCTCCCGGAAAAAGCACCTATTCTCGAAGCCGCAATATGTTTTATTTTGCATTTTTATATTGAAAATATGTACAACCAATTCATACACAAAATCCACATAAATTACGCGTTTAGCTTCGATTTAGCACACAGCAGCGCTAACAGCGCTAACAGTCATTATGTTATTGTACAACTCTTTGGCCAATTGTAAACATTCGTAAAAGCATCAAATGAAAGGCTGTCTACCTGGACACGCATTAAGCACACAGACGTCAGTGCTGCGGTCAGCACCAACACAGTCGTCACCGCCGTTCGCTGGTGGAGGGTTGTCACACGTGCGGGTCCATGACCGCGACCCACTTCCGCAAGTGACGTCACATACGCTCCAACCCGCCCATACTGACCATCCGCCGTCGACTGGGAAAGCGTATAATATATCATATATTTCGCTGCTATGACTAAATTGGGATGAGGGTGAACCCCCTCCCGCGTACTGCTTGATTGAAACTCATTTGGCCTTGCATTCTGCGTACCGTTAAACAACGTAAACTACATTGTTTTTGCATTTCCGCGAACAATTGAGAGCTTTCTGACAATATATATTACTGAAGTTGTGTTTTTAATGAAAAAGTGCACCTGTTAAATGTAAAACTCGATGTCTGCGTACGATATAACAAGATTTTTGCGAACTGCGTACCGACACTTTGCGTACTGCGTACCGTCTAAATCCTATTGAATATTGTTCACCAAAAGGGGGAGGGGTCACCCTACTGAATGCCAACAGTAGTACTCATTTAGATTGTTTCTCCCGGAAAAAGCACCTGTTCTCGAAGCCGCAATATGTTTTATTTTGCATTTTTATATTGAAAATATGTACAACCAATTCATACACAAAATCCACATAAATTACGAGTTTAGCTTCGATTTAGCACACAGCAGCGCTAACAGCGCTAACATTCATTATGTTATTGTACAATTCTTTGGCCAATTGTAAACATTCGTAAAAGCATCAAACGAAAGGCTGTCTACCTGGACACGCATTAAGCACACAGACGTCAGTGCTGTGGTCAGCACCAACACAGTCGTCACCGCCGTTCGCTGGTGGAGGGTTGTCACATGTGCGCGTCCGTGACCGCGACCCACTTCCGCAAGTGACGTCACATACGCTCCAACCCGCCCAAACCGACCATCCACCGTCAGCTAGGAACGTAATTTACTTACAAAATAAAAACTAGTAACTGATACAAATGAATTATCAGCTACTGTTGTGTGTTACTGAACATGTAAAACCTACAAAAACATACGGTTTTACCCTTTCATTTAATTTGTTTTAATAGTTAATAAGATGGCGAAGACCAGGCTCAAACATTCTTGTTGATAAAATGTCTTAATTAGTTGGACAATATTCAAACTGCCCGCCGTCGACATTACTTTTATTTGTGCATAAAATTTAAAAAGAGCAATGAAATCTTTAAACTTTCATGAATGATGCTATAACCGCGACCGACAATAAGTGCTAAATGTGTTGAATAATATAATCCTTTGTGTTAATACATGTGCACATGTTTGTCTGACTACATATAAGTACATGCTAATAATTTCATTTGTAAAAAGATCATGCTTATTAAAAAATTGCTAACCTAGCAGCATGCCAACATATTTGGAAGCTTTGAAAACCTACCATCCTGACAGAAGCCACAAAACCACTGACAGCCTGCTGCTGTAGATGTTCTGTAATCCTTACAGATGTGCCAGAAGTCGTTAAGCAACTGACAGTTGTCAGAAGTATTCATAGAGGTATCAGCAGTATCAATACACGGTACTGAAAAATAATAACGTATCATGTAAGTTTAAGTGACATTTTTAAATTTTAAAGAATAAACGTTGAAAACATGCACAAATACGCTATAAATTAAATGTTATTATTATAAACACAGTACATAATTATGTAATATTGACTAGACCTAATTAGTGCGTGTATTGCAAAATTAAAAGCTTTTAACATAAAAAGACAACTAAATATACCTCGTGTTGAGTTATCCAACAAGAACCCTGAAATATATAAAATACAGAACTTTCGTTTCTTATACAATATCAGAGATATTTATGCTGTTCATGGTCTAAAACAAAACAAACCTTTTATATTATTTAACGAATTAATTGTCAACATGTCAAGAACAGCAGAAATACAACAACAACAACAATAACAACAACAACAACAAAAACAACAACAACAACAACAACAACAACAACAACAACATATTACCTGAACAAGACACGATCAAGTCTGAAACAAAAATATGAAAAAAGTAGATTTTAAGGCTTGTGTAATTCTTACGTTATTGAATGCTATTGTTTGTGTTATAATTTTTTTTAAAGTGTCACCACATTAAAACTTGGATGTTACATGCGTACTTCATGTCAGTAATTGAATACTCTTGCATCGTATGGTGCAGAATAATGAATGTAATTCTGTTTTAACGATAAAAAGACCATTCAAAACTGCGTTTAAATAAACACATATGATTGCGTTAAAATATATACACATGTACGTATACGTGTATGTATGGTATTTTTTAATAATACAAAGATACATACAGAAACTCCATCCTATCTTTCTTGACGACAACATAGCAACGTTTACGTAGCTCCTATAAGCAGATAAAACGGCACACCGTTTTCGGTATAGAGTAAAACGAAGAACTACTATTTCGATATGGTTGTATATTATACGTTTCTGGAGGGGAAAACGGCTCGCTGATATCATTCATTGTTTTGTAGCTACGAAAATATGCAATGTTAAGATGTCATTTACCGATACCTGCGGATCTAAGGTAATTTGAAGGCTACTGAATTCAAGATAAATGGCTAAATGTGTCTTTTGTATTTAATTAAGTGGTGGGAATAAAAGAATTACAGATGTTTGACTTGAACATCACTTCAATTTATATCTTCAAATGTTTGTGTCGACAAGACTCATGGAACTTTCTCGTTACACCCAAAGATTTATAACAAAACACACACTCAAGAGCTTTTACGTTCATGCCTACGTGACATAAGACGTTACGTTATCTAAATATTGATTGAAAAACAAAACGCTTTAAAAACTAAATTAAGACATATACAATACTTTAAAAAGTAAAACTGTCATGAAGCGTACGGTTATGTAAATTTTATTACAAGAAGACTGTGTATTAATCGACAAATACCATACCTTGAATGCATTTTACGTCTTCATCTCCTGAATCTTATAAGTAATAAAATTATTAAAATTAAAACAACTCTTAACAGATTCTACGCCGTTATGTAACTATAGTACATGTATCACACAAGTTTTGTGACATAACTGGTCGAATGGAATTGTTCAGTCAACACTCAATAAATCTTGGTAATCTAAGAGAATCAAGGCATGTGTCTCATGGCTTTTAACGTTTTCGTCGTTAAGTTTTTTTGCTTTGCCATGTTATGGTTATATATAGTTCAGAACTTTCGATGGCACTACAACTGAGTTTGCATTATTTGAACATTAAGCCATATACATGATCCAACAAATGAAAGGTATATTATTACTTATGATACAATATTGAATTGAAGTAGTAAAAAGGATGTTTATTGTAAGACATATTGAACTAGTTTTGGTTCGTCTGGGTTATGAGCATATACCTTTAAAATAGACAACAGGACAATTTTTTAAATTTACATAAACGTCGTATCATCATGCATAATAAGATTATGTCGCAGTGCTTAATTTTGCGCAATAAAGTGAATAGTTAATTTGATTAAATATTTAAATCTGTTTAGGTAGACACATGTACCATAAACCAACTGAAAACGAAGATTAATATAGTGATGCCCTGCGCTGCTAGTAAAGCAACGTTTGAAATGGTGTTGCATGGCGGAATTTTCATACAAGATGTTGCTAGGGCACTTTGGTCTCGCTGCAGTTACTGTGTCCCGTCTCAAGAATTGTTTTGAACAAATTAATTAACTGAAAAATATCTCTACGCGGTGATCGAAATATTTAATTAGTTTGCTGTAGTTGATCTTTTGAACTTACTCACATTCGCAGTAATACTATAGTTAAAAGGCGCATAAGCAGAAAGATAATTTTTTAAATTTCACTGGTTATCTTCCTACTGTAAATTCTTATGTTTATTTCATAGTCGTGACAGAAACTGATTCCCTATATTTATTTTGAACCTACTCTAGTACTGAGTATTGATTGTAGTCTCACAGAGATCTACTACCCACTGACATTGGTACCCTGCACAAACAGGTCAATTAAACTGTTTTTGATAAAACACGAAATACACCAACAAACAGCATAAATCAGTAATAAAATAGATGCAATTAGGGTAAAACATAATATATTTGATTTTAACTAAACCTAATGTATAAATCGTCGTCAGAAATCCGAAAATTCAATGGAATAGACACAGCATATTTCTGCTTAAATCCGTATCCTACTGGGCGCTCAAAACCCCCAAAAGAGAAATATGCTATGAAGTCAAACATTTTAGGTTAAATTGTTTATAGGATACTCTTATTTCTACCAATCAAGGATATTATGCTTATGTGTCATTTTATCTAATAACATTTATTCTGGCTAGTTATTGTCCTTGCTACTGCAAGTGGAACGAGGTCTTTAAGAGCTGCAGCCGGTCTATAAATATATATGGAAGAGATGTTCAAAGAAAAAACGTTGTAAACAATGTGGCCAAGTCAAGTTTATGGGCACTATGACAAAATGGCCCGTACAAAAACATACACAACATCACAAAACAAAACACGTAGTATACAAAAAAACAGACATTAAGAAATAACTATTTTTGTGTTTTTCGGATGTTTCTGCTTTTTATCGTCAATTTTCAATTACTTAAAGGACTTCTCCAAAAAATGTTGAACTTCCGCCTTGGTACGGTCAATGAAAAACATTGGGCGTTTAAACTAGTTTCCGCTGCAGCAAACCTCACACTTATTCAACATTTATTTTAGAAGAATATGCGTGATTGTTTAGCGTCCGATTTATCTTTTGAAATGCATGCGCACATCATAAACTAATGCATGGTTATGTCTGATACAAAAATGAAATACATTTTTTTATACTTAAAAGTCAACATAAATTATATACATGCGTTTGGTGTTATTGTTATGGTGGCCGAATGTACATGTAAAATTTACCATTTTATTTACATGTATGTTTGTTACATACGTATGGATTATGTAACAACTATAAACTGTTATTCAAATATCAAAACGAATAATAAAATACTTATTTAACGTCAATATTTTTTTTACAAATAACTGTGATGAAACTATTCATTATGACGATAATGCACGATCTTGTGAATTATTTTTTACGTTACTAAGTATAGTCATTTTTAAGCGTTTAGCTAAATTTAATGCATTACAACCGACGTTATCGATGCTTCGATATTTTGAAGTTTGATAAATCACAATACTACATACTGGCATAAACAATCTAAATACTTGTACAATACCAGCTTGTCTGCTGTCAAGAAACTAAGTTAAACATATGTTACGCTTTTTATAATCAAACTGATTCATGCGATTATCAGGTATTTCTTATAATATGCACTATTTTGTTTAAATACCTAATGTGCAACCTATATTGCTCGTATGGCAGATATAAGGATGGGTCTACATATTTTAGCACTAACAAAGAACACACACACATTCTCTTTTATTATAAATTTAAGAATGCATATACGTGTAAATTTAGTTCAGTTTTTTTCTACTGGTACTTATTAGCTTTTGTTTACATAGCACCATATTATGATCACACACATAATGACGTGAAATTATTCTAAACAGAAAATGAAAATTTCAATAGAAAAATGATGTAAATATTATTTTTTTAGAAAACAGATTACTCTTTTTATACTCAGATTTTTCGCGTAGCGCCATATACATGTACATGTAATACAATTCATCTAAAATGAAATTCAAAATAATGCTTTTCCAAGTTATTTACGTCGATTTACATGGCTTTCCAAGCTGCCAAAAAGAGATTATTGCACGTGTTGAGATGTTTAGAATGCCTTTTGATCTTAAATAATGCCAATCATTTCGGAGCGATAGATTAAAAATGTAACCACAGTTACATGATTATACTGCTCAGCCAGATCAAAGTCGGTAAAAAAAAGATTATTTCATTATTTAAAATTGATGAGCTCTTTCAGATTAAAGGTCTTATCATAGCATATAATTATGCATGTACTTATACGGTAGAGTTCATCTGATATGTGTACCAAATCGAAAGAAATCAAGAAGCATCGTACATAAATTAGTTATTAATTAAAATGGAATTTTCAACAATTAAATAGTTATTTTTGCACAGAGATGCCAGTTGTGTTCGTGTTTGTATTTTCTGTGGCCTTGGCTGCCTCACTGGCGATAACACCTCACAGGGGTATGTACACACTTGCGTATTTGTAGAAGTTGTAGTTGGGATTACGTCCCTTGGATAAGTAAATAAATAGAAGATATTTGTTTCAGTAGAATAACGCATTTGTTTCCATGGAGTGATCACGCAACTTGGTTATGCTACGAGTGTCAATAAATATATGTTGATCCGTATTACAGAATATTCCACATCTATCATGTCTATTAGTGAATAACTTTTGTATAATACTATATCATATTATTAATAAGTAAATAAGTGTATAATACAGCATTACTATGCATCACATCTCACAGGGGTATGTACACACTTGCGTATTTGTAAAAGTTGTAGTTGGGATTACGTCTCTTGGATTGCTACGATTCCTAATGTTTCTATAATTTTAGTCAATAAAATTTAATAGAAGGTATTTGTTTGTTTGAGTAGAATAACGCATATGTTTTCATAAAGTGATCGCCCCAGTTGGTTACGCTACGAGTGTCAATATTCATATGTTGGTCTGTGTCATAACATATTTCACATATGTTACATGAATAACTTTAGTATAATACTATATAATATTAAGTGCATAATACTTGTATAACACAGCATTGTTATGCATCACAAAGCGTTGTGCGCTGCCACCGATGCGTACGGGTGCAATGTGCATGCTGGTAGGCCAAACAACTACCCGGCTTTACACGTCTCGCCTGATCTAATATGTACAAACGATTACACCTCAAACTTATTATAAGTTTGCAGCAGCGTAATATTTTCACTAAATACCTTAGAGTAGGATTTTTTGCCCGCTTATAATATTAAAGTTGAGCGACAATTACAATTAAATGGTCTTCTTTAAACCGACGCGAATAATTTTGCGCTGAGTTAGCTTAAAGCACTGGTCAGTGACAAAATCTGTACATTTTAGTACTAATGGAAGTAAACATTTCCTTGCACTTTTAAATTCAAACCAATACAACGCACAGAGTCATGTTGATGCTTCTTTAACCGTGGTCGGGTTAACCATAAGGAATCATATTAAAACATACCACGAAATGGGCATGTGCATTAATTTTATACAAATTTGCATCTCTCCTTGTTGTTTACCGGCTGGTTTTGTTCATGATCCTTCATATTTTGATGGATAAATATATATTGTAGACTTATAATTAACTTATGAATTGTTGAACACATGATGATTTTAAAATTGTATCACGACTAAAGATTGCGACTAAGATGGGTGTTTTTCTTTCGATAAACCTTAAATTATTTTCATAAGTCTGGAAGATGTTAAAACTTCCAAGACAAGATATGTTGTATTTAAGTTTCAAGCATTTGATATTGCACAAACAATTTTATTTATATCTAAGTTGTTTTAAGATAATAAACGAAAACTAAAATTGTAAAATCTGTTCAAGATATGTGTTTGGCAATTTAGTTTTAACTGATTATATAATTATAGTGTGAATAGTAAAATGAAGATCAAAACAAGTAGCTTACCCATAGGAGGGATATATAAACCGTACGGAAATATAGTAGTGCATAAATGCCCTTAGACATTAAAAGGGACATAAATCGTTTGACAGCGAACGCCTTCAAAGCTTCAAAGAATCGTGTCTGAATACTAAAACATATACTCATCGAGAGGTGTAATAGGTCAACGAACTTTACTAGTGCATTGTATGGACATTCATAGCCTTTCACTTATTAATGACTATGATCGGTGTGACGATGCGAAGTGTTGTTGCTATTGTTCTTTTTGGCAACTTGCTACTTGCATTTGCTGATGGATTAAAGTTTTACAGAGGTACACTATATCATTACACTTTGAACTGGTTTAATTATTTAACGATACGATTAGTTCTTATTTTTGCGGTTGAAATTATTAAAACGAAGTGTATCTTTAATCAATTTTAAAGTATAGGATATATTCGGCGTTGGTGTGACATTCAACTGGAATGCAAGAAAAGGCTAAATGTTTTTGTACCGATTTCAATCCTTACATCCGAACCGCATCTAACATTGAAATTTTAGTTCCTATTTGTTAAAGGAGCTAGAGCACAGAAAATTGGGTTGAAAAGTACTTATCTTAAAATATGATTTAGGTAAGCGTCTTAGCAACGAAATGTGATGAAAACTGGTTGGCACTAAAACATTTCTTGGCTATATATTTAAAAAGATGAAAAATGCATATAATATGAGGTAAATCCTTTTTGTGTCCGTGGACAAGAAAAGGATTTCCCCTTATAATGAATGGTATCTTGAAAATGTCATGGTTTGTGCACATTTTTCTTCGAAACTAGCACATGGTACCTATTGTTTATGCTCTATTACGCAGTTATTTAGACTTTTAGGTTGGTTTAGATTTTTTCTCATGTTAATGCCCAAACCGTGCTCTGGTGACTTTAAAGCACTGCATTCTCCAATGTACAATGTACACAGACCGAAGGTTATGTGTTAATTCCGAGATATTAAAAAAACGTCATTTTCATTGCATTTGTCTTTATACAATTTCGAAGTTTCATTTTTTTCGTGTACATTTAAAGCTGCTTGATGAGATAGTATCAATTAAAAGAATGTTCTTTATTTACTGAACGAAATGTATTTGTTATAGTTAAGCAGAACATTGCAACTTTAACTGTAGCGTATATTATTCATTAAGAAAGACCGTACATGTGTAGTATTTGCTCATTATAACAAACGAAGTTGATTTCTCTGGATTTGATACAGTCAGCGACCAGCGCTTCAAGGCTATTTATAATTTATCTATATACACATGAGATGTAGATATGTAAGTCTTATTTTTATTATATCCCTACAAAGTATTACTATTCCCGCACATGTGTGTTACTATGGATATATATGTTTTGAACATTTGATGCTACATAAACCTTATAACTATTATTTTATGTCATTTTTTGGCTATATTTTTTATCTATTTTGTAAGGGTTATTAAAATGTAAGAATAAATAAAAGTGTTTATTTCGACGTACTAACAAATATAATTATATAAAAGTTCCAAACATAGTGATTTTAGCTCAAACATTGCGCGAAACAGCTTTAACTTTCGTGATTATGTTGTTGTTGTTTTCATCTTATAATGTAATATAAAGTATTGATTTGGCCTTCGAAACATGATACTTGTATTGTTAGGGATTTGGTAAATGTTGGTGTTATACATTTCACGTTAAATGTATGCTGCACCAATTATCGTACTAGTATATTCAAAAACTATTAGACAGGTTGTAGGTTATTAACCCTTGATTTTGACCATGAATTGACTATAGCGTTTATTTGGAAAGCAAACAAATGTTTTCTCAACATTTGCGTTTGATAAATTAAAAAACATCAATTTGATAATTCGTACAGCGTATAGCTTATATGGACTATTGATCACGAACAAAATACATGCTGTCGACATTAGTTGCTTACTTATCAATTTGAAGGCATCACTGCCTTCAAAATATCACCACGTTGAATACACGAACCATACCAAACTGGTTTGGTATGGCGCAAAATGGTTAAATATGTTTAATTTGATGATTTTACAAATATTTTACAGCTGCTTCGGGCGATAAACAAATTTGAAAATACCTCAAATGATGATTTATGTACCGTATCAAATGTGCATGTTATACGCAGCGAGATTGCACTATAGTTTATTTGGTCTGACCATTTTATACAGGGAAACAATAATAATTTCATCCCAACTGGACGAAAATGTCCCTATGTTGTTAATGTCATTAAATAAAAAAAAGTTAGGACATAAATTGTTTTGTGTTTGATGTTGCCTTGCACATTTCAATGCATATATGCTATCCGTACATAACAAATGTTTCGATTTATCTGTAAATGCTGTTACGCACTTCCTCTTCTGTGATAGTATCAACATGTTAAGTCTGCGTTCACATTTCGCAATAAAAATGGCAAACGGGTAAGTGACCCGGGTAGAAATATCCTTTGCGTTTTTGTTGATGAAGAGATGTTTAAAGTAATCTAGAAATATTAATCGACAATGAGAAAAACCCTGAACACATTTTCAAATTGGTCACGTTATATGACCTGGAAAAGTCTTAATAAAATTCAACTGATATAACAAAATGTTTAACATCATAGCATAGTTAAAAATTAAATTGTAACGTTTTGATAACTTATTCCATGCATCGATGTTTATAAAGTCGATGTTTGACGTAACTTAACATTTACAGTTTCACAAAAACCAAATTATTTAAAAAAAACTTTTCTTTGCTGGCATAATGGTCTTGTTCTTTCTTAATGTGGAATTTAGTATAAGCCTGACAAAATGAATGTTTTTAACAATAACACATGTTTTTTTTGTCTCTTAAATCATCATTTTGCCGTTTATATGGTATTTATAAAATGATTGGAATAATTGATGTATTGGCCGTCAAAGAAATAACTTAGGTTTAACAACACAACATTTACTTACATCTACTAAGACGCATAAAACGCAATGATGTCTCGTTTTGGTTTCACAAATTGTGCATTTTCTAAATACATCTTCTGTTAATTTGTCTTCTATTTTCCATTTGGGGAATGTTTGGACAGAATAATAAGTAGAATTTGAACTTGCATTTATTCTCTGATCATTATTACATGGCTAACGGACTCTGTATAATCCACTTCAGATCGCATCAAACAGTGAAACAATAGATGTAAGAAATTGATCAGTGCAACAGTATTCTTCAAATACTTTTCTTTGTTAATTCTGTGAAATAAACTTAATTCAATTCAATTCTTTATTTCCCTCAATATTGAGGATATCGAACATAGTATATACAGTGCATAAATTTCGCGAAATTGTTTAATTTGATTTTTTTAATGTCAGTCGCGCTTGTTTTTAGACTAAACATTGCATAGAATCTTTTATGTAACATTACACGTTATAGAACCTTCCTAACTTATTTCAAATATTTGTGTATCTTAAATAATCGGAAATGAGCTAATCGGTAAGGCTATAACTGCACAACGATACGTGAAAATAAACACACTACTTTTAATGACTACCGCTACGGAAATAATTCTGCATTCAACAAACACAAAAACAACAAAAAATAATCGACAAATGCATTAAAAGTCGTCGAGTAAACAACAAAATAAAAGTGAAAAATTAGAAAAGTTGTTGAGTGTAAGCAAGGCACTTATACGTAAACTTCATAATCAGATGGCATAGGTCTTTAAAGCGAACGCTTTCCGCTTGAAAGACTAGTGTCTGAATACCAAAACATAAAGTCATCGAAACGAATCCTACGTCAACATACATTGCCTGAACGTTGTATTGACATTACATTGCACTAAGATACGTGTTTCTCTCGTTTGATGACTATGATTGACGTGAAGATGCGAAGTGTTGTTGTTTTTGGTATTTTGATGCTTGCAGTCACTGATGGATTGAAGTTTTACAGAGGTACGCTATATCAATAAACTTTTGAACTCTTTATGGGACATTCGTAAAAATTAAAGTATACCGGTATATTTCATTAAGACTAAAGTTTAAAAAATGATGTATGTTTTAAACCACACACAAACGTTATTCAAGTTTGCATAGTGAATTTCTAATCGAATAAAATAATCGCATCTCTTTAACTTATGAAATTATTAAACACTTTAGAGGGACAATCAATATTCCTATTCTACCCGCCGTACCAGCTGTTCATATAAACTTCACACAATAATCAGGTTCAGACTTCAGTAAGGACGTTCTTTCAAACATTTTTTGTAATAACCATGGCATTATGATTTAAACAGTAATGTGTCTGTAAAGTTTGTTAATACTCGACTATTTGGAAAAGTTTAGCTTAGAACTGAAAGCGACCTATCAACAATGAATATTTACAATTAGTTCAAGTATGACTAAACATATCAAGAACATTTCTCACGTAAAGAGTTAAATTATATTTCGTTATACATGTATAATTGAAAACAGTTGAGTTAAAGGAACTCCACTGTGGTCTGGTTCAGTGACACACACACACACAAAAAAGCGTTTCCGGGGCATCTAAACCTATAGTGTGGCACCTGAATATGTCCTCTATCGAGAAGAGAATTTCTTTTAATCATGTTATTTATTTATCTGTTGCTCTAGGGAAAGCGTTGCAAGCGTCAAGTCCCTTGGAGTATTTCAGTAAATAGTATCTTGCTGATCAAACCAAACAAAACAGATAAAGTCTAAACTAAACATTCATTATACAGTATGCAGCAACATTTAATCACGATCTTGTTCATATTGAAATATCATGTAAATTAAAATGACTCGCATTAATAATATTCTGTGATATTAATATTATAGCTTGACCAAAATTCTTTGGACGGGCATTCTAAAATGTTCGAAGCAAAACACAGAGCTTAATTAACTACAATTGTAAAACAAAACGTCCCAGACTTAACCTCTTTTGCGTCTAATTATGTTATTGTCACAAACTTTGATCAGTCAAACATAATTATGCCCTTGGGATATATTTTATTATAACGAAACAAATACGTTTCACCAATCAAGATCACCGGACCTAGACTGATTATCTGATTTGGGGTTCTTTTTCTGCCGTCCTGATGCTAAATGGTGATAAAAGCCCGAAAGCAAATAAATATACACGTATTTCGCCTAAATCACGTTGAAAAGTTTTAGTTTCATGTGACAACATCAAAATACTATTTACTAATATACAAACCACACTTTTATGGGGTTTTACTTACACCTTTACACTTAGAATGCCCGGCGTTATTTAGCTTTTACCTTTACTTGTCTTATGGCTACAGACGCACATCAATTAAATGAGTGCGCTTGGATGAATATTCATAACGACATACGTTTTTTCACGCTTCAATATTATTTAGTCTAGTCTAGTAACATTCCTTTTAGTGATCACCTAGTACACAGTTTATTTAAAGATCCGTTAATACTGGAACAAACCTCTTTATATACTGCATAAAACTAGAAATGACTTCAACAATCAATTTTGACGATGTAATGAACTGCTTTTACATCACTCTTGTAAAGTTGCAGAGAGCCATTATCGCGTATGATCGTTTTTGTAACAATATTTTAAGATTTTGATTCAAATGAAATAGTGCGGCAGAAAATACAAAACTTTTTCATATGGATTTAAATCATTGTACCCAATCAACATCTAACATTATAATTTTAGTTTTTATCGGATTAAACACTGTTTATTTTCAATCGAATTAAAAATGTAGATTTTGAGTATTTATGGATCTGTCATCCAAACTGTAGAGGCCGATTTCATTGATCAGATATAGCATTTGCCCTTTCATAGAAAAATCACGTTCTGTTAAAATATTATTTTTTCTTTAAATTATTATTATTTACTTGTAACGCTTGAACGCCCCCATGTCTGTGATGTCAAGTTTGATGATCGCATTATCGTACACGCCACAAAACCTAACTGATTCTTCCAAATAGTGTTCCCGTAAAATTATACTTTTAAACACATGATTGGTTAAGTACAAATTATATTAAACAATTCAGTAAACACTGAATTACAACCCATGAATTATGAGGTATAAAAGCATATATCAATAACTATTCTATACAGCTTAGTCACTCAATAAATTTTTTCACCTTTCTCGCTCAATGTAGGTTGTATAACATTCATCAAAACAGTAAAAATTTGAGCACACACGTAATATTCACATGTACAGCCTTGGTCATTGACCTTAAATTGATAAGCGGTAAGTTGGGAATCATAAACATGAGGTTTGTTCAACCATTAGTTTACCTTTTGATAACAACCTATTATGTTTTTTTCTTGATTTACAGTATGAGCCGAATGTGGGCCACTTTTTAGCGAACCAATTACATGCCATGATCCGAATGATCAAATGTTTTACGCACCACGGTGCAGTGAACGAAATAAGAAAACCTTGTAAGGGAAGAGTATATGGTAGAATGCTTAATTTGACACTATGTCTGATTTAAATATTTGCATAGTTCCATGCAAGCACTGAAGCCGTTATTCATTTCCATACTGACACACCAATTGAACTCTAAAATAAATACCGCTGTTAACGTATTTAAAATACGCTTTGAAAGAATATTTCGGTCTTTT
>Ga0224511_10000891_pt1 | contig 16315 bp, 6 predicted proteins | sample SF_May12_sed_USG_2_FD_169988 | JGI IMG/M metagenome (GOLD analysis project Ga0224511, IMG submission 169988) | Sediment microbial communities from San Francisco Bay, California, United States - SF_May12_sed_USGS_8_1 | ecosystem: Environmental > Aquatic > Marine > Sediment | place: USA...
GAAGAGATGTTCAAACAAAGAATGTTGTAAACAATGTAGATATGTCATGTTTAAGGGCACCATGACAAAATGGCCCGTACAAAAACTAACACAAGGGACGACACAAAAACTCTTACAACATCATGATGCAACAGACATTTAGAAAACAAATAAAAAAAGAATTTTTTCGGATTTTTATTTTTTTATTTTCTTTTTATTGATAATTTCTTAAAGGAAATCTCCAAGAAATGTTGAGTTGTATATACTAGCTAGGACGGACATGTTGACATTACATGCACTAACGTTTATTGACATTTTGCACCAAAGATCTCCAAAGTCTTAAATGTGCCATTTATATACTGTTTAATTCTGCTTTGACAGAATCACTAATCGACAAGTTTGATGAAATAATACCTAAGTGGCAAATAAATACGAATAAAGAAACTAAAAGTTGACGAGAATTCAAATGTCGATACAAAGAAGTCAATACCCATTTTTTAATTTACCAAATTTGATTTTTCTCCTCATATGTCTTCTGTTTATTTACCGTATTAAATTTATTAAAGATCGGAGAACAATGTGTGTGGACATGATGTTAACGTTATTGTTTAATTATTGTCGTATTCTGACACGGATACAAACAACAATTCATGCTAGTCAACATATAAGCTAAAACGATATATTGTTTTAAAGAATATGTACTGAGCAGGTGGGGTTGATGTAAAATAGATTTAACTGAAATTAATATATATTTATATCACATCTAATGTAAACAGCACATTTTATGTAAAACAATTGTAGCAAAAGGGATGTCGTTAGGCAAATTGTTGCATGCTTTTCTGTTTTTTATTAGAATTCAAAGCAAGGGACGGGATTCTTTACTATTTTTTTTTGCTCTTTAAATGTGTTTTAAAACTGTGCACGCTAAGATGATATTTTACATCACGAAACTGATATAGGCAACGTTTCATATTTTATGACAAATGTTATTATAATCGCGATTTGAAATTGACAAAACAATCATTTGATGCATGCAAAGTATTACTTAAAAGCTTTATTGTGTTACAGAGAACGGGTGTTAGTGTCGATGATAACATCATCTATATGATTGGAAATGCTTATTATGACCATGGAATAGTAAGAAGAACATTTTGTGTGAATTTTATTGCAAACACGGTATAACTGTAAACTTTTCTGTTCACCATATAAAAGGAATTATCATACATTAGTTAATTGCGTGTTGCATATAAATGGAGGAGGTAAATATTCGCGTATATTTCATCAAGAACGCATTTTCTCTGGCTGTGTCAATGTGTCTCTGATCATGTAAGATATATATGTATCACCTACTTGTATTGGAGAAGAGGTTTAAACTCATGCCGACACAGTATACATAACAAAAAAATATATGGTTGTAAGTAACCTGATGAAAGGGAAAGCCATCAGGAAGCATAGGCTGCACGAGAAATTTTTTTTTTATATAAAACTCACATTTTTAATTTTTGAGATTTGTACTTAAAAAGTAATATAGAAATTAATTGCGAATGTTGTTTTTCTCTATTCCTATTTGGTTTATTTAGATCATAAATATTCGATTTTAATAAAATAACATCACGAACAATAAATTTAATCTCTATTTCAAAGATATCTGCCTCTTATTGGTGCGTACATTATATAGTTATATACAATAAAACATACAACAGCGGGTTAGTATTTTTGGCAGCAGATGGCTTTAACACTTTGTTATAGGCAAACGGGACTTATGTTAGACAACGGCATGACTACATTCTACACTTTAGCAAGAAAACATATTATTTTTTCAGAAAGCGTTTTAGAAATACCAACACATTGCAATTATTCTTGACGGACACATCGACAATGTTCTTCTACCTGAGGCTTCCACCGCTATGGTTAGGTCTGTATACAATGTTTGTCACCTCTAGTGTAGGTCAAGAAAAGACGACATTATGGTCGACAACGGCGTTTTCACCGGACGTAACGGAGTACTGTCCTTACCACAGAATTGAAAGTTCTGTGCGTTACGTAGTATAGCAAAGAACGTATGTCTTAACATTACGGCATGCACAATAGGGGTGATTGTGTATTTGAATGATGGGATATGTATCAGTTGACCAGTGTTCAATCAGGCGGGTAAGAGCGGGAAAAGGCACGAGGGTTCTGTTTGGTGGTCAGTTCTACGCTAGACTTCGGTCGGTTCACATCGTTTCTATTTCAAATTCGAATCGTTGGAAATGCAGTTATTTTGCATTTGCTATGAGTTTGTGAAAACGTTGGTCTTATATAACAAGAATTTGGTTTTGACTAATAGCAGGTCATGTAACGAGTGATTTCATGAAGCTTACATTAGGGTTAGTTCGGGGGTATAGTTTCCCAGAGTTTTTTACATTGGGCAAAGTTCAGTGAGGTTTTATCTCAGGGTTTTTCCCTGGCCTTCGAATTAACTCTCAATGTTAAGGGTTAGTTTCATGTATACGATAATTGTTATGAATGTATGGTGTTGTACATTTATATGCATTGTATATCAGTGAAGTTTGTAAGTAGATATACATATTTATTTTACATGTTTTAAAATTGTATATAACAAAAACAAGTTGTAAACACTTCGATGTAAAAAACCGATTGCACGTCTTGCCCAATGCAAAACAGTGTTGTTGTTTTGTGCTTAGTTGTGTTAAGACCTTGTGACGATAGTGACGATGACGAGGCGTCCATGCTGTAGTTTGACGGCTGTTGTCTTCGCTGCGACTGTAGCGATGCGTGTTTCCTGAAGGGAAACTGTTGTCCAGGGAAAAAGGGCCGGCATTATTCTATAAACAGAATCTGCGCGCAGACATTCATCGATTATTTGCCAGATGTCTCAACGGTAAAATACATGATAAAAACTCATCATAAGCTTTCCTCCGTGACACACCGGGAGTCGACGTATCTCTACATGAGACATATCCCATGCCTGCGTTTCTCAAAGAAATATTACGGTGGATAGACGGATCATACCGGAAGTGCTGCGTTAATGCCCCGGAATAAGTCGTCATTGTTTTGCAACCCGGTGATTCCCGGTTGGTTTAAAAAATTAAAAACCACCAGGACCACTTCCCGGTGTTTGCCTGTTCGGTTTATTCATATTCAATGTGGTGCTTGCCGGTGTCGCTACGGTTTGGTCCCGATTGGCCACGGTGTTGTTTTTAGTAAGTAATTGCATATCATTACAATACAGTATTATCAAGAATCGCTAGGTCTTAAACTATAGTCTCTGTATCCGGACAGTATCGACTATAAGTATTCCTTTGTGACCCAAGGAAAATAACTCTTGTTATTGTCCTTTGAGGGGTTATATTTTAGATTTGAGTTACCCCCCTTTCTTTATGGCCCGTTTCATGTGATAATAGTTTAACTTGTCTTTTCATTGGAAAGTAAGTCCACTACAATTACTACTTCTTGGTGGGAAACTTATAACACCTTGAGTTTTTATGAAGAGCAGTTAATATTTGAAAGATAGTTACATTTGTATACAATACTTGTAGGTTGGCACACATTACTGGGTAAGTAATTTTTTACATGGTATTATTACTTATGAGCTGACATTGTTTTGTATTTAGCAATTGGCATATTTGGGGTCCTCTGGTAATGCTGTCAGTCTTTGTTCTTAGTGGTTGTTCTCATGGACAGTACGTTTTCTAACATACCCATTGCTTAAATGATCAATTTGTTATGTTTTCAGTGTGTTCAAAAAAAATTGAAGAGCCCACACGCGGACTTATATTTTTTATATATACTTATATTTGGCCAAGTTGCACATATATAAGTAAAACTGTAAGTTGTAAGGGTCCCAACAAGTTTATCAGGATTTCTGATTTGACCAAAACTTTGTCTTCATATATTATTCTTGATTTGCGTTAGCGGTTTCATGTAACAGACATAAATGTATGTACGTATCCAATAAAACGAAAACGCGGAAAGAGCGCGAAATCCATCGGAGCAAGGTCCGGGCTATAAGGTGCGTGCTCCATGCCGAGGAAGTCAATCCTCCCTAGTGTGTCAGCTGCTCGATGGGATGGGGCGTTGTCATGGTGGTAGATTATTTCCTTGATTTTCATGCCGGAACGTTTCCGCCTGAGGGCCTTTGTGAGGTCGCGACAAATAACCTGAACAATGGAATGCATTCTCATTTTGAATTATGCCCTGGCTAAACAATAAATCAGGTAAGTGATACTATATATAGCAAATTGTCCATGCTGGTTTGTCTTAGGGACGGCATAACTTATACATTGAACTCGACAGTCCCGGGTCAGTTAAGAAATTAACGAAGGGTGTCTCTTTAAAACGAAAGTCAGGAGAAACAGTACTGTACATACTGTTTAACAAATTATTCCTCTTAACTTTGATACAATTCATGAATTCTTTTAATTTGTAAATCCCAATCATTAGAGTATCCAACGGCATGATGTCAATTTGACAGTTGCGGGTAACACTTGACAGTTCCGGGTCACGTAATAAATGTTGATTTTCTGTTATCAGGGGGAATCTAAACAATGTTAACATCAAACTAAAACAGCTGTTTTTCTTACAACAAGACATTTTATACCAAACTTTTACTTCAAAATAAACATATCACATGTAACAGAACGACCTTTCTATAACACCGTCAATTACCTATTGTATAGAGAACAAAACAAAAAGAATAATGAAATGAAGAATAAACAAGTTCAATACTAGAAATTGTTTTAGTTTTTGAGACTATATCTCGTCACATTTTTAGGAATTGTAATAATGTGTTTTAATTTAAATTGAAGAGATGTTCAAACAAAGAATGTTGTAAACCCTTAGGCCATGCCAAATCGGAATTATGTTAAGCGTCCGCGTGCGTGTAGGTTTAAGAGTCCTCTTTCCAATAAAAAAAAACAAATTAGTGAAATATTCTTATATAATTCCGATATTCCGGAATTCAAAAAAATAATACTTTAATTAAAACTGTAAACATTTATGTACTACCAAGTACTTTTTTATGTGAATACTAGTTAGGATGGACATGTTCATATTACATAGACTTACGTTCATTGATATTTTGCAACAGGGATATAAATTAACTTAAAAACCTGGTAGCCACCCGGGCTCATAACTTGGAAATTCTAGTAGCCCAGACCAAAATCCATTAGCCCAGAATTTTTGTATCAAAACACTATTTCGCGACAAAAAATTAAGTTTTGTTAATTGTTCCATTTATGATCATTTATTTGACTTTAAACTATTAACTATATATAATAATACGATCTTTTCATTGCGATTTTACATAATTTTACAATTATATGGAAAACACTTAAAAATAATTGTCATTCATCAACGGTTCGAGTTATATAACTCAATTAAGAGTCAATTTATCTCATCACTCAGGCACTTAATCTCTTCATCAAAATCGAAGTCAGATTCATGTCACAACCGTCCGCTTTGACCCCAGATTCATTAATGTATCACATCATAGGCACTCTTCCTCTTCATTAAAATTATAGTAACCGGCAAGTGCCTCCACATAATTTATACTTACCTTTATTTAAATTTTAAGACTACAAGAGCTAGTATCGTGTTTGAAAAATAAAACATGAACAAGAGGTGACATACTATTGATTTTGTCACTAATATTAACAACATAACAAGTCAGAATATCGTAGACACTTAAAAATACCATATAGCGAATGTTACTTACCAGCATGAGACGTGAATTTGGTCATACCAATGAAATACACTAGTGCAAAACATCCATAAAAATTAAAATTTGCTGAAGAAAACATAATTAATGGTAGTCAAACAAAATGAATTACCATCAAATTATGTCCACTTACGTTTATATCCGCCATATTGTTGTTGACTAATGCGCATGCGTAAAAAATATTGCTTTGTAAAAATTACTTTGAGCATCGATTATTGGTCCGGAGAAAACTGATTTGCATACGACGTCATCGGAATATTGAACTCGAAACGAGACTGGAACATTCTCGTCTGTCCATTGGCTAGACGTAGTCATGGGGTAGTGAAAATTAACATACGGAATTGTCCGATTTCGCTCGGAACTAAATGCTTTGTTTATAAGCGCAGAGTGGTTTCCCTTTTTGTGCCTACACTATTTTCTAAAATTTGCAACAAAGATCTCAAAAGTATTTTGTCTCCTGTGTGCAATTTGAATACGGTTTAATTCTATTATGATAGTATTGCCAGTGTAATAAGGTTCATGCCTTGGTTCATAGTACATGACAGTTATCATTTTACATGATTGTATAACATGTACTGTCCATATACATGGACAGTAATTGTCCACATTGTATGGAAGTATAAGTATTTTCATTATAATTGACTTACTCAACAATTACTTCTTACTTACACAAAAATATGATGTGGCAATATTTACATAGCTGTGTCATTAATACAATACATATGTTACATGAAAACACACATTTTATATTGCACCATATGTTTTAAGTCATGGTAAAAGTAGTCAAAGTAAGTTATTCAGACCATTTTTTCATATTATGATGATGTTTTTTTTAATTAAATATAAATAATTCATTGTTTTTGTTGTTAACATTTGTGTTTTCCTTTTTGGTTTGTGTGTTTTTGTGAATAGGTACCTAGGTTCGTCAAACTTGGGTTGACGCTTAACAAAATTCCAATTTGGCATGGCCTTATCGTTTCTACAAAATATTTTTTTTTAAGAAAGTCCCTACGACTGACCCGGAACTGTCGTACGTGAACTAGGTCAAACTATCAAACTAGGGGGCGTCAGTGGTGTGGCATCATTCATTTCCACTGATGAACAGCTTCAATAAAACCGAGGCTGCTGTTTTCTCGTGCAGGTTATGCTTCCTGAGGGCTTTCCCTTTCATCAGTTTATTATCAACAAGTATGCTATAAAGAAGATCGTCACAATAAAAAATCTTTGTAGAATATTGGTCAGTCGTAAATTCTCTACAAATCTATTTGAAAAAAGTACATGTGTTGCTGAAATTATGGCTTTAAATAAATGTTTAAGAAGTGGGATGTAAACATTTTACTGGTATTTTCACTTTCCAGGGAAGCGGTGTGGTCAAGCGTTTCGTGATCACGACGTCAGTAAATCAAAAGTTAACAGCCAACAACAAATTTCAAGCATCTAATACATTTGGGAAAATGACTGAATAATTAATAAATAGGTATTCTTTGACATTCTGGAAAAACAAAAACATGTTTATGCGAAGGCGACCCGGAACAGTCGATGACCCGAAACTGTCGAGTTCACTGCACGTATACGTGTGTACTTTGTTCCTATTGTTTTCAAAAAACATACAAGTTTTTTAATAATTTTCAGCACAGTCTTCGTTTGCCAAAGCCAAGCACATTTTATATGAGGCCAACGACATTTCATTTATCAGACGTGTTCTTACAGGTCCAAGTTCCTTTAAATACATTTAACGACACCGTTGGTTTGTGCTTTTATTAACACTAGGCGACATTTTATTTGACACATCATTTTTGTTAACAAGTTACAAAATTAATACTTGTTCTTACAGAATATCGAAATAGCTTTTAAAGTAACAAATCTTACAGTTACATTCATACATATTCGTGATATTAAAGTAACAAATCTTACAGTTACATTCATACATATTCGTGATATTTATTTTTACAGAAAATAAAATATTTAAAACAAGTAGAAAATATTCGGTATACTTTGTTCGCCTCTGTAAAAGAAAGAAACAACACAAACCGTAGGTAGTCTGGACACCGTGTTCAAACCAAACTGTGGCATCATTATTAGTGTTCAGACTCAGGCAGAAGATAGATATAAACAAAAATCAGCAGGGCGTCACGGACACTGTCACTTAGGTGAATAATACAAACATCTAATGTATTGTAGTTTAAACCAAAACGTTTTTAAACAAACTTTCTGTTTCATTACATTGAACATAATGGATTGTACAATTTATATTTTGTGATTCAAAAAATGTTAATGCAATTTCTACAAAAGAAATTTGTTTAAAAGAGCACCGTGTTTTAACCATACATGTATGTTTAGAAGAATAAAAGCAAAGCCCTTGAGTATAAGCGGATAGTACAAAAACACTCATAATATTAGTGTCACAAATGTATAACATCAATAAAATCAAAACATAAGTCACAAGTTTATGTTTTACATTGTTAATCAAACACGCCTAAAGCAACCATGATGCAGCGACTGCGATGACTGTGATTGCTAGTGTCGAAGTCAGCTGCTCGGTGGCGCTGCAGGGGACGGTGACGGTCAGGGCCACTCTGCCTTTTCCAGTAACTGTGTTGGTCGCTTCGATGTCGACGGAGTAGCTGGATTTGCTCGTGACCCCTTGTGTCGTTAGGACACCGTTGGAATTGATTGAGAAGGAAGTCGCATCTGTGCCTGAAACATGTATTTTATTTAAAAACTGAGACCGTGTTATCAGTTCAACACTTGTGTCGTCTGGTCCTTAACGTCTATATAGACCATAGTGGCTATGCCTCATTCAAACAAAGTTTCGGATAAAACCTGTATTTTATATAAAACCTGAGGACCCGTGTTTTTTCAACACTTGTGTCGTTTGATTCTTAGCGCTTGCACTAAGTGCAACAAAACGTACATTTCATATTATTTTAATAATTACCTGAAATAGAATAGGCCGGTGTTTGTCCAGTGGCTGTGTTTGCTGCAGGAATCGTGTATGTACCAACAGTGGTTCCTGTAAAATACGCACGCAAAAAAGCCTAGCAGTTATTTCTGTTAATTACATACTAATTTAAATGTATAAATATATGACAGAATTTGCACGAAAATCTCCTTTGTTTAGTTTGTTCAGAACGCATTTTACACATTTTCAGTCTTTGGTGGAAATACTATTTACTATTTAATTGTATTAGAATACATAATATTTAATGTTTTTACACACAAAAGGCATTAGATGTAACATAAAATGACATAAAATACAAATACTAGATTTTACTGGGCGATTGGCATTTGTCACAATAAAAGAAGTTTCTCCTGCAATATGTAACGGCAGAACTATCTTTAAATTACGTATCGTTTGACTACTAAAAACGATATTATTTACCCGTTGGAGACTGGTCCGGAATGTAGGCAGTGAGAGAGGTGACCGAGAACTCGGCGACGTCCGTGATGCTCAACGTTACGGTAACTGTGCCTACTGTACCCGAAGACGCTGCGGTTTCTGTTCCTCTGAAATACAAGGTGGTTAAAACACTTAAAAAAGACCCATTGTACCGTAACTGGTAATATAATTATGGTTCATTTACTAAACAAAGACATGTTATACAATAATTGGTTTACATATCATCATGCAGACAAAATATTTAACAATAAATATCTATGCATGGGTTACTAGTCCCTAGTGGCGTTCGCTCACTGTTTTCCCATTATGGCACCTCATGTCTTATATTTTGAAATAAGATGAACTATAAAAAATATTTATTCTACTGTAACATAAATGATGGTTATAAAAGACCAAATGTATACTCACTTAATAATAAATATTAGCGGGTTAGTCGCCCCTTCGAAGTCCAGTGTTTTCCTGATGCTAGTGTTACAGCTCCGTTGGAGATCGTTGCATCCGCAACTGTGCCCGGGTTTCCGTTTGTGTCAAATGCGTATTCTACGGCGTTAGCACCATCTGTGGTAGGTGTAGCCACGACAGTGAAGAGAGTGCCAGTAGTTGTCTCAGGCTTTGTCACAGTTCCGGTTCCTGTAGGTGTGCTAAGTGGAACATCTCCAGTCCATCCAGTGATTTGCGCATCTGCAACAATATCAGAACATGATTAACATTTAAATTATTCAATCACTTAAACAAACTAAATTGGAGATGCTCATTTTGCAGTTAGAACAAACAATGGTAAGTATAATGGGAAGTGAAACATAAAATAAAACATTCTTCTTTAAACCTTCTTTGCGACTGGATGGATAAAGACATTGTCTGTGATCGAACATATTTATAACTGTATAAATAAACAATTGTATAGCTTTAATGAGATCCAAAACCTATATAGCGTACCCCAAACTGAATATTTATATTAGTATCAACTAACAACGTGCATACCAAAAAAATTGAAAGTTCAGTCAGTTAAAATATATTGAATTCAATACTGCTCCAGACTACCTTTTGAGAAATAGTACAACAACTTAAAGCATGATGCTTCATATACAACATGATCCTTGAAAAAACAACAACTGTAACGTGGATACAAACAATAAAATAAAATCAACTGCATAACTTACATAATCCTCTTAGGAAAATATTTCAATTTAACTGGTACCTGTTAACACTTGTTTCTTTTGCTCTGAGAAAATATAAAAAATAGTTCACCTCCCAGTAATTTACTTTATATACATGATTCATTCTATATATGTATACCTAACTGCTAAAAGAAACATATTAGTTCTTCTTAAATATGCATGTCTTTAGTTGATCAATTTGGGAGTTATTAAAATCAACAGTTTTTATTGACGTCTTCTAACCAATTTTTATTACGCTCGGCGATGCGGACATTTTAAGGAATGATTCTTATTTTGGTGCGGTTCATGCACATTGGACGTGCACGCGAGAGCTGGCAAATCCGTAAAGCACGTCTAATTTGCATGAACCGCACCAAAAAAAGAACCATACTTTATATTTACATTTTGTCTGAGTAATTTCAAAGTTTTAACTTTCTCAAACATTTAAAGAATTTTTAATAACAATATCTAGCAACTGCTCAAAGACGAGCGAGTTATGCAAAATGAACGTCGTTTTTTCCTTCAAAAAAATAAAAAAGAGAATGTAAATATATAACATCTGCACCCACATTAACAGAACACCTAAAACGACGTCCAATGCTCAGACAAGTGCAGAACGCACATTACTTCAATCATTATTAGTTCGCGTAGCCAGCGATACACAAATAATTCAGTCTACTGATTGGCCCAAACGACGTTGCGCGTTACATATGTGGCGTTACGAAATTGCGATTTATGGGAGTACCAAACGTCATTTTAAGCTTTCTGACAATATGTTACAATGTAATTACATTTAAAATTTATTGTATCGTTAATTTAGACCGAGTCTCGAATAGTGCAACAAAGTAAAAAATGTTTAAACAAACTACGAGGAAATAAAGGCAATTTAAATTATTTTAACTAGTAATATGTGGTATTTATTATACATGAACTTTAAAAAACATGTTCATGCCACGATATTGTTCAGCGAATCAGAAACTTCAGTCCAACTATGGACAAACTGATTAGATGATAAATATTAGGCTAACGTGTCCTTCACTTTTTGTTAGGTTGTTTTCTTCTACTCCTGTTTTCCCGGAAAAAAATAAAGTCATTGAATTCAGATGTACTATAGGAAATTAAACATTTCACACACACAACCACCGAATTGAAAACGAATAAGAAAATAGCCATTTACCTGTTCTGTCAACGAAGCACATCATCAGTGCACACCACAGAAGCCCAAGCAGTCGCATGATGAAACAAGGTGCCTTTGATCCTTATGTTAAACCACTTTCTGATGTCCGCGTAATAGGCACGCTCGGGACCTTCTTTTATAGGACCACGTAACCATCGCAAAGGTATCTACAACAAATACAAACCACGTGATCTTAGAGGGAGCGTGTACAAGGGCGTTCAATGACAAAGCTGTGTTAGAAGTCCTGCACTTAGCAGTAGCGTTTGCGAAATACGGTGTTATAATTCATTATGGGTACTTGAAATTTAAGCGACCAACGCAAATGCTTTTAAATGATAAAAACTCAATGTTATTTACAATATGTCTTAATTGCCTTTCCTGCTATTCAATTTGTTCTTTATAATGTAAATGTATTATAAAACAGTATTTAGTGTATAGAAAAATGTTTATTAAAATCTTAATGGTTTAGTTTACTACTTCTATTTACACATAAATAAAATTTGTCTTCTTCAAAAAAAAACAACATTTTCATTGTGTTGGCAAGCAAGCAGTCGCATAAGTACATCTGCTGATGAACGTTGCACAAACAAGGGTGCAGTAATCAAGTTTAACTTGTTTTATGGTTTGTCAATTGCTTAGCAGAACAAAGAAAAAAATATACGATTTAGAAAGAAAAGTACAGTAGCGTAAATAATAGGAGAAATTTACTTCTTATGAGAATACGTTGTTTCAGCACAACAAACTCTTGAAGGCAGTTCATTTGACAAGCTGCTGCGTTTAAAATATCATTTTAAAGACTTTAAAAAATCTACACTGGAAAATGTACTTACTACACGCAAATTATTTAGCGTGTTCATGTGGTGTGTGACATGCAATATTTATTAGATATGTCGATTATTATCTTTTATCGAAGTATTAAAGTTTACTTCAGATCGAATACATGCCTATGTGACACGCGTTAAATGGCTATTATAATATGTACAAGCTTTACTTAGTTTGCCCTTGTTCGATGGGTCAGTGCTCGTTCGTTTTGTCGAGGGTGAGGGTTTAATCCCAACTCGAGACCAACTATATTTCTTCTAGAAACGTTTTTGTTATACATATCCTCGCAAAATATTTAATTTAGCTTATAGGTCAGTCAGGGCCAATCAGAACACAGGAAATTTTAAATGCAGTCCCATTTTTTACATTGGTGCAAAACTAGCTCAATTACCAGTAAGTAAGATCAATAAATTGTTCAATTATTGGAGTTTCTAATATTCTTACTTAGGCCAGTTCATTGTGTCAAAATTATAGGGGTTTCTATCCCTGTAAAAAGAGAAGTTTATATTTTACAATACGTGTAAATACTATAAACGTTTAGTCATATAATAAACAATAGTCTTTAAGGTAAGACCTTTGTAATGGACTTTGAAGGATACACATTTGTATATTTATCAAAATATAAACAAGGTTGTTTTTTTATTAAAATGTGATATATATTATGCTTTTACTTTTCAACCATAGACAATTCTTTTTAAAATGCAAGTTACCTTTATTTACTTAAATTAAATTAAAGGGAAATAATTTTACACCTTATTATCTCCCTTTAATTTGAATAGAATGAAAATTTCGATCTTGTGTATAAAATCAAAAAAAGAAAAACGGTGAAAAGCGGTGTGGTGGATCGATTGTAAATGGCATATGTTTTATTAAAATTAAGTTTTTAAAACTACCTAGCTGCAAATTTATGCATTCATCACGAAGGTCTTACATTGAATGATTTTAAATAAATTGAAGTAAATCGTACCCGGTGCAAAATCATAAATAAGCGTGTACTTCGCATTCTATTTTATCGTTATTGACAAATTGCAATACCATAATAAAACACGTTTGGAAACTGTTTGGAGTTGAAAAATACCCCTTGTAATTGTCGAGAGTGTAAATCTAAACGCTCAAGATGAAGTGAAAGATGCACTTGACAGTTTGAAGTCTGCATCAAGTATCAATGATGTGTTTGATATGTTTTAGATAGCTATTAAATAGTCTTTAAATATAATTGTGACAATAGTATTACCTGCCATAAACAGTCTCAATAACACATTATCATAAATTCAACCGTACTATATTGGCCGTTTGAGATTACACTAATGTTGTATTTCAACAGTCAATTTATCATAGGTGTTTTCGTTTAGAGAACAAATATTCTTAAAATAAAGAAGCTTTCTGAAATGAACATTTTTGCTTTCTTGCAAAATTTTATTATTAAAGCCTTGTTCACACTGTCCCAGTTTTTAGTCTCGGCGTCGCTACGGTGTGGACACCGGGGCCCACCGGAACCACACCGTAGCGACGCCGGTAAGCACCGCATTGAATCGGGATACACCGTGTTGAACCGGCGTTCACCGAGAAGTGGCCCGGGACAACCGGGACTCACCGGGACACACCGGTCTGCGACATAACGCCATTAATTCCGGGGCATCACCGTAGCTCTTCCGGTATGAACCGAATCTCCACCATAAGACCACCGGGCGAAACCGTAGCAAACTGGCATGAGCTGTGTCAACGGTGGGAATACGGTGATAACCGGCTTGGTCACATTGTGTCACGGTGGAGAGCCGGCGTAGCCCCGTTTCTGACCGGTCGAACAAAGGTTGGGCACGGTAGCAGCCGGAGAATGCCGGTAAAGTTACGGTGGAGTTAGGGCAAGACTACGGTACAAGCCGGTGGACGCCGACTGAACTACAGAAACAATATTGAAACCATGTTTGTTTCTTTTTTGCGTTGGTGTGTACTTGAGGTATGTACTTTGCAAATAACATATCTGTTATAAGTTCCACGGAAATTGCATTGATATTCATCAGCTGCCGTGTAACACCGTGTAGTTGCCGATGCCCGGGGCAGAGCCGTGGTGTATCGGGACGCACCGGAACACACCGTAGCACCTCCGGGGCTACACCGGGAATGCATCGTCGCAAACCGTAGCACAACCGAGACAGACCGTGATCACTTTTTGCCCCAAACCGGGTCTGGTCCGTATCATTGCCGGGAATGTATGAAAGCACTTCCTTCACGATTCGCCCAGGTTCACAGGGACAGTGTGAACAAGGCTTAAACCAAACGTTATGTGATACAATAATGTTGATACCAATTGTATTAATCTGCAGGTCTCATCATTCCTGAGCCACATCTTTGTTTAGATACAATGTATTGTGTTGTTAAAAACAGCTTGGAACTATGTATATGTGTGTTTGTATGATTAACGTCGTCTTCTACGCGATTATACCACACGATAGCCAACGAGTTTGTGTTCGTTTTCTGAGAATATTACATGCCACAATGATTAACCGTATAAATAACTTTTAACTTAATTAAATAAATACCAATGATTTAGAGAAAGGTGTCAACAATATTTTCTAATAAAAAAGGTAAATAAAGTAAAATTTGAAATAATCACGAATAAATGAATTTAGGAAGTTACAATTTTTCAACAGGAAACTATTAATATTGTTTAGTAGCCTATATGCATTTACACCGTTTTAATGACGGCTCTAATGCAGAACTTTCTTAATACGTAGTGCAGCTGTTAGCCACCATATATTATAAATCAATGTTTTATAGTATTAAAAAATAAACCCTAACTTGTTACGTTACGGCGTTTAAGTATATTTCATGTTCAATGACTCTTGTATGCAATAAAAGAACCGTATTTCTTGAGTATGCGTATTTGAAAAAGTACTTAAGTACCAATACTTCTACATCTAAGTTGTTTAATTCGCCATTTAGTACACTTATAATCAATCATTCTTTAAAACATACATTACATGGCTATATATGAATATAATAAAGCCATAAGGAAAGTGCTCGCTTAAGTACACTTGTTTATATATGATTCTTACGACTGTTTTAATGTTCATGAATTCATCAACAGTTTATCGCTTTAAGGAGAACTCTGTTAAATATTCCATAATTGACAACTCACTTTAGGTCATTAAAGGTCATTAAACCACTTTCTTGTGCACGCCAAAGTGACGGGCCTGACTTTTAAATGCTTTAATAAACAGATGGGAATGAAATAAAAATAAAGGCAAACACTACTTGTTCCTTTTAACATTGCCGTCCACACATTAACATCAAGTATTTACCTTAACGTACCACGTCGCTATTACATTTACCGTGTTGCAGCACGTCAAACACAATGACACAAATATTTAAGGACAATGTTGCCGCGAGCATAGGACTAAAGTAGTGAAAACACACAACAATGGTAAAGAATGTAATGTTGTTCCACTTACATTTCATAATACTTTGCAAGCGACGGATGTACACAAATGCATTTTAGTATGACGTTTATTTTATGCATAATGTTGCATGTTAAAAAGTGCATTTAAAAGACATAGTTTATCATGCGCATTTCCGGCTCGTTTGGGCCATGGGTTGTAAGTTGTTTACATTTGGAAAAGAAATATCCGCTTTTGCATTAGGAGTCGTCATCGGTGTGACATATTTCATTACCATTGATTAGATCTAACACAATGCGAACCATAAAAGTACCATAACATGTGTTTTGTGTTTTCCAGTTGTCGCCTTTCAACTAATAAATAACATATAACAATGTACCAGTTGGTAATCTGCATCGATTATTTTGACATGCTGGTTGATCTAGTAATGTAAATGAATGTGTGCCATGGCCAAACATGAAACACTTAAGCGATCTTAATTAATAATTCTATAACTATGAACAGCACACAGGCAAACCAAAGTTAAACGTTTCATTTGATCATATCCAAATGTCTATTTTTATAGATACATTTGTACATAAAGGCGATTCTTAAAGTTTAACCTAAACATGTATTAAACTGGGCTCTCCATTAATGTTGATAAAAATTTCCTGTTATCAG
>Ga0224511_10000892_pt1 | contig 16310 bp, 5 predicted proteins | sample SF_May12_sed_USG_2_FD_169988 | JGI IMG/M metagenome (GOLD analysis project Ga0224511, IMG submission 169988) | Sediment microbial communities from San Francisco Bay, California, United States - SF_May12_sed_USGS_8_1 | ecosystem: Environmental > Aquatic > Marine > Sediment | place: USA...
TCATGCGCTAGGGGGCGTCAGTGGTGTGGCATCTTTCATTACCACTGATGAACAGCTTCAATAAAACCGAGGCTGCTGTTTTCTCATTCAGGCCTTGTTTCCTGAGGGCTTCCCTTTCTTCAGTTTATTATTAATAAAACTGACAAAAGTAGTATATGTTGACGTGACATATAATCACATTACAAAACCTTTTTAGTAAAGATGCATAGATTCGAATTACAGAAAATAAATAGTTTTTATAAAACTCACAGTGGCAAGAATAGTAACTAAAACATTATAATGTTTTAATATATTTGTTTTAAGTCCACAATGTCATTACTAGGTTCTTCTGGAAACAATAACTAATCATAAACAACCACACCTGTTACCCCTTATATAGTTATTATGACAGTATAAATAATGTATGTGTTTTACTCTACATTTTAGTAAATTATTAGCATTCACTTAATATGTTGTGGATGATCTTTATAATATACATCTTTTAACAACCAGAAAGTCGACTACATGAAAAGCCCATATGTCACGCTAATATTTCACTTGTTTTATTGATCATTTAATACAATTTCACTGGAAGTGTGTTATTATAATAACTTAGGATATATCACATGTACGATATATTGTGGAATGTACTAAACATTATCGTGTTTTGTATTCAACTTACTTTGCCGAAATAGTAGATACTGAAAATACACATATTGCTTTTTGATAAGTATATGACAGGTGTTTCAAATACTCCATACATTAAGATTGTCTAAAACTTTTTTCAGTATTAATTATAACCATGTCCAATGCTTTCGCCACATATATTGCACTGTCTATTGTCTTATCGCTTTCATCGTTGTCGTAGATTTTCGGAGAAATAAAAAGTACACATTGTAGTTAATTCTCAAAATCAATTCTTGAGTACACTGTTTGAAGACATAACAACAAATTAAGAGAAGACCTTTGTAATGTCATTTACACAAAACTCACGGCAAAAGAAACAGGATCTGATAAGATAGCATCTGAACGCTTAGACAAATGTTCCTATCGCGTGGGCAATTACGTCAGGGACAACAATTCTTTTTTCAGTACGGTTTACAACATATAATTAACGACAATTGAAACGTGTACTGTACTCCTTCAGGGAGGTACACTCAATGAATAAAAGTAGTAGAGAACTAGTGAAATTATTATTAGTCATTTGTAGGAAACTGACGACTGTAGTCATATGTTCTGGTTTTCTGGGATAATGGATTGTATGTTGTTTTGATTTGAAAATAGTGTGTCACAAATGCGTCAGGGCGCGTCTATGGTGTAGCCTCTTTCATTACCAATAATAAACAGCTTCAATAAAACCGTTGCTGCTACGTTCCCATGTAGACTTTGTTTCCTGATGCCTTTTCTTTTTACTCGGATTAATTTAAGTAAGCCTAATGTAAGTAAGCTTTTAATAATCATTCATTTGAAATGCTGAACATAATAATGTTTTATATAAATAAATTGTCCTTAAAATTATTAAAAGGTATAATGATACACATTATTGTAATTAGTGGCGAAAATGTATATCAATTCCAATCTCTCCACATGCAACAGATTGCCCCAACATCGGTCAAAATATCAGGTGGGGTATTTCGTTCTTTACATACCGCTGACTGCTAACTACACCGGTTTTGATTTAGTCTAGATATGTAATGCAAGACTACTGGCACTCCGTCAAAAACAATACTCGCATGAAAGTAAATGAATTAACGCGCTTGGGAATTACGTATTGCGAACTTAAGTCTAACTACATGGAATGGCGTTTTTAAGTACCACTAGTAAAAATGAAACGTATTTATGGAAAAGTACACTTAAATGTTTGTTATTAGTTTTATGGTCTGTATAGCTAACTGTTTATATTTTAAATCAACCACTTGTATCATAATGGACTCCATAAGGAAACACATTGATAATTAGTATTTATGCACAGTTAGCCTGTCCAAAACACAGACTTAGACGGGAAGGGTTGTTATAAAAAACTAACACTTTCCATACACTGTTTAAAAAGTAACGCAGTCGTCGTATTTGTTTAATAGAATTGCAAATTATCTGCACATCTTTTGTGTAAATATGAATAAACCACTGTAAAGATTTATTAGTTAACAATAAATTTCCTGATTAGTTAAAGACGCACGCGAATCTTAAACAATTCCTCAGTCTACCCGATAAAGCTTCGCAAGCTCTATAACTGCCAAAACAAACATAAAATCAAATGTCGTGTGTAATATAAATGCATTAATCGAGCAATGCATTCGTATTTATTCCTGTTCTCTTTTGTTATTATCTCCATGCAGTGGAACTATATCCGAAAGTGGTTATGCTTTATTCCTTGTTGTAATATAATTATTTTATCTTGTTTGTCACGGATTATGAAAAAGGAATAGCTTTAAATCTGAGTAACATGATATGATTGATAGCGCCAGTATTTGAATTTTACAAAAAAATGTACTAAAAGTATCATGAACATATTTAAAACGTATTTGTCTAGGAAGTAAGGTACACAATCACCTAAACAGTTTAAACCTCTAATGCGTTACATTACATTTATTGTTAAATGTATTATCATTAATCATGATGAACTAATCTAAATTATATTGATTTTACGTGTACGATATGAATTTTTGTTCTGTTCTGTTCAGTATTTACACTGTAATTATTGAGACCTGCAATGCCATTGCTCATTCAAGTTTTGATTAAAACAAATTGATTAGACAAACCATTTACAATTGTTCCAAATTTAAAACAAACAAACATAATCGATAAATAAAACATAAAAAACTAAGGAAATTTAATAAAAGTGCCTTCCGTTGTTGTATGTACGTTAAAATAAGTGAGGCAACCACACTGCGACACATTGAAATTAGTATTGATACATAAAAATGTCCAATGTAAAGACATGAAACTATATACATTGAATAAAGATCTCATTTTCAACTTCTTATATAAATTCATTAATCGTTAAACATTCATTTTGTGTAACCGAACAGTAACAACAATAGCACCAACTGTGTTTACTCTTCTGTAGGTTTATTACCAGTTTGTTATGTGAACATTTTTTGTGTACTACATGCATAATTTTTAATCTCACCGTACGATCGATCTCTATGTGTCCGCAAAGTTCTGTTTAAAATAAATCTGCTACGAATAGACGTATTTACTGACGTCATTGTAGAAATAACTGGTTGATTTTGTTCAGAACAGGGGCGTTCTCTAGTAAAACATAAAACGTTAAACGTTTCTTAGGAAAATCACATCCTCGGATACCCAGGGGTGATTCCGCTCGCTACATCAACCCCTGGAATAATTAGTTGAATTTCCTTCGATGTACCGCTGAATGAATACTATCACTTAATTGGTTACATCATCATTTTCGGATTAGCAAGATGACCAATGAAAACAATTCTTACAAGAGGGCGGTTATCTGATCCGCTATAACGCTTCGTATCGATTTTCGGTGGCAGATTCAACGCCTTTCTAGCTAATTGTCCCAGGGGTCGATGTAGTGAGCGGAATCACCCCTGGGTATCCGAGGATGGGAAAATCCTATAAAGATAAAATGAGTTTTGATGAATATAAACATACAACACATTTTATTCTTCTTTAATAATATTAATAACATTTTAAAAAAAATACCATTATCCGCTGTGTCAAATCTAAAAGAACATTCAGCAGCATTCTGCGCCTTAAAGCTTCTATCCTACCCATGGTGGATTTTAACACCCAAAAATAAAACAAATCAAAGTTACCGGCAGTATTTCACAAATAATAATTATCAATAGAAATTGTTTGAATTTCAATGAAAGCTCTCATTGTCGTTAAAACAAATACGCGCGTCCTCTTCACCTGAAAGGATTATCCGGTTTATAAATATAACAGATTTCCCTTTCCCGCGCACAGCGCTAGAGTCAAAATAACGCGGCACGTTTATGGGTCATTCTTATTTTAGAACAATGTTTACCAAAAGAAAGCGTTGGAACGGTTTAAATTCATTGCAAAATAAATGATTATTACAATTCTATACTTATATTTCTTTGAGTCAGAAACGTATCAATAATCTAATTTAACGTATATTAATATACAATGTACCTGTTATGTGTTTTATCCTTTGATGACATTTTATTTTAAAATGTTTATTTAACATGTGTGGGATAGGAGCTTTAAGGTGAAAGAAAATTCAGAACTTTTTTGTAAAACAAGAAACGCATAATTAAACGAACTCTTTATATATGTCTGTTCTTTTCCATAACATTACAAAAAAATATTCAATTTATCGTACATCCATTTAATGAGATATAATGTACAAAATGTACGGACTTAATTGGCTATCAATAAACCATAGAGTAATGCGTTTTACGTGAAAACCGTACAAACAATCTTGATTAGCCATGCCAAAAAGCATTATTGTATTTCAGTTTAATATAATTTTTATGATACCAGTTAGAACCAGTTGTAACAATGAAAGATGTAATACAAGGGCTCGAATGTCCCCATGCATTATATGTTTTTTTAATAAAGAGCCTGCGTGCGTTGTATTGGAATCCAATAATACCTGTAGTTTATTGATAGACCTGACGGAGATATTTATAAATGAGTGCATCAACGTAAAATATGTTATCAAATTAGAAATCTGTTATTAAAGATGCATATAGTCATGCGTGCACGGTATATGACTTTTTACGTCTAAAACGTGCTGCGAAGTAATTAAAGATAATTTGTTTGAAGGATAATGGATATCTATATTATATATATATACTATTCCCCCTTCCAATGTATTGTTGTCCCTGCAATATCAATATCGATTCAGACGTGTCCGGCACATATTACTTAAGTACCCTCATAGAAACAATTTAAGTGCTTTAACCTTAAAGGTTTGTTTTGTGCAATCTACTTGTGAAGTTGAGACTACATGCATCTTAAGTACTTACCAATTATAATAATAGTCATAGCGTTGTCATAAATGCCACAATCACTTGCACAGTAACAAAACATCGGATACAAAACTTTGAAAAGGCAAAGTATATTGTTAAAGTTTATATTGCCATAACTAGATTGTACTTTCCCAAACAATAATCAATTATAAACTACCACATCTAATATAATTAATATGGTTTATCAATCTTTCCAACTATAAAACATAATTGGCTTTACATTTCATTAAATTTCACTGGCACGAAAATAGACTGCAAAGGACTTTTATGCGAAGCATATAACAACAAGACAATTAAATACACGAAAGAAAAAACACAACGCATTATGATCTCATAATTCAGGAATTTCAAAAACAATATCTTTTTGTATGTTCTCAGTGTTTTGCTTTTAGAATATACTTTTTTGCATGCGCAGCGTCCTTTTCCTTTAGGTATGAAAACATGTCGTGTAAACATTATTGTTGTTTTTGTTTGCTGTTGTAATTCTAAGGTTGCCCCAGGATTTAACCACACTGTCTATTGTCCTGAATCTACTTCATTGATATCGTAGATTTTCTTTAAAATTAAATTACAAATTATTCTTAAAATCGAGTCCGGACGACAATATTTGCAGACATTACAACAAAATTAGGTCAAATTGTTACGTATACTGAAACATAAGTGGCTGCATTGATTCTCAGATAAAATATCCACAAATAAATGGAATAATTCCTACAAATAAGTACTTATTCAAATGTAAACTAGTTAGTTCAACCTTATGTGATCTGTGTTCAAGTAATGAAGAAACAATAACTCATATGTTCTGGGAATGCCCTATAATACAGGATATATGGAAAAATCTTAATTCCTTTTTTCAAAACAACGGAATAACCATTGAACTAAATCTAACTAATGTGTTATTTGGAATAAGTACAAATATTTACTATAAAAGCATTAATTATATAATCATGTTAATGAAGTACTATATTTTTGGATCAAAGTACAGAAAAGAGGTACCGAACTTTAATGATTTTCATCACTACCTACAAAATAGAATAATTATTGAACGTGAAATAGCCACAACAAAAAATAATTTAACCAGCATTTTGCAAAAATGGGCCTTTTTGACACCATAACATTTTTTACCTTTTGACACCAGTAGCGACCATGAAATGACCAACAACATTCCCTCCTTTTTCTATTGTTTTTTCCCTATTTCCCCCTATTTTCCTCCTTAAACATAAATATTTTTATCTCCAATTTTTCTCTTTTTTTCCTTTTTTTTCAAAAACCTATAACAGCAGAGCAGAACATAACATACAACACAATCTACATACATTAAGAGAACACATTGGTGATATTTTATTAATAATAAATAGTATTGATAAGTGTTTTTAATATTCACTGCAACATTGCTTTTTGTCGCTTTATGTTGTATTTTTTTTGTCTCCTGTTTCGTTTGAATAAAAAAATAATATCCACAACACGTAAGGAAATGGGAACAAGGTATGACTAGTGTTTTAATCTAGAAAGCTTTTCGCCGCTAAAATAGTCCAATAGTGTAGACAATTATGTCAGAGATAAGTTTTCTATTTTAAGTACCGTTTACAACATAAATGGAACGTCGAATTGTAGCGTGTCCTTTACCCTTTCACGCGCGTACACTCCAGGTATGACAGAGTAAGAGAACGAGCGATATTATGTTCAGTCGTTAGTAACAAAAACATCCACCGACTGCTGATACTGAAATCAAAGTTGTTAGGTGAGACTCACTGTCTTTAAGTTTGTTTACATTTATCATATTAAACGATATTTCTTGTTCGTATATGCTATTCAGAAGTGTATATGGTAATGACTAGTAAATACAAAATAGTAATATATCAAACACATCAAAATACAACATTTGGTCAAATTGGAATACATGTACCACTTCTATTCATAAAAAGCGTAGCGACAATTCAAACTGATTGGAAGTTGACATACTTGTATATTATCAAAACAATCATTTTTTGCAAATAAAATGTCTGGGGTCACATAGTGTTTCCGTGGATATAGGTTCACCAACTGTCACGTGAAACAAGCATTCAGGACGTAAGGACAATTCCTTCTTTTAATCGAACAAAATTGCACAGGTTTCCCGAAAATGAAAACCAAACACACCACATACCTGTATCTAGGTGAAATGTTTATTATTCTGGGTTCAAAAATATCTGCTTGCCCTTTTAGGTTAGTTTATTTTTATTTTGAATGAATATATTGAAGGCAGTTTTAATGATTTTGTCGAATTACTAGTAATACATATACAAGTTGTGTATATATATTGTATGTACCTGAATCCGTTTGGGCGAAAATTTATATACTTCATACGGAAAAAAAACTTTCGGAAGACAAAAAGTATTCCTATACTACATCGTTGTGAAAGATAATTATTGATTCTCTAGTAACCTGGATTCATGTTGTTTGCTATAAAAAGTCTACCGTTGATGTGCTGGGACACTTATATGGTGAAACTCCCGTTATTATAATTGATACACAGCTTCAATAAAACCGATGTTGCTCTTCTCCTTATGTCGTCTATACATCCAGACGACTGCCTTTTCTTAATAATAATTTACTCACGTCCATCACTGCTGAACATATAAAATTGTTTTGTCTTTAAAAATATAACAGATATAATACATGTTGTACATCTTGTTGTGATTAGTGGCGATATGTCAATTATATCATATAACTACACGTGTTATAGATTGCCCCAGTCTCGGTGGCCATGCCAGCTGGAAAATATACTTCTCCACATAACGCTGACTGTTAACAACACTGGTTTCGATTTCGTCTAGATATGTAATGCAAGCCTGTTGGAACTCTGTAATAAAATTTCCTGTTAAAAGGAATGGCTTGCCATGTTGTGAAGATGCGAATATATTCCGCTAAAAATAGCATTACATCATCATAATCGGAACATCTCGGCCATTACCGTCTAGCAAATGTTCGGTAGTTCACGTAATAATATCGACTGGTTCCCATCTCCATTTGGGCAATTAGCATGCATAAAATAGAAAGCAGGGAACTTTCAAACCGGAAATACCTTTCCAAAACAATACTCGTATGGAAATCAATAGATAAACACGTTTGTGTACATATCGCGAACGTAAAGGGTTTACGTAGTGGTGACATCTAGTTGAACTGTCCAATGAAAAGCATGAAATATTAACAGTACCCTGGAATATATAGATAGGCCCGTCATTACTTATATCTTCTTCTAGCATATGTAAGGATTATTGGTTTATCTACTGTTCGATTGTAAGTAGTTGAAAGGTGTGAGTGGTACTCCAAACCAATATCTGTATATATCATATATCCATCAACTAGCCACATGTCTCAGCCACCTGTGCTCTGCTTTAACAATGCAGCGTGTTTCATGTCACGGTTCAGTTCATAATGATAGGATTCCTAATTTGATTTAGATATAGACCCCGATGATTAAAGGATGTACACACGATCTTTTTTATCAACAATTTATATTAATATTATGTGGTATTTTATCGTCCAAAAGATTAAACCGAAACTTATTGAAAAATACGTAAACAATTGTATTCACGATATGTACTGATTAAATTGTTGACTGCCAATAATTGTCAGTTATTGTTTACCTACAATGCTTACTGCATTCGTGATTTAACTAGTTTCGGAAGTTTACGGACTTTTACAGAGAGTTTCGTTATTTTCCGTTGGTTTCTTAATACGGTGCCATTTTCAAAACGTAGTAAACAAATCTTCGGCTTCAGTCGGAGTCTAGATTTGAATTGTTGCACCCAACAGGCAATTCTTTAACACTCGTTTAGATACACTACTTAAGCCCGGCATCTGGGATTAGACACCGAGAAGTGTTTTAAGATTTAATTATTGTATATAATCGACACGCTTACTTTTGTGTCTTCTGTATAATTATAATTATTGACAGGATCGTATGTACTCCCTTTAAGACCAAGTATAGAAAGCGGTGCGTTAAAGTATTACTAGTCTTATAATGAATTTTCTAAGTGCATCTTAACTCATACGTTTGTGACAGATGATACAGTGTGCACAGCTTATTATTTATATCTTAAAATCATTTGAGAGACTCCATAAAAACACACGAAAACGATCATTTATGCACAGTGTGCCTTTCCAAACAGCGCCCGAGATGGTTGCTTTAAAAAAAGAAAACACTTGACATACACAGTCTGAACAGACAGTAGAGCAGCCGTCGAATGCAAGTTCTTGATCACATTCGAAGACAAATACTGCTGTAAAGTTATTGATTAACAATAATTATGGGAAATAATTATAGACGCACTCGAATATTAAACAAATTAACAGTCTACCCGATAAAACTCTCTAAGCTCTATAACTGCCAATGAAAACACTAAATGAAGTGTCTTGCGCAATACAAATGCATTAATTGAGCAATGCACTCGTACTGCTTCCTGTTTTTTCGGGCCTTTTCGTTTTGCAGTGGAAATATTTCTGAGAGTGGTTACTCTATAGAACTGATAGTTATGTAATTGTTGTACCTCGTTGCCACCAGAAAAGGATAAACCAATTGGTTTTGAAATCCGGGTGAAATACCAGGATAATAGCACATTGTCAATTATTTTAATACTAATATCATAAAATGTAATCAAGCAACTAAATAGTACTTGACTAGGTCATATGGTACGCACTTAAACAACATCTACCTTTTAAGCGTTGTATTATAGTTCTTGGAAAATGTTTGATCATGATTCATGTTAATATAATCCAAACTGTGTGAATAATAGGTGTGTAATATGAATAATTGTTCTGTTCTGTTCGTTTTACTGATTGATATCATTCCGGCACCTGTTTCCTATATAAGTAGCAAGGTGAGTTTGGATTAATATTAATGAATTTAACAAAACCTCTAGCAATTAATCATGTACTTTTGTCATGTAGTTCCAACATTTAAACAATTATACCGTTTGAAGGACATAACATGGACTTTAAAACGACATTCTTAATATTGTGACATGCAGAAGTTTTAATAAGTATTGCTTTCTCTTTTGAGATTAATGGGTCAGCAATAATAGATTTCTCCACTAAACATAATTTGACCAGTAAGTATCGTTTTGTAGCATCTGGTGGTCAGCTGTTTTAAAGTACAGGCACACTGCAGCGTATGACATAAGCGTAGGCCAGCGTATGGTCACGTTAGGGGTACGCTAGGCATACGTCGTTTACGTTCCTTATACCCTGATATATATCATATGTCAGTGAACGGTTGTATACGCAGAGGATAAATCATTGTTTCACCGTTAACAATAAATGTAGAATAATAAGGAAGTTGATCTATTTCAATGTGTTAACAATGCGTTGCGAATAAAATATTGTGCTGTACTGTTGTGTTCTATTTAGCACAAATAAGTATTAAACATTCTGAAAGCTATGTCTAGTGTCAGTCTTGTCCTGTCTTATTAGCAGAAAGATGCAATTTCATTGATAGAAACTGTCAATACGTGTACGTTGTTTATATGGTTGCAATATTAAAATATCCAAAAAAGTAAACATTGATGAAATCTTCGAACATAATTCGAAGCGTTGAAATGCAACATTAACGTTTACCATAGAAGAAACCTTAATTGTTTAGAAGTGACATAAACCCAACCAATCCTTCATTGCGTCCTAAGAAAAGAAAAGCTTCTTATTAGTATTATTTGGAAATAACCTGCCAGAATAAGTACGAACACGTTACTGTTTTGCTTCAGTAGTATAGATAAAACGTTAAATTTTTGACATAAATGTTGACGTTTTCAACAGTTCTTCAGTTATTGTTTCAGTTGTTCTTCTTATTAGTTACTTATTCCCAAAATGCAGTGTAATTGTGTAGCATTTAGCGCTTCACGTCGAAATCACTATATGTATATGATATAATTTGATTTATTTGTAATAAATTGAAGTCTCAGTCAACAACTCATCTGGCTATATTATTTAACCATAACATTTATTAAGCTCCACTAAAGCAATAACTGCAACTACAATAGCTATGTTAATTCAGTCAAGGTTGCAACGTGTTACAAAAGAAATACGCACTATCACATCCATGTTATCAATGAAATGGTAATACTGTTTTTAGTGAACAATAATCTCGAAACTCCGATTGTGTACAGAATGCATATAACAGTTACATTTAAGCTAAACGTACGATCTCTAATTACCCATTAGGTTCTGCTTGAAGTGAAGCTGCTAGAAATAGACGCACATTCTCTGACGTCAGTGAAATAATGGTAATCACTGTGGTTATTGTTCAGAACAGGGGCGCACTCCAGTAAAACATAGGATACGCGATCCTTAAGAAAATCAGATACAATTATAATGATTTTGAAAATAAAAGTTAGAAATAAAGAAAATATTTTATGCTATAGTTTTCAGCTGTCCATTGGGTAAGATCTGGGCCAACTGAACCTTTTTTAAAATACAAACGGGTTTGATAAAATGCTAGAGGAAAAACGTTTGGCACCACAATGAATCGTACACAGAACGCTTCGTTCAATTTTTAAATGTAAACATTAAACCGTAGGATTAAATGGATGCTGTAGACCAATGGTTAGCCTATGTTGTATACTTATGTGATTAAGGTTAATTGTAAAACATGTGTATGGAACTTAACAAATGAAAAGTCACCACTTTACCAACTGCTGTTTTAAAGTTAACTTCCAACAGAGTTTTGAAAATGGCTCGTGATGGAAGAAAAGTCAAAACACTTAAAAGAACAAGAAACATATAAGTGCATGAATTCTTACATACTTATGTTCACTTCACATTTTTATAACATCACAAAGAAAAATAGTATTTCAGATTATCGAATGAGATAATGCTTCCTTTTTAATTTAAGTTTTTATTAGGGGCAACATGTACGGACACATACTTAATTTAATATCAATTACCCATAGGGCCCATTCCACAATAATGTTCTTCATTGTCTTTTAATTCCACATATAATACAAGTTAGAACCTGTTGAAAATATGAACGATACAATTATAATGATCGACTCTGTTCTAGTGTTAATTGATCTAGAATGAACCCGCGTGATATTTATAACAATCTGGGGATATCTGTGGTTTATTAATAAAACTGACAAAAGTAGTTTATAAATAAGTACGTTGACGTGGAATATAATCACATTACAAAACCTTTTCATTAAAGTTGCATAAATTCGAATTACAAAAAAAAATAAAAAAAATATTGTATTTGATACAGTTTACAGTGACAAGAATAGTAACTAATAAATAAAAAAATCATTATAATGTTTAAATATATTTGTTTTAAGTCCACATGTGTCATTACTAGATTTTTCTTGATAAAATAACTGATCATCAACTACCACACCTGTTACCCCTATATAGTTATTATGACTATATTATTATGACCGTATAAATAATGTATGTGTTTTACTCTATATTTTAGTAAATTATTAGCATTCACTTAATATGTTGTGAGGGATCTTTATAATATAGAGCTTTTAACAACCATAAAGTCGGCTACATGAAAAGCCCATATGTCACGCTCTTTTTTCAGTTGTTTTATTGAACATTTAATAGAATTACAGTTGAAATGTGTCGATCTTATAATTTAGGATATATCACATGTACGATAAATTGTGGAAGGTACAATAAATTGAAGAGATGTTCAAAGAATGAATGTTGAAAACAATGTAGATAAGTCAAGTGTAAGGGCACAATAAAACATTTTCGCTTTTTGCATTCCACTTACTTTGCAAAAAAGTGGATACAGAACTTAAAATACATATATTACTCTGAGTTACTACATGACAGGTTTTTCATTAATAATTATAATCATGTCCAATTCTTTCGCCACAAATATTGCACAGTATTTTGTCTTATCGCTTTCATTGTTGTCGTAGATGTTTGGAGGAAATAAAATTACACATTGTAGTTAATTCTCAAGATCAATTCTTGAGAACACTGTTTACAGACATAACAACAAATTAGGAGAAGACCTTTGCACAGGCATTTATAGGAAATGCACACAAAACGCACCGCCAAGTAAACAATGTCTGATAAGAAAGCTTCTGAACGCTTAGACAAATGCTCCTATCGCGCAGGCAATTACGCCACGAAAAACAATTGTATTTTAATTACCGTTTACAACATAAAATGAACGACAATTGGAGCGTGTACTGTACTCCTTTAGGGACGTACACTCTATGGTTAAATTTGGTAGAGAACTAGCGAAATTATTATTAGTCATTTGTAAGAAACCTCCGACTGTAGTCGTATGTTCTGGTTCTCTGGGATAATGGATTGTTAGTTATTTCGATTTGACAATAGACTACCCCTGATGCGCTTGGGCGAGTCTATGGTGTAGCCTTTTTCAATACCATTAATGAAGAGTTTCAATAAAACCGTTGTTGCTATGTCCCCTATGTAGACTTTTTTTCCTGGGCCTTTTTCGCGGACTAATTTACTCAGGTCGATCACTGTTGTAAGTAAAATTTTAATAATCATTCTGTTAAAATGTTGAATAATATATAAATGAATTGTTTTTTTTTAAATTATTACTATATATATAAGGATACACAATATTGTAATTAGTGGCGAAAATGTCCATCAATACCAATCACTTCTCATGCAACAGATTGCCCCAACATCGGCAAAAATATTAGCTGTGGTATTGCGTTCTCAACATACCGCTGACTGCTAACTACACTGGTTTTGATTTTGTCTAGATATGTAATGCAAGCCTACTGGCACTCCGTCAAAAACAATACTCGTATGAAAGTAAATGAATGGACGCGCTTGGGATTTACGTTTTGCGAGCTTAAGACTAGCTACATGAAGGGGCGTTTTTAAGAATCACTAGTCAAAGAAGGTAAACTTTGTTTTGAGACGTACACTTTAATGTTTGTTATGTGTCTTATAGTCTGTATAGCTTACTTTTTATAATCCTATCCCAGCCTTGGTCCAAATGAACATTTTAAATTAAAATGCCAGCAAAGGATTAAAACATAACATGTATATCAAACTGATGAAAGGGAAAGTTACATTAAACTAGATTATTAATACGTTTCTCGATAAAAAAAAATCAGTATGTAATTGTAATAGCACATTCTTTTGCAAAAACGTAATAGAACGTTTCAAACACTTTATTTTGTAAACATTGTTCTAAAATTAGAATGACCTATAAACGTGCGTCGTTAGTTTCGCTTTTGCGCGGCGAAGGGAATTCCGTTAAATTTATTAGCCGGGAAATCCTTCCAGAAATAGAGCACGCGCGTATTTGTTCAATATTTTTCTAACGACAAAGAGGAATTTCAATGAAATTGAAAGAAGTATTCTATTGATAATGATTATCTTTGAAATACTTCTGTTTATTTTGATTTGTTTTAATATAGGGAATTAAAATACCCAAAGGCTGGGGTAGGAGACTTAAATCAACCATTCGTATATTACTCAATTTATCAGTTTATCCGATAAAGCTCTACAATCTCTATACCTGCCATAAGAAACATCGAATCAAGTTTCTTGCGCAGTATAAATGCATTCAGCGAGCAATGCATTCTTATTAATTCCTGTTCTCATTTGTTTTTATCGCCATGCAGTGGAACTATATCCGAAAGTGGTTACATGTATGCTTTATTCCTGTTTGTAATATAATTATTTTACATTGTTTGTCACGGATTCGGAAAAAGGAATAAGCTTTAAATCTGAGTAACATGATATGGTTGATAACGCCAGTATTTGAACTCTACTTACATGAAGATATTTAAAGTGTTTTTGTCTAAGATGTAAGGTACACAGTCACCTAAACACTATCAACCTCTAATGCGTTACATAACAGTTATTGTAAAACGTTGTATCATTAATCATGTTGAACTTATCCAATTTGTATGAATTATACGCGTACGATAAGAATATTTATTTCTGTTCTGTTCAATATTACCAATGTGATCATTGAGACATGCCTTGCAATTGCTTATTTAAGTTTTGATTAAAACTAATTGATTAGACAAACTATTTACAATTGTTCCAAATTCAAAACACACAAACATAATCGATGAATAAAACATAAAAAACTAAGGAAATTTAATAAAAGCGCCTTCCGTTGTTGTATGTACGTCAAAATAAGTGAAGCAACCCCACTGCAACACATAGAAATAAGTATTGATACATAAAAAAGTCCAATGCAAAGACATGAAACTATATACATTGAATAAAAATCTCCTGTTTAACTTCTTATATAAATTCATTAATCGTTTAAACATCCTATAACATTTCAAAGAAAATATAATTCAATTTATCTTACATCCATGGAATGAGATATCCCTTTGGTTATTATGTGCAATATGTACTGACTTAATTGGCTATCAATAAACCATAGGGTAATGCGTTTTACATGAAAACCGCACAAACAATCTTGATTAGCCGTATTAAAAACATTATTGTATTTCATTTTCACATATGATACCAGTCAGAACCAGTTGTAACAATAAACGATGAAATACAAGAACTCACATTTCCTAATGCATTATATTTTTTATTGATCAAGAAAGAGCATGCGTGCGTTGCATTAGAATCCAATAATACTTTTAGTTTATTGATACACCTGACGGAGATATTTATAAATGAGTGCATCAACGTAACATATTTTATCACATTACAAAACTATCATTAAAGATACATATACACATGCGTGTACGTTATATGCCTCTTTACGTCTAAATACGAGTATGTACTGTAACGTTGTTAAATAGGTCTTGTTTGAAGGATAATGAATGTGTCGTTACTATGCTAAGCCCGTAATGTATTATTGTCCTTGCTCTATTAATATCGAATCGCACGTGTACGGAACATATTATTTAAGTACACACAGGGAAACCCTTTTAGTGATTCTACCTTAAAGGTTTAGTTTGTGCGAACTACTGGTTATATTGAGACTGCGTGCATCTTTAGAACTTACCAATTATAACAATATTAATAGTGTTGTCATAAATGCCACACGCACTTGTACAGTAAAAAACAAATCGAATTTTAAACATAAAAAGGCATAATATATTTTTCATAATACAGTTCATAATACCATCACTAGATTGTACTTTACAAAACAATAATCAATTATAAACTACCACACCTTATATAATTATTATGGTTCATAACTCTTACCAACTATAAAACATAATTGGCTATACATTTCATTTAATTTGACTGGCACGAAAATAGACTGCAACGGTATTTTATGCGAAGCATCATGGAGTGTACATGTATGTTGTTTACATTTGAAAATGGAGTTCTGCTCATGCGCTAGGGGGTGTCAGTGGTGTGGCATCATTCATTACCACTGATAAACAGCTTCAATAAAACCGAGGC
>Ga0224511_10000893_pt1 | contig 16310 bp, 7 predicted proteins | sample SF_May12_sed_USG_2_FD_169988 | JGI IMG/M metagenome (GOLD analysis project Ga0224511, IMG submission 169988) | Sediment microbial communities from San Francisco Bay, California, United States - SF_May12_sed_USGS_8_1 | ecosystem: Environmental > Aquatic > Marine > Sediment | place: USA...
GGATCAGGTTCTCAGCTTTGCCGGCCGACCTCTGGACGATGACCAGACTCTGATGGCTTATGGAGTTGCTGAGCTCTCCACTCTCTCTGTCGATGTTAGAATGCTCGGAGGTCAGTTTCCTTCATCAATAAGTAGCCTGGCAATCTGAAGAACACCACGTCCGAAAACCAATGAATTAACGTTTCAGCGGTAAATTAGTAGTTAAAAGCGTTGCGCCACTGTTAGTGGTAGGCGCACGTTCGGAGTTGTGTTCCCCATTTTAAAAGAAGGTTACTCCCCATTCATTGCGACAACAGCAGGTAGTCTTTTTTCAAAAACCGAATGACTACTGCCCGATTGGGCCAGATAGAAAGAAAATGGGATCTATTTACTAAAACCTAGTAACCTGATGATCCTTACTCCCCCAAAACATAGAGTAGAACTCGAAATCGGACGTAATATCAGAGAGAACTAAGTTATAAGAAGTGCTTTGCTGTGTTATCCCTTGCCCTAAATAGAGGCTGTTGCGTTCGGGTCTGTATCATTGTGCAATAATGGCATTAACAGACACTGACGGGTGATACACTCTATTCTGAAACCATATTATCTATATTTTTGATGCACATTTTCTCTATTCAGACTTATGTAACTGCAAGTCTTGTATGCACCTGCCCGAAATTTTTCCAAACATCAGCGCGTAAGCAGAGTAATCGATGCAAACACCAACAGCTCTCCGGGCCAATTCTGTTGCGTCGATGGTCTGTAAAGTGCGTTGTCTAGGGCTCTAAGTATGCGCGATGAATAGGACTATGTTGAAAATTTCATTTGCCCATAGTGGGCTTCAGAAAATATAAACACATTCGGACATGTCCTTTAAATCTTGTACAACTGGAACCATAGTATTTAGGCTTAGTCAATTTATGGTAGCTGAGCGACGAACCTACTCTCATTGAACCAGCTACATTTCGGCATTAGAATTAGCCTTCCATTAGCTTCATTGGTGTACTTTACAGTTGTATTTCTATCTGCAGGTAAGGTCCATGGATCTTTGGCCCGTGCTGGTAAAGTCAAGGGACAGACCCCAAAGGTAAGCTAATTTGCGTGTATGTTTTGAAGAGTGCGTTTTATGAAGTGCACATGTGGAGTGTCATGACCTGTGCGCATGGGTGATAACAAACATTTTTGGTTTATCTGGGTGCTAAGTACGGTGTTGGCATGACCCAAGATCAGAAACGTGGATATACATACAAACTGGTAAGATTCTTGCGAATTGACGGAGCAGCATATTGACGTGTCTTAAAAGAGCGGTTGTGGAGTTGCATACCCCACGATGGTATCGGAATTTCCGCTATTGCACCTACCATTATAAAATGGCGTTCTAGTAGCGATATGTCTAGTATTAGCTAATAACACAATGTCAACGTATATGCCACTTCATATTAGCAGGTGACAAAAAGCTAGACTGAAGCATCTGGTAATGGATTTTTATTCCTGGCAAATTACAGGATTTTCTTGAATTATGACTTCGGGCATAGCCCCACCGCCATCTCACGACACATTCACCCTGTGAAGACAGCTGTATTAAAAGAAACCACTCGCGTCTGATGAATGTATCGCAATATAAGGCAGGAAGACGTTGAAATATGTGGATCATTTTTTATTTATATGTCGTATAGCTGTGCTTTGGTCATGTTTCAGGTTGAGGCCCAAGAGAAGAAGAAAAAGAAGACCGGACGTGCCAGAAGGAGGCAGCAGTACAACAAAAGATTCGTCAATGTAGTGGCCACGTTTGGCCGCAAGAGAGGACCCAACTCCAATGCCCAGTAGACGCCTGTGTTATGTCCTGAGTCATACAAGAACTAGACTCATCTATGCTATTTTTACGTTATAATAGCAATAAAAACTAAAAAATAATCACTCGTTTCATCCGCTTTATAGTTTTAAACCTAGTCTTTGATGGTGCGTGTACATTACCAAGACCCCTCCGCAGCATCCTGATTGAAGCGCAGTGATTTCCTTTTCGGTCATCGATACTTACGTGGATGTACAATCACTATGGTCATATGACTACTAGTTGTGCATGTTGGGAAGCATTTGCAGAGATATAGGAAATGGGCATTCCCAAGGATTTCCTCCGGAGATCGGACAACAGGCTGCTATTGTATCATATACAAATAGCTTGTTCAGAACCAATACTGGGCCAATCTGTCAAACCTGATATCTGAAAGTTGAAAATCTACTCTAAAAAGCCGGAAAATTAAATATTAGTGATGGTTTGGTCATCGGGTCTTATTAGGTAGGGGCCTATGTGGATACTGAGATCATGTATAATCCTATAGAGAAAATAGCTTGCATTGTGGTCTATGTGCCTATACAGCAACAGTTACTTGCCGCTTTACCGGTCATAATGTAGAGTATAGATTATAGAGCTGTGTATGTGTCTAGATGAGATTGTTAGCTTGTCCGCATCCAGACATATCAAACAAACCTATTATCAACATCGATTTTGGGACAGCCTTTCCATGATAAATTTTGTCCTAAGATCAGTGGAAGTTGGAAGTGTAATTACATAAATGGCAAGTAACTGTTACTGTATAGGCAGGCGCATAGACCATAAGTGATTTATCTTCTCTATATGATCTCAATATCCACATAGACCACTTCTTATTAAGACCCTCTGACCAAACAATCAGCCTAGATTTTGTAATCGCCAGGAGACCTTTAGACCCCCTATACAGCCCTTTCTCATTGGGGCTAAAATGTATACAGTGATTTACATCAGGAAGTGGGATGTAATGCACCTAGTTGGCATAGAATTCCAGCTTTCACTCTAATTCCACTTTCTATTCCAAAGCGAATAAGCTGTCACATGACTATGTGTTCATGGAGCGATTCTATTGGTTGAAGCCATACAATGGAGAGATTAAGTTGGTTATTTTTGTGATATGACTATAAAGATCCACAACAGAGCTTGATATTCATGAGCCTTCATTAGAATATTAATTTTCTACAATAATTATATTTTACAACAAAGAGAAAAACAATAAACTTTTATCTCTGATTAGTTTCTAGTATCATACTATAATCGATCACAAGGTTTATGTTATTCAGCCCTCACTGCACAGGTCTTCTTAGAACACCAGCTCTTCGAACAACGCCTTCAGGGCTTTTACTCTTCCGGACAACAGGATCTCTTCGCTCACTTCATCTGCTGAGTCATTACCAATTCCTTCATCGCTAGTAGTTGGTAGACTGCAATAGACGTGAGATATGATGTCAGAGTGATAAGTTATGATGTCATTGGCAGTCTATGTTGATGTCATCTCCATGTTCTTCGCAGACTTATTCATAAAACCAGGACATGCAGTAACCAATGTAGTTGTTAGTTTCTGTGGTATGTGAATGAATCTGGGAAATAATTGTGGTTTTTTTTGTTATACTGGAGAAGTAGCAACTGTTGTGAGGATTTCATTCTCGGTCGGCATGACTAGGACTTTAATTCACCTTCCTATCTCTGTGGCTTCGTCAGTCATCACTTTGAACTCCGTCTGTGTTTCTTTGCTAACCTGAGTCTTCCTTATAATCATCACAATATCCAGTTTAGTCACGGACTAAAACATTAAATAATGAAAAATGACAACCCACCATACTGAGTGTATATTTGATATAAATAAAGCTTGAGTCATGGTAACAGGACAGTCGGTTTTGAGTCATGGAGGCCCACGATGGTTACCTTCTAGATCTCCTACTCATCCCGAAAACCATTGAGTCACAAAAGACTCAACAGCCCATTTTCTACACCACTCCTGACAGCTGTTCTGTCATTGAGATATTTAATTATTAGATTCAGTAAAAAAAGAACGTTTTCAATACCTGTTTCTGTTTCATGATGGCATTCTCCATGTCGGCGATCAAGTAATTCTTCGCGGCCATCTGTTTCCTAATCATCGCAAGCTTATCCTTCATCGTGGCCATCTCCTGTGAGGAATATTGATGCTCATCACTGGGAATACTGATTTTGGAATACTGATCAGTCTCATACAAGCTATGTATGATCGAGATCATCAAGTCCCAGCCAGAGATGGTAACAGGAAGCGCACACAACCTTAATTTCTGTGAGCCTATGACAAAGCTTCCATGCTAGACAAGGAGTGAACTTCATGACCTGTGCAGAGAATAATGTGGACGGAGGAAATATATCTGTGCTATTCATATAGGAGGAAAGGTTTACCTTATTCTTTTCACTGATGATGTTCGTTATATAGGTTGTTTATGACTCCCTCTCCCTCCTTCAGCTCTGTTTTATGACTGGCCTCTTTCTTTTCCATTTCATCATGTAAGCCGGCAATGATCTGCAAGATCAGTCAATTGAGCTTAACGAAAGGTAGTGTTTTTCTACTCAGGTACTTGACCATCTGATTTAACGGCCCTACTAAGCCTGAGGCTTGTTGGAACGGTAGGAGCTAGGATAAATATGAGGAGCTCATACTCTCAACGGGAGGGGTGGGGGGGGGAGGAGGGCTGCCGTGCCCTGGATATGAACCCAGGTTTTACGGTTGTAAGCCTAGCATTTCAAAGGACTGAGCTATCCTACTATCCCTGTTCACACGGGTACGGGCCAAGTGGGGAAGTGGCTGTTGGAGAGGGAATGTTTAATGACAATGCTATAACTGAGGTGGGGAGCCACTCCTTTCTCATTTTACCTTCACCTATTCCCGCTCAGAAGAGAGTCAAGTACCCATTACATGCACATGCACAACCTGGCTTGAGCCTAGGACCTTCAGAGTCAGTTATGAGGGTTCCAGGTTCTAATTCACTGAGCCCCTGCGTTGCCCTGGTGTGATGGCTTACCTCTCTCTTGTCCTTGAGTTGACCAGCTAGATTTCTTATCACTTCTTGCTTCCTGGCCAGGGTGTTGCCAGTTCTAAGTTGTATCACCTTTTTTTCTAAACTGATAATTTTCTACAGAAAAAAAGAGGAGAATGATTTTCGAAATGACAGGCCCGCAGCAAATTTATAGGAGGAGCTTTTATACTGATCCGAATTCGGGGCCTCATATTAACCCTTAGCCAGCACACGAACCAACAAGTATAACTAGACTGTCACTTTTAACATAAGGAGTTCATAAGAGAAAAAAAGGAGTCAATATGATCACCAATACTGCTGAAATACTCAGTTTCAGCATGAGATAGTAGGGTAGCTCAGGGGCCAGGCACTGGACTCACAAACATGAGGACCGAGGCTCAAAACCTGATCACGATGGGCTCCTGTTGTTAATATGAGTTCTGCAAACTAATCCTAGCGAAAACATTACGAGCCTCACTAAGATATTACCCACTTGTGGTGCACCATGTTCAGCTGGAACTGATGAACAAACAATTTATTCCGGCAGCATCACCGTAATTATGAAGATGCCATACACAAAAAGGAAAAAGTCACAAGATTCTTACCTCAGAGTTCTGGTTCATATTAACCACCGTTTCCTGAGTGACAGTGCCGTGCTCTCTAACTTCCTCCTGAAAGTCTGCTCGGGTATTCGGATATTTTTTCTGTTATAGAATAGCGGTCACATAATTATAGATTCAATTAATCATTTGGAGCTCATGCTCGCAACGGGAGCATGCCAAGACCAGAATTCACAGCCAGACTCTAACGGTTGCGAGCCACCGCTCTTTCATTGAGCTATCCCGCTGTCCCTGGGACAGAGTGTTATATAGTGAATCTATTAGTATTACAATATGAATTACCTTACTATAGTCATTGATTACGTTCACCATTCGTCTGAGCACCAAACCTTGTCTCTTCTTATCCTTCTGCAGCGCCAGGATCTCCTACAGAACACCAGGGGAGATTAATCACACCAGTTATTCAGGACTGCAAGATAGGGCGTCACTGCTACAGCCCTTCATCATTAAGGGCTCAAATGTGTATATAACGAAGCGGACTAACTAAATGTCAACTAGGTATGTTATGTCATGCCTCCATGTACTGTGCATGTTTTTCCATGATGAGCCGATTGAGCATTTCAAAACGAGCCAGTTGGACCACAACTTACTTTAACTCTCGAATGCAACTAGAATAATGTAGAAACAAGAATTTAGCTAGGATGATTAGCATTAAGCAAAGATACTCAGATAATCAAAACAACTGGACTCACCTGATCCTGTTCCAGAATTGTCTTCTCTTTTGACATCAGCAGATTTTTATACTCATTCGCTTTTTTTAAAAGCGAGCAAATCGCCCACACCGTGCTAACTACGTATATTACCTGAGTCACTATGAATAGGGGATTACCAATTAACATGTCCATGATTTATATATACCAAAGAAGCAAGTCTGAACTCACTACTTCAATACTAGCACAATAAGTAACAATTGAGACGGTCTGTCATGTAGAATTTAGGATTATCACTGTTGGCATAATAAACACATGATGTCATCAGCCATCGTCTGCCCATGGTTGGACTTCAGCCTTCTTCCTCGCTGTCCATAGGCTTTGTGGCGCCATTGATGGGAGATGAAACTAAATAACTATAAAATATTCCAAATAAGTTTAATTTCGAGTCTTTTGAAAATAAACATGATGCGATTTCCGAAAACCTCATGAAAAAACATGCGCAAATACATTACGAATTTCCTTAACATGCCAACGATGGGCAAGCTAAAGGCTGTATTTGTAATGTTATTTGAAGTGTCTGTTATTTCATGGTCGCCTAATCAATCTGAATTCACTACCTTCAATTACCTTGAGACCCATCCAAGGTAATCTAATCGCTTGCTCTCTCCTTGGAGAGTATCGCTACTGTGACAAGTTTGGAGACCCAAGATGTTTGCAAAGCTGAGACAGGGAATTTTGATATTATACAGGGGAGGGTGACTCACTAGTCAAACCTGAGACGGGGAAAGGTAACTCTCAATTCTAAAATTATCCAGGGGAGGGTAATCCAAACTAAAACAAAGGGGAGTAAACTCCATTGACTCACTTTTCTCACAGGTTATTTAGCTGAGTTCACAGAATTCTGTTATATATTTTTTTTAATCTTCATGGCTAGTGTGGGTTAGGATGACTGCGAATAACTACGGCCAAATAGAAAAAAAAGGGATCTAATTACTAAAACTAAATAACCTGATGAACTTCACTCCCCCATAAAATAGAGTGGAACTCGGAATTGAATGTAATAGCGGAGAAACCTGAATTTTGAAAAAGTGCTTTGCTGGGTTCTCCCTTGCACTAAATAGAAGCCGTTGCTTTCGGGCCTCTATCATTGCACAATAATGGCACTAACACTCCCTGACAGAGGTTAAAAACTGCACACTGAAACCACATTGTGTATATTTTTGATGCACCTGTTCTCTATTCATACTTGTATAACTACAAGTCTTGTTTGTATTTGCATGAGATTTTTCCAAACATCAGCGGTAAAGGGAGTGATCGATGCAAACACAAACAGCTCTATAATAATTTCTTATCTCAGGGACAATTGTGTTGCGTTGATGGTTTGAAAAGTGCATCGCCTAGGACTCTAAGGATGCACGATGAATAGGACTAGTCAAGGGACAGACCCCAAAGGTAAACTAATTTGCATGTTCATTTTAAAGCGTGCGTTTTATGAAGTGCACATGTGGAGTGTCATGACCTGTGCGCATGGGTTTTTGGTTTATCTGCGTGCTAAGTACGGCGTTGGCATGACTCAAGATCAGAAACGTGGCTATACATACAAATTTGTAAAATTTTTGCGAGCAGCAGTTCTTTGCATAACTTGGCTCTCACAAATGAATCGGATGTGGGATTTGTGTTCTCTTGACCTGTTCAATTCAGTCTCGCATAAGGTTTTGCATCACAAAAGAGGTGTACAAATCTATTTGCAGAATCGAGTGCATTTCGATTCATTTCGCAAAATTTTTCAGCAAAGAATCCTAGCAAACAAACATTGAAATTGAATAGAGATGCAGGCGGTAGGAATCAAATAGACCTAAATCGTGGTTTCTAGTTTAAATCTATGTCTCTGCTTTATATCACTGGTGTGATTGACTGGTAGCAATACAGTTATGCTGGTTTCAAATGGCCGTGCTTTTGGCCCGGGGTTTTGGCTCGGGTCAGCCGTGCTTTCGGCTCCGCACTTCCGCCGAGCCTGGCTGAGTAGCACGGGGTGTTGGGATCTTTGATGTTTGGCCGAGCAAAAGCCCGATCCAAGTGTGGCGTAGCGACCCCGCGGGTATACTGTACTGACTAGTCTATACCCATAGAATTAAATGTTATGATCATGATATCATTGAGTAACCTAAGGTAATCGAGGTATTACAGAAATAGCACACTGGGCACAGCTGCGCCAGTAAATATATGTGAAAACTTATTATGCATGGATTACCTAACTCAAGGTTAACAGAGTGTTCTCCGCAGAAATAATCCATATAATTTTCCTTAGAATACCAGTGAAATAAATAACAAAATCAATGGCATGCGCCTGGGGATCACACAACAGCGCCTATATCAATTAACTTCGAGCTGTACAAGTATACAGTTGACTTCAAATACCATAGTGCAACTGACCTACTCTACAACATGGCTGCTGAGAAAATAGGACCACTTCTCGGAACATGGAAGTGTGATAAGAGCAGAGATGAGAATTTTTCAGAGCTTTTAACCCTCATGGGTAAGTGTATGCCCTTCATCTGCATGTGGTAGATAATCTTATTTAGAGGTGCTGTATCGATCACTCTGTTTTGGTATAAATCTATAATAATACCCTCACTATCCAGGGTGACTGACAAAAATTGGACATACAAAGCTCAAAATCCTAAAAAACTGTCAATTCCACTATCCCATACCAAACTGATGTTACAGAAATGTGACTAACCCAGGCCATTGATACGAATCTGCAATGCCTATCATGACAACTATTTCTAATAGCATAGTGAAATATTTCACTCCGCTGCTGAAGGTTCAAACCATGCAGTGCGAGTCAATGCAAATCCCAAGCGTGGTTGCAAGAGGATAGAAGAAAGAGCTTTCAATCGTAAAAAAACCTATGCTAAACTCAAATGTGTGGGCTTCAACGGAAAGTTCACATTGGTGACCCTGCTCAGTGAGGTAGCTAGTAAAAGATATGGAGTATTTCTACCAGTCAATTGAAGAGTTTGATTATCATCAGTGTGAATAGAATCCTGTCGATAGATTTACTACTGTGGCTTTGAGTAGTTAGTGACCTTCATCATCAACTGATAGGTTCAATGAGATTGATACAATCACTTCTTTGCATTGATCCTTCACAACCAATTACCTAACCAGTTCGTGCACCACAGTGTAGACTCAGTGCAGCTAGAAGTCACATGCATGTAGTTTTACATTTATAACTATTAACTAAATTACATGTAAAGTCTGCTGCTATGCCAGAAGCAACGCTTGGATGACACCCACTTCATTAACAGTAAATAAAATATTATCAAATAATGATTTTTATTCTGAAACACATTACACACTAACAGCAGAGTATTGACAAAAAGTTTATTGACGAGATGCAATCAATTTCTAAAGAAGTGCGAGAATAAAAATTCAATAGCGTCAAGAACAAGAATATGCCACAAAATGTGAGGCCACGATTTTCAACTCACATTCTATGTACACAATTTGTAATACCACTACATCACTGTTCTTATAGCTTGACCAGCAGTGCCCCGAGTTTGTATTCTGTCAGTGTGCTCCACAGTCAGACTGAGCAATAAAATCCAATATAAATGGTCGCTGTATATGAAAGAAACATACATGTGTAACATTAAATATCGATTTTGTAGCAGTGCTCCACCACTGCACTCTTCAGAGCTTTCAATCTTCAGCAATTTTTTTAAATCAGCCATTGTTCGTCCATTGTTGAACTTCGGCCTTCCTGCTCGTTGTCCACAGGTTGTGTGGTGTCATTGAGGGGAGATTGAGCCATTTTCTGCCACGCTGGCTCGGGATGGGTTGGCAGAGTGTGATCAGCCAGAGAAAAATCCCTTGAAATACTTCGCCGTGGTTGGGAATTGAACCCGGGCCACAGGGAGGATAGGCAATGAGCTATTCCACTGAGCTATCATGATCCGGGCCACAGGGAGGATAGACAGTGAGCTATTCCACTGAGCTATCATGACCCGGGCCACAGGGAGGACAGACAGTTAGCTATCCCACTGAGCTATCATGGCTAACTACTTCATGGAAAATCTGGACACCGCGCGTTGTTATAACGCTGTACAGCTTCAGGCTGTACAGGAAATGACAAAACTTTAACTCCCTAGTAGCTCTCAGTAATGGACACATTTTGCTATGCATTATGCGTATGCAAACTGTCTCCCCTTTACAATGCTCATTTACATTTACAAGGCATGTCAAGTGTTAGAGGACTAATGCTTGAATACGCCTTTGTAAAATCTCCTTATATTTGCCAACCTGTACAAACTAATATACTATGTTGATACGCAGCACCACGCAGTACTACAAACCAAAAATCGCATGCTGAAAAATGATACGGAAAATGCCAGTGATCCCAAAGTTACAAGGGTTCATCCTATATGAAGGAAAGGATAGCCCATATGTCGTAGAAATACCCGAAAGTCACTCAATCTCTCTTAATTGTGGAAAAGTGATACAAACTAAAGTGGTTCGTGGTTCTAATCAAGGCCAGATGTCAGGGAGATTGTTTGAAGATACTTTTGGTACCAGCACGATATTCTCTTCACTGCGAACTTAGTTTAACTGTAAGGTTTGCGCGGATGGCCATCCAAGGCTATCCTCGTCCCAGGTTGATCACGTGCATTTATCTATCATGAGATCAGTACGTATAAGACGCAAGTTGCCCACAGTCAAAGATTGTCATTTGTGTGTTGTATCACCATGTTTTCATCCGTTTCGCAGGAACGGGTATGATCCAGAAGAAAATAGTGACGGCAGCTAATCCAACGCTGACTTTGAGTCTTGAAGACAACTGTCTGGTTATCAAGAAGGAGGTTGGTCCTAAGACTATGGTCACAAGGTTTCCCTTAGACGGCACTGCAGTAGAGGACAACACACCATCAGGCGGCACCGCTATGGTAGGGACTTCATTTTATTTTTCCTGTTGTTCACTGGCACCTTTTTACTTATTTTTATTCACTGGCAATTAGCCATTCTGATTTGCCAAACCTGCGTAGCTTCAGCCTTGCTTTGGATCTACAAGTGCTGGTAACTACATTGGGCTCATATATACCTCACAACCTGGCCAGACTTAAATCTGTTATGGATCCAAAACATGAAAGGTCTTCCATTTCATTTTAAAAGAAGAGCAAATTTTTGAGTTTATGGATTTCTGACCAAAGTGCGAACTACCAGATGCACTAAAGCAGTGCTTATCATACATATTTATAATCTAGATCTAGATGTTGGTAAATTTTTCACATATAGTCCACCCAAACATTAAAGTATGTCCACACTGGCAGGTTGAAAAAGGTTGATTTGTTATCTGACACTATTTGGCTAATCTCTCAACACAATTAAGGACAGCTTCAGTTTGATCCATCTAGACATTGAGATAGCGATAAAAAACTGCATTAGATCAATCAAATCATCTAAATGGCATAAATATTGCAGCGAAACAACCGATTGAGACTGTAATGCTTTGAACAGCAACCTATTGTTCTTTCCACGCAGAGCCAAAAATCTGAACTAGAAAATGACATGAAAAACATGCAATTTCACCTTCAGATTGAATTATATGTAATTACATGTAGGGTCAGTTTCTAGTCCACGTTCAGAACACAGTTAGCCATTGTGTCCGAGCTCTCCCTTGTTATTGCCGTTGTTATTGACCAACGGGTATACTTAAGAGCAGATGATGCTAGTAATTCTACACCATCAACTAGCAGTCAATATTTAGGTCATTTTCTGGGCTTACAACATACGAAGCCGTCTGGCATGAATGGCTTCAGTCTTGGCGATGAAATGCCGATGTATGGGGATTAGCGTAGCTGTGAGAGGATAGTGTGAAGTGGGATTAAGTGAAGTGATGGATAGCTGAGAGTATCCTGATTCAAGTACCATGCAAAAGTCGCTGCACAAGGAACATTTATTCCTGGTGGGGTGTCATTTGGATTTTCATGGGAGCAGCTTTAAATAAGGGAGGCCCACCCATAGAGTGACTTGTAGATGCTAACAGAAGGCCTTCTAATGCAGACCCTGGAAAACACAAAATAAATCATTACCCAATATCCCAGTTTCCGCACAACTCCGGCTTGGCGGTGACTCAAAGCCATCCTCGGGAGCACCTGGTCAAACCAGCGTCAGCGTGCGACTGTTGCTGACGGCCCTTCACAGCATTCGCGCAATGACAGGATGACCTGGACATATGTCAGGGGACACAAACGGAGTCGGGGTAAAGCTGCAGAGCAATTTGATTGACCACGAATATGCGTTATATTCAATGCCAAACCCCACCTGGTTGGTAGCTCAACTTCGAAACTCTGGGTGAGAATAAGGAGCTCACGTAAACCTGAACAAGACACAAGCAGATTACATTGCTCAACTCATAGAAATGCTTGTCTGACCCAAACGGTAATTCAAAACATAGCTAGTGTATATAAAATAGACACCGGCTGTATTCCCAAAAGATCGAAAGTGATTCTCCCAACAATGTTAAAAATACCACTGAATAGTCAATTTATTTCCAAACTAGCTGACTTTGAAGATCAGAGATGAAGTATTAAATTTTGTTTATAGACACCTGCAACATCTATTTTAGCCATACATGCAGCACAGGGTATTGTTAGAGTTTTTGAGAGCAGACAAATCTAACGCAAAGTCAAATTTTGACCTTAGTGAGAATAGACAACTCCAACATAAGTGGAATTCTGATAGCCAGGTTATTTCGCTTTATGTCAACCTATGCTGGAAAGTCAACTAACGTTGGTCAATCATGGATAATTTTCTGCTCGATGATAATAATGGCACAGTGTCACTTGTCTGTGGAGCTTCTCATACGATATCTCCACCATGATGGGTTAGACGGTCGCTTTTTCACCCTTTGCAGCTTATCAATGTTCTACCTCGTAGTGAGGCTTGTTTTTGTTTTGAGTTAGGATTAATATGAAGAGTTCGCCCTCAAATGGGAGCCTACCATGACCAGGAATCTGACCCAGGTTCTCACGCTTGTGAGTCCAACACTCAAACCTCTGAGCTATCCGCTATCTTTATCCATGGAGCAACGTGACTAACCCATATCGGATAAAAATGATATAACAATAAATAATAATAATTATTACATGCCTTTAGGTGAGCATTGAGATTGGTGATGGAGTTATCACCTCCCATGCTAAAACTAAAGAGGGTAAACCTGATGGAGTGACTACCAAACAGATAGTCAATGGAGAACTTTTACAGGTAAATGGAAGGGAATCTGCCTCTCATTAAGTAGACTAACTAGTGTTGTAGATTGTCTTATATTAGTTTTAGATCAGTTGTCCCAACTATTGGAACACTCTCTGTAAAGCCAGGTAGAAAATGCTCAACTTTGAGTGCCTGGCCATTGACTATTCATCTAACTTGCGATGATATATGTCATATAAATGGCCGATTAGGCTCCGCCCTTTTAAAAACATTTTTCAGAGGGTGCCAATTTTGCCATCTTTAGCACGGTTTAAGGGCACTTCTGCTGTGTCTATTGTACTGTAACTTGACTCAGGTAGGTTTCGAGACATGCTGATTCTGATCAGCCAGAAAAATTTGCCTCATCATCCAACCTTTAAGCTGCAAGTATAAGACCCATCAGATACTCGTCAAGAGTTTGGTATCTATGACATGGATAGAAATGGCGACATATTTTAACGGAGTATCATCAATGGATCTTAGGTAGAAAGAGTGCAAGTTTAAAATATATCTTGGCTTTATTTTGATTCAGTCCAACCTATGATTTTAGTAAATTTTGCGGTTTTAGCCCAACTATGAATCAAAGACATGTTTTCCCGGGGGCTCTAGTCTTGCCTGTTTTACTTTACAGTTCCGAAATATATTTTAGTCTCTGCACCAAAAAGCAGCAAAATCTTTCGGTGCGTCTTCTTAAAAAATGTCTTTTTAACTGCAATATCTGTGATATAATTCATTAAGATATCCTGAAAACCACAGGGAGCATTTTAACTGATATTTTACCTAATTTGCATATACCAGGATGACACTGCAGTGTTTTAAGTACCAAATGTAGGACAAGCAGATATTTTAAAAGTTTTTTTATATCATTTTTGGCTATAGTCAACTGATGGCCATAATATTCTATAGCTACTGAAGTTGGAGGTAATATAGGTAACCAATATTATTTGTTGTTAATCTCGATCTACTCAGGCACTTGACCATACTATTTAGCAGACTACCTAAGCCTGAGGCTTGTTGGACCTATAGAAGCTAGGAATTATGTATTGAGCTCATTCTCATAGTGATGACTCAGCATTACTAGGCCCTGAACCCAGAATATTTGGATCTTGAGCCAAGCTCCCTATAGCCATGGTGCTATCTCGCTATCCCAAAAATCTCAAAGAATTTCGAAGGTTCCCCGTGCCACTTTTAAAATGTCTACAAAACATACGGGCATTTTGTTCAACTCATCTGATTTTGAAATTCTCTAAATCATGTCTATATAGAGTAAAGACTGAATAGTGAACCTTGTTCAAGTCCCTTTGTCAGACTTTCAAGGTAAAAATAAAAAACCATGGTTAATCAAACACAACCAGGTCCTGAAGTGTCTCAGTGATAGAACAGTTCGTTATGTCCCGAAGTATCTGCATGGTGTCAGTTCTTCGCTTCGCATCGTATATTGTGACCTCTTGTATTTCCTTAATTCCTCAACTTTTGTAGACTATTAATGTCGGTGATGGAAAGTTGATTGCCAAGAGATACTTTACCAAGAAGTAAAGAAGATAAAGAGGATATTGTACACTCGTGTACAGTGCATAACAATTGTTAATCTCATCAATTTAAAATCGGACTTCACAATCTCACTTTTATTCATATTTCACTTACTCTATCCTTCTCATAAGAATGTCGTCAACAATTGTTATTGTTGAAAGCATAATAAAGTTTACTTTATATAGTGATTTAGTCATTATTACATGTTATATGTTTATGAAGGGTGCATATTGTTTTATTACTGTGATGCATTTACTACTGGACAATGTAATATTACATGTGTCTTTACCGTGTGCAATTACAAATTATTAACTTAAATTCATCAATTTCGTAATTATCTTCTCCCATACTTTCATATACTACACATGTAAACAAAAAGATCAGGTGCCTGGAAACCAACAGATTATAGAATTGACTTCAGAAAGTTTTTTTTGTGTCAAAAAGCGCCATTATCTTCACCCTACTCTATCCAATCAGATGTGCCGTCTGCAGAGTCCTTCTATTTCTTTCCTATCCTGACCAGTGTCAAAAAAAGTGCAGAGATTGGCCTACTGAGTCTTTAACTCGGCATTTCCCAGGGTGCATCATTAGAGGAGTTTCGGTTTGTGCCCGGATGCCACCCAAAGAACGTGATTCCGACGAGGCATTGCGAAAGACCAAGTTTCACCCTAACCAGGAATCGACTCAGGGACTCTTAATACAAGGCCCAGTTAACTGTTGGCAGAGTTCTCAATGAATATGCACGTGAATCCATCACATTGGCATCTCTCTCACAATCGTTCTAAATCGGCGCAGAAGGAATTTCGACTTTCAGCATACTGTTTGTTTTGCATGGTTTCATGGAAAGCGTTCAGTGTCGTGATCACTCTAGGATCTAAATTGCATTGTCAAATCTGCCAGGATAATTTTGCCGTCTATTTGTAGATAGAGAGAGCTAGTCTAACGAGGACTGCTCATCCTCATCAGGTCTGCATGGAGGTGGCGCAGTTTATTTACTCAATAACTCAATTTAAAAATAATACAGGGGAGGGTTATTTTCTCATCCAAACAGACACAGGAAAAAGTAAACAAACTCTAAAATGATACAGGGGAGGGTAACTCTCTAGTCAGCACTGAAAAAAGGAGAATAAACTCCATTGGCTCACTTCTCTCACCGTTTATCTACCTGGAGTCGCAGCATTTTTCATATTTTGTTGGCATGGCTAGTGTGGGTTAGGATATAGTATACGCAGTCATACCATCATCTCATCTTATACCACATTTCTATTGAGATAAAACTGTATTTACACCCACTCGGTCACGGCTCCAGGTAGTAGCTGTGTCTTGGTGGTTATAGAACATATGTATTGCGTACAAGTAATTGTGGGTTCCAACACCGAAAATCATCAATCATGGTGGTAGTAAAGGCATCCAAGATCAGCAAATTGGCTTC
>Ga0224511_10000894_pt1 | contig 16309 bp, 9 predicted proteins | sample SF_May12_sed_USG_2_FD_169988 | JGI IMG/M metagenome (GOLD analysis project Ga0224511, IMG submission 169988) | Sediment microbial communities from San Francisco Bay, California, United States - SF_May12_sed_USGS_8_1 | ecosystem: Environmental > Aquatic > Marine > Sediment | place: USA...
AGGAATTTAATTTACATCTTATCTGTAAATATAGATTGTTTATTAAGCCTGAGTATTGAAGAACTTTAACCGCTTGATTTAACTTCATTATTTTAAAGATAACGTAATATTTTTCTTTCCCGTATATACTTTTATTTATCAGGAAAGTGAATTATCGACACAAACTAATTATATATTTAATCATTTCTTTTTTTACTTTTAACCGTGTTACTTTTTGAGATGTTGTTTTATCTATGTATCTGTTTTTAATATGCAATAAGGGTACACGGTATTAAAAAATATACATAATAAAAAGTGTGAAAGCGACCTGCTGAACGGTCTAAACTATTAAAACTTTAAACTTTTCACCTAATCTTTTTAACTACTTCACTTCTGCAAATATATTTTTTAAATATTTAGTTTAACCTTAATCGAAAAATGCCACCAAATTAAAACAACAATGAAGTATAACCTATCGGTTGACTTTGTTGGACAATAACGTTATGTATTAGATAATCCTGTGAGTTAAACTCTTATTTAGCAATTTCAAAAACACATCCAATGTCACCTGAACATTAATGTATTTTATAAGAATACATCAGAATGCATTAAGAAACTGTGTTTTACGAACTGTGAAAAAAACACACATTTGCAGCCATACACAAGAACCATAAACCTACTATCATCGAAGAATATGACTTTTTGAGATGAGTTACATAAGAGATTTTTCACCATTTTTATTATTTCATTTTTGAAACAAGACTGAACAGTGTTTATGATTGTCATGTTAAAGGGAGGTACAAATGTGAAAAATTACTAACAGAAATATATATATTTGAGTAATATCTCTACATTGCATTGATGAAATGTAAGCATAAACTATTTAAATAATTAAACAAATTCATTGTTTGTTATTCCAATTACATGATAAAAAATACTGGTTCCCATCTCCATTCGGGCAATTAGCATGCATAAAATAGAAAGCAGGGAAATTTCAAACCGGAAATACCTTTCCAAAACAAAACAAAAACGACGAAATGAAAAAATACAGCGTTAGAATTCAACAAAAACTCGTTAAAACCAACTTGCTCCAACAAGGTTCGATCTCAGCCCACTCGGCCAGCGGGACATTGATAGGGAATACGACTTGAGGTCGTTTATTACGTAGATTATAAAGTGGGCTCTTATTGTGAGTCGCTTCAGTTTTTATCCTATAACTGTCATGAACCCCCTTAACAAGTGAGTAGAATGTGGGATAAAATATTATTCAAATACAGTAAATTGTTATCATTTCATTAAGCAAATTATATACATTTTAACGCTTTGCGTTATATCATGTGATGAGTACATTTCTTTTCATTAAATCAAAGTGTTTACTTTTTGTTCAATCTGGCACTCAGCTGTTTAATAAAGCTAAGTAAGAGAGTTTATATTATGTGAATAGTTAAAATCTTTAATGTAAGAATATATTTATTTTCATTTCAATTGTTTGTTAACATTTTTGGACAGAGAACTATTTTAGACATTTACAAAGTACACTATTATACACTAATATAGAATCATAAAGTGTCGACGTGATTAACCAAAAAGAAGTAATCACTTAATTTAAATGGCTCAAGCTACATGTTATACTAAAGGTTGTAAAATGACGAAACATTATTGTATTAGATCTATGTTCAGTGGTAGATCTATCAGTTTGTATTCTTAAAGAATAAACAGACATAAACTGTCCAATTTCTAAAATCTTAAATTTCCCTAAATTATTTAGTCGTTCGCTTCAAGACAACGTTTAAAATATTATTATTTAAAACAAAAATCAAACTAAATTGTTCTGAGGAAAAAGGAAGTCTTCAAGAAGCATAGCTTGTATTGGGAAAATAACAGCCTCGCTTTTGTTGATGTTTTTTTTCAGCAATAAAGATGCCACACCACTGACTCCAACTAGTTCATAAGCGGAACTCTGTTTTCGAAACAAAACATTATACAATCAATGATCTCAAAGGACCAGAAAATTACAACAAAACCCAGAAGAGCAGATGACCAATTCATTTATAATATCTAGAACACGCACCAGATGTGCATGTGACCTTTTCTTGGCGCACACTGGGAGACCCGTCCAGCCACGATGAGCCTTTGACAGATAAGCACGAAGCCGATAATAGGCGTTAAGACACCTCACCACAAGACCTGCCAATATAATTGTGTGTTGGACCACAGTACTACCAATGACCACCAAGAAGGTGTCAAAGTATATAAAGTATCAACTGATAAAATTAATTCATTCATAAGTTTGTGGACACAGTGTTGGATTGTTTGTTTTTTAAATAAATGTGGCTTGATTTTCTAAAAAAGAAAGAAACTTTCAATAAAATACTTGTAATTATTTACATTTTATATTTAAAAATCACAAAACAAAAAAAACTTTAATAATAAAACAAAATATTGATGCTCGGAATTAGTGATAGTGCGTTAAGTTGCAGCATAAGAATAGAATTAACCTTTGACATAAGCTGTTTTTACTGAAAACAAATATAAATTCAAACTCAAATAAATTTAGAGAAGATCAACATAATATATGTCTTTTGAAGAATAAGACGCAAAAAGCACAAAACAAACCTACATTTATTATCTTATTTGAACGACCACGGATGACGTAATAACGGTGCCCTTATGCACACGAGGTCAGAATGAGGTGTTTTCTCCAGTGGTCAGTGTTGTTATGTTGGACGGTATCGCTGTCAAGCCAGCAGACACCGAAGACTCCCGAGTTCTATGGCGGCTCCATCAGCTTCACCCTTACAAATATGCCAGATGGATCAGTTATGGTACCTTCTTTATTTACTACAATTTACTTTTTTATATTTTGTTTTATTTGTTAATTATTAGATTTACTCATGTAGTTTTGTTTGACACTTAAATTAATATTTTATTTCGCTTTGCGTTACCGCCATTTTTCGAATGTGTACGGTGGTATTTCTTAGTTTCAATTTACTTTGTTGTATGTTAAACTTGTTCGATGCACATACACACATGTTAATGTTGGAATACTACTAGTACTAGTTAAGAAAAATGATTAGGACGAGCGTTGTTAGACCGTATATGTTACAAAACTTATGTATGTCACACGTGTGATATATTCGGTCGAATACGTGACACGTGTGATACTAGTATATTCGGTCAAATACGTCACATCCTTCAGCCAAATATGGGACACATAATGTGACATATTCGGTTGGAATTAGTTTTTCCACGCTCATCAAAACGTAATTGTCACTTATCAAAAATGTGTCAAAAAATGAAAACGGTGTATATAAATAGAAGTCCAATTATTTAAAATATTACAGAACATTAACCTAGTGCTGGAATTGTTGATATCATCATCATCATCATCATTATCATCATCATCATCATCATCATCATCATCATCATCATCATCATCATCATCATCACCTTATCATCATCATCATCATCATCATCATCATCATCATCATCATCATCATCATCATCATGCAACATCGCGACAACACGATGCGACAACAGTACCGCGTTGTCAAGTTCGATACTGTGACACAATACTGTTGTCGCAATGACGCATCTCGGGCGACAATGCGATAACACGTTGCGACATTACGATATTAGTATCGTTTTGGCGCGATGTCGTATCGTGTTCTTGTGTTTAATTATCGTTTTATCGCATTGTCTCGCGTCGCCCGACGGGCAACAACGCGACAAGGTATCGCGCCATCCGAAGGACGACATCACGCTGGCCCCAGCTGACACCGTATACTAAAGACTGGGTGTGGCGGGCCTGATCGTAACAAGAACGTAGAGGTTTTAACATGTTTTGAGCTCGTCTTGAATTGGGCATAGGTAGAATATTTGCCAAAAGCTAAATTCACATGGAATACATTTATCACAGTTAATATGTTTTAATGTTGTAACTTCATTTCCCCCCTCCCCCTAACATGTACGATCAGGCTGGGGTGGTGAGTTGGAACACACGACCCCATACTTCCCATACTTTCTTGTGTTAAACTGATTGTTCTTAAATAAAACATGTATAGGTATCTAAAACGTTTTATCTTCTGCCATGATTGTTTATCGCAGCCTGTCAGTTTCACTTCTATTAAAACCATTTGTGTTAAAGTTCTTGCAGTCCCTTACTGTACATTGCATATCTGCAAGTCGAAAACGTAACAACAAAATATCACTCGTGATGGTGATGTTGATGGTGATGTTTCGTTGACGCTAATGAGGGCAAGCTGCTGCTGCTGCGGACAAAGCTAATGGCAACGATGTTTAGAATTGGTTTACTGTATGAAATGTGTGATATATATGGTGCTATTTTGAACAAACGTATATGTCATATTAAGACAGATATTATTATTTTGGCCGAATATGTCACACACGTGTGACATGTACGTTTAGTGACATATACTGTCTAACAAGCGTAAAGGCCGGGTTTATGCCGTCCGTCATTTTGTTTTTTTGTTTTGCATTTGATAAAACGATAAACGCATTCACGGCCCGATTGAAAGATTGTCTTTTGTATTATGACCTTTTATTATTATAAACACTCAGGCTAACGTAGAGGTGGTCACAGGATGGGTTTTGGGTACAGGACCATGTGGACAAGGGTGCAATAAAACTGACATAGGACAGTTAACGAATCAAAGACGCCAAGCCATGGAAACGAACTTGGCCTCAACTGATTTGTTCGGGGAGTACACATTATCGTTTCCAGACAAACAAAACAAACAAAATCAAACAAGTTTGCGTGGCCAATTTGAAAAGAACTACACGGAAACGATTATTGCAGTCAGCAATAGTGCCTTGTATGAACAGGAATTGCTTCGCTTCTCGTTCTTGTTGCTTCCTATTGACGTAGAACAGGAATTCGGGTAAGAAACCTGAATTGTTAAGTGCGATAGGTCTTTTTTGAAAACAGTTATTCATAAATAAGGGGAAACTAAGGCAACCATTACATTTATTTGTTCTCTTTAACTTGAATATCTTCCTCTACTTAGTGTTACCTTATGTCAACCGCTGTTTGTTAAAAGTTTTTGAACATTGCTATAAATTACTCATTTCAACGACCTTCCTATTTTTGAAATGGCTTTTGATAATCTTAAATTATAACACGGTTCAATAAAGGTTCTTATGCATACATTATATTCTGATCGTGCAGCTATCAACAGGTAAAAAGGGCATGTCACACCACAGGTGATGCTTCAGCACTTGCACAGCGCTGAGAAAATCTGACAGCGCGCTGTGTGGTTATCACAAAAGTCCCTGTCACACCAGAATGGCGTCCTTACAGCGTTCCCACAGCGTCCAAAAATGCAGATCGTCGAGGCGCTGTATGGACGCTATTTTGACGTTGTTTGCACGCTGTAACTGGCAAATTTGATATTTTAGGAATATTTCGCGGCGACCACAAAGCGTTCTAACAGATTGTCTGAGCGCTGTACAAACGCTGCGGAATCGCCGTTTCGTGTTACAGGGGCTGAAAATATCCACTTTGCCCGTTACATCGCACACACAACGTCCTCGTAGAGTCCACATGGCGTCCTCACGACGTTCCCAATTCGTCCTTACAGCGTCCAAGATGCTCTACAAATTTGGACTGTATTAAAGCAAATTGCAATAGCAATTAACAGTTTGTGAAAAATTAAAAAGTCACTCAGGACTTGTAACATAATAAGTAACTCCTATACTAAGCAGTGTACATCAAATGGCCTTTATAACTACATGTTTTATTTGACTTTCTTTACAGTTTATTATTCATCTAAATAATCACCTATGGTCAAGATGTAGCTGTTGTTGGTTTTATTTAACTTATATTAAGATTTCGATTGCATTCATTTTAATACAAATATTAATAGGCATTTTATGATTACTTCTTTTATTATTGAAACGTTTTTCAAATGCCACCCCAGTTACAGAATTTACACAGCGTCCTCACATTTCACAGGTCGCTTTGCAAACGCTAATGCCCCTGTTACACTTATACTCGTCCTCAGTACGACATAAAAGTTCGAGCCGAACGAGCTTGAATGGCGTGAAAACGGAGTGGTCGTAGTAGTAACATATTGAAATCTGTTTACAAACGTTATGGACGAGTTAGGACGCGTTTATTCGAGATTTTGAACCTACTCTAAAAATTTCAAAAGCCATCCCGTCCTTAAATAAGACATAGTGCCAGATGTAGTACGAGATGGTCGTATTGCGAACGTAACTGCCGTACTGCGATCGTACTAAGGACGTTCTGGGACGTAGTGCGATCGAGTTTCTGTTAGAAGTACGATATCTTAACGAACTTGTCCGTTTCTAACTCGTTCATCTCGTCCGAAGACCGACCTTACTCAATCGCATAACGTTCTAAGTGCGTCCTTACCCAGTCTTAGTATGATAAAATCAAAACAAATAGTTCCTAACACGTTTCTACACAGTCCTAAGGGATAGCAGTACGTCCTCAGAACGCTCTATCCATGTTCAGTACGAGTTGTTGCGTTTGTATCCAGTCCTTTCAACGACAATTCCGTTTGCAGTACGATCAAATCAGGAGGGTATAAATACGGGCCATCCTCTCTTCGGATCATATAATAGTCACATATGTAACATACATAACGGACATCTGACCCTCTTAGACTTAGAGTCGTCTGATGGTGGGTTTTGCTGTGGGCATCATTTTCAGTAGAGGGTTTGGCGACAACAGTCTGCTCTAAAGTCTGTGTGGGTGGAGGAGCGGCGTTTTTACGTTTGCTTCTGTTCTTCCTTGGAGGCATGCTTGGAGGCATGCTTGGGTATTTGTTACTGGTTTTAAGCGTCAAACTAGAATGAGGACTAGCTGAAACGTGCCGAACTTTTATAGGTCTGACCACGACGTGCGCACAGTTTCGATCTGAACGTAATGAGGACGTACTGTGGTCGAGTTTAACGGTCTGTAAACGAAGTGGTCGAGTTATGGACGGGAGTGGACGCAATGGGAACGAAATAGAACTAGTAACGAAACGGAATTGAACTGGCTGGAGTCGGACTAGGAGTGTTTGAAAACGTTGTACATAGCCGTTTTATCCCGTTCTGAACGGTCTGCTGACGGTCTGAGGACGGAATAGACGATATGACGGAATAACGGTATGTGAACTAGTTGCAATCGTATTCTAGCCATCGTTTGGCCAAATATGCCCGTTTTAACCCGACCTCAACTCGTTTTATGAAATTTAGGGAACGTAGTACGAAAGGGTAAGAACGGGCTATAGTGTAACAATAGCATAAGGAGCGGCGTTGGCTATTTTCAATATGATCACCGCAGTATGGCGCTCTAAGCGGTGGCACATCGCGCACACATCGCACACACATCGCGCACACATCCTGCCTACGGCGTTGCTGGCGACCCTACCTCGCGCACTGGGAGGGGGTGGTGTGCGTTTTTAACGACCCACTCGTGCATTCCCATTCAGCGTCGGGGCAAACAGATTGTTAGTTTTCTATTAGTGGTCCATAGTGCAAGATACTGGAGCGCGCATCACACACGACAAGCCAGGGTCTTGAACGTGTCTAGTGTATAGCACTGCTAGTGATACACGATAGAATGTTTCCTGGGAGAAACCAGTACAAATCTTATTTTAGTAAATTAAGTTGGTGTTAGGGGGAACGAACTCGCAATCCCTAGGTCGACAGTCATGTGTTTTACGATTGAGCCAAATTCCCTCATTCTGTGCACACACATTGACTACATGCCATATTTTAGACGCCGTGGGAGCGCTGTAAGAACGCTATTGGTGTGGCAGGCGTGTAAGGACGCCTTTTTCCGAATTTAAATCCGGCGCTAACGTTCTACACAATTCATAAGTAACGCTATCCAATATATTGTGACCATTTAATGATATGGAGGGTTGAAAATAACAATGGATATCTAAACAATGTCGCTTCTAATTGGGTGTGCTGCTGTTTACCATTGTGTCTTAAAACAGACTGTTTTACATACGATTTTTTTTTAAATCATAATCAATAATGTTTTTTATAAAAGTTTGTCCACTTCAACTTTAAATTCGAATGAACATTGTTTTCTTTCGTCATCATTTGTGTTGGCGATAATCATGAATGTATGAATGTCAACTAAACAAATACAAATGTTTACTGGTTAAAATGTTAAGGATGCCATGTCTAAATCTTGAAAAAAATACGTATTTAAGCAACATTTCATAACAAATAATGTTGTTGTTTTTTCACCAAAAAGTAACAACGCAAGAAAACAAAATCACAAACAAACAAACAAACAAACATAAAAAACCTTGGCAGAACATGGAATTGAACCGCAGTCTGATGCGTTACCTCTTGGTAACCGAGCCAACTGAACTTATCGATTGTAGTCAAGCTATTTAACAGTTTCGACGTAATGCATCGACACATAAACAAACAGAACCGAATTTCCAGGCCATACTTTTTCAACAAATCGTTTTCAAAAATATTTTAAAATGCATGGATAACTATATCTGGCAGTTTGTCATATTTACAGTTGTATGATTCATTGCTTAATTTTGTTTAAAAAGTAAAGTGTTAACAATTCTTGTCAAAAGATACAAACAAAGCATCTTTAATTAAGTAAGCAAAATAAATATACGTCAACATTTGGATTTAGTGAAATTTCTGGTATGTTTATGTCTTAACTAGTTTTGGGGGACATTATTGGAAAAAACTCTCCATCCAAGCCAATCCGAACGGTACCCCACTGAAATGGCATATGCAGGTGAAAATGCCGGTTCAGATCAGAAATGATACCAACATGAGAAACCGTTGCCCACAGGCGCTTGGAAGACCATTTTACAGGTACAGTGCAAACAACGTATAATATGATGTTTAACTAAATCAAATGTATGATCGCAACAGCCACGCACTAGCCCAAACATAGTCAGGGTTAAGGATCTATCAATAAATATTGGTTTTGGTGTAAAATAACATAACGGCGTTAATTGTAAGTTTACTTTTTTAAATTCTAATATATTGTACACAATGAACTGTTTTGTAGAATAAAATTGAACAAGTTGACAACAATAAGTCTTGCAACAATCGACAAGGACAATGACGTTGTTAAATGTAAACGATCGGGATTTTCTGAGCTTGGTGATGATTTTGTTGGTCGTGATCATTTAGAAGGAGTTGTGGTCAATGAGGTATGCCAGCATTTTATGTATTACAGCTATGCTTAATATTTACAACGCACTAAAACTAAATTATTTTATTTCTGCGTATTTAAAGGCCATTGAAAGGTATAACATTACCTTTTTCTCGAATTTTATTCATCAAGGATTGCTCTGTGGTTATAAACGCGACTCAGGCCAATGGGTATCAAGACGATTTCTGGATAATGATACCATTAACAATCAGAGACTACAACAGAGACTCGATCGACTTTGGTGGCACTCTATACAATCCCGTTACCCTTTCATTGAGCAACACGGCGTTACAAGTAAGTTTTAAACAGCAAACCATATTTAAGCGTTTAATTCTGTATTTTACAGAACAATTATGGCAGGTGATTAAATGATCATATCTTCAAAGTGTTCTCTTTTTTACCCCGGTAACAAAAACATTCTACAAGTCTTCTCAATAAAGAGGAGGACATTTAGTTGGAATAAGAATACAGGATGTTTAGGCAATACATATCAATATGTGTCCGAGTCTGACATTTTGGGTCCATTGACTATTTAAGCGATATTGAGAATTTGGTAGTGTTTAAAAGTGCTATGTTTGAAGATTACAGTTTCAAATTCATAATAAAAATATTCCTAATATATATGTCAATATCACCATGTTAAAACATGTCTGGATTATCATAAATGGTGTACATGGCAAATATAAGGGAGATACATTTTTATCAATACATTTGGGGTTAGTTGAATAAGATAATGTTGCAAAGATATGATTAATGTATATTATTTGTAGAGAATTTTGACACTGAACCGCTTTCAACAGATTGTGTGGACTGATGAAAACCTATTGAATACCATAATAATTTGATGCTTTTTTTTGACGTTATTTTACTAAGTGACGTCATTTCGTCACTTGGACCCAAAATCTCAGAATGTGACACATATGTTTAACCAATAGTAATACACTCGTACTTTAATAGTCTGTATTATTTACTTTTCAGTTTGTAGTTAACATATTAGAAAACCTGGTTACACCACTATTCGTTTTCCCAACAACAGAGGCAAATCATCGGTTTGTTCTTTACGCCGAGGCCATGTGGAAAACAGAGGTGTATGTTCAAGCATCGGAAAACACGTATGTGTATTGTTTTATTAATTTAGCATGAAAGATTTTCGAACTTTTTGTCAGAACGAGTTTATGCTGCTTCGTGCTATATTTCAGCAAAAACTAATATATTTTCAAATGTTTTATATTTATATTTAAATTGAAATTAAGACTGTTTTAATTTTTTCACAAAAAGCAAGAAAAATCGATTTGCTTCCGAACCGGGACTTGAACCCACGAGGCCGGTCTGTCGACAAAAAGACACTGACTTGCTTTACTCACTGTAGTGGGGATTTAGCTTATATAGATAACGTACGAAATAGCTGTTCAACTAAGGTCGTTTAGGTCGTTAAGCAATCGGAAGTGATCGAGAGAAATCTACTACATTGTCTCAGAGTATACTTTTGATGAAAAAAATGCTGAAATTCAACAAGTAAAAGACATTTCTTTATACACGTCAATAATATAGGTCACTGACAAAATGTCAATGTTCTGTGTCAATGTCAATGTTATTAAGAACATTTCCCAGTCAATAAAGAATGTTCTGAAACATATTCAAATTCGGACTTTTTTGCGAAGCAGGTTTCAGTCTGCTTGTAAATCATTTATCGAAACTAGTACTTCTGCAACACCATCCTGATTGTAAAATAAAACATGTTTTCAGTACAATAGCGGGGGTGCAAGTGATCGGACGAAGTATGGAGCAATATATCATATCTAACATAAAGGCCGACACGAAAGGACGAGAGGGCGTAGTCTATGTCGACTTGTCCTGGGAACCAACTGCAGACCAAGTGGAGAGTCATATCGCTTGTTTAACTGCAATCGACAACACAGAGTAACAAATGGCTTATATATAACATTTTCCTGCAGTTATTTTATTGTTTTCTTTTGTTTGTTTGTTTTTGTTTGTTTTGCTGTGAAAATTGACATGCTAATGTCAAAAACTATATATTATCCTAAAACGTTCATTTTTATCATTTACAGTGTCGAGTCAGAAGAACAACGTTGTTTCATCTTGGATGTCAATCGTAAGAAAATATTAAACTGCGCTTTGTAATTTCTCGAATAACTTTAATACATGCACGAGCATGTTTTTGTAAAGTTGCAGGAACATTTCAGTTTGAATATAATGTCGTACTTGTGTTTTCTTTATGTTTTCAGAGGAGACATTTAGTCACAGTTTAAATCAGTCATCGGTAAGCAATTTGCCTTTTGTAATATGTTTTATTACATTGTGTAATATAAATTGAAGAGATGATAAAAAATGGTGTAAACAATGTAGACAGGTCGAGTTTAATGGTACAAAAACTAACACATTGAACAGCACAAAACACGCAGAACAACAAGGCGTAACAGACATTCAGACACTTTCTTGTATTCTTTTTAATTTTTCCATTTATATTTTCATCAAGATTTCTTTAAATGATTTCTCCAAGAAATGTTAAGTTACCGCCTTGGTACGGTCTATGACTCTCATTGAAGGTTTAAACCAGTTATAAGCTATAGCAAACCTAACAGTTTCTCAACATTTATTGGAGAAGACATGCAGGATACTAAAAATATGAACAAGATGATAGGAAAGTGAACAGAAGTATATCTAAACAGAAAGGGAGAAAATAGACAATCCTAGGTACAAATGTCTTCTGCCTGTGAAAATCTTCACAGATCCGTGGCAGAAGGGCCTAGTTAAGAAATAAAAGTTAAAGTTAATATTAAAACTGTAGCATCATTCCCTTCCCTCCTAATTAGGTTTCGATAATGAAATTCATTATACAGCACAATAGTAAGTTATGCAACTCTAGACAAATTAAAAACAATAAAAGATTTAAAAAAACTAAATCAAACTACATGCTTTCCAAAGTCTGACTGTATGATTTTTTTCAATATGGAAGAAGTCGAGTGTAATGACGTCACAAGTTCGATATTCTAATTGATTATTACTCTCTAAAATAATATTGGTGTATTATTTAATCTATTCTGTATTTATTTAACACAATACGTTAAACTTTGATAACTAGCGTGCACATATTATTTCAGAGCCGTCCCTACTTTATCGATGCGCCATCAAAGGAAGACCTTGTAAAATGTCCCGTGGGGTCCACTTGTGTGTTGCCAATCTTTGTCAAATCGGGAAGGTATGCCTTTTTATTACAAAATTTATCTTACACAATGTGTAGATACAGTCAATTTATTTGATCGAAAATTGTAATGCCGACTCGTGCTTGAAAATGTTTTCATTAAAATTATATCACATAAAAATGTCTTTATTTTATTATTTGGGGGAACTACATGTATTAATATAATTGTATTTTTCAGACCAGTTTCCATCGTTAGATTAAAGGACACTGTCATTGACCAAGCTGGAGTTGGTCAAGTTTTTATAGCTGAACACAACGGCGAAACCGTTTACAAGGCTTTGCTTAGTTTTAAGAACAATATGAACGGAGAGTTCGACGTGTGTCTAGAGGCTGAAGATGAGCTAGGGTCGGTGCTTACGTAGTATAATTATGCCACTTTATGGTGTTTTTTGTTTTAATTTTTCGAACACTTAAAACTGCCGGGTACCAGATATTCATCTTAACAAAAATAAAGAACATTTTTGAAATCGCCGAAAGAAATGTTATGTTTGTACGAAAAGCGTTGCAACATTATCATATGTTAGATAGTTATAACTTTAATATGTATAGTTAATAGTTCAGTTTATTGGCATGTAAGCATATTACATTGTACATGTATTGGCCAGAATATTAACGGTTAAAAGGCGGATGATGGCCAATGATATGTGTTGATGTGCAGCAAAAACAAACAAGCAAACACGCATTTGTATGAAGCACATTATTTATGTAATAAGTTATTTAGTAGATAAAAGTTCAATGCAACGGATAGCACATTTGGGCATCTTCACATTATGATCCATTACGGCTGGGTTCGGCACTAAGATTTTTCCTTTTATCATTTTCCTTTTTTGTACAATTTAATTTAACATGTGGCTTTCTTAGAGGGTGAGTTGTAACTGAAATCTGGCGCCCGGCAGCTTAAATCGTTTTGATGTTTTGACATTTTAAGATCGTATATATTTTAACCCAGATAATTTAAAACAATAAACTTTTGACTACAATTTACTTGAAACATTATAATTGTGTGCAAGATAAAATCAGAAAAATACAATTTCATCATACTTATGGAGATCTAAACAGTCAATTAAATTATTGTTTGTTGTATTTTGTTTGGTGTAATGACTCTGTTGGTTAATCACTAAATGTGATGTGAACATATTATTGATTTTCAGTCAGACAAGTGATAGTCTTTGTTTTAAGTCGATGATTGAACCGCCTGGTGAGTTCTGTTATTTATAATATTGAAGAGATGAATTATTAATGAAGGAACCAATAATCAGAAAATATTACATTTATATATTCGTTCATTTATTTGGCAAACTAGCATACAGTGAACTCGACAGTTCCGGGTCAGTAAAGAAATAAACGAAGCGTTTCCCTTTAAACGAAAGTTTGGAGAAAAAACTACATTAATTGTTCAACAAATAATTCCTCCATACTTTGATAAAATCCAGGAATTCTTTGAATTTGAAAAACCCCGTCTTGAGAGTATCCAACTGCATGCTGTGACAGTTGCGGGTAACACTTGTCAGTTGCTGGTCAAGTAAAAAATTATTTTATGTTATCAGGGGTCATCTTAACAACGTTTTAATCAAACAAAACAGCTGTTTTAATAACAAGTCATTTATTACACACTTTTGCTTAAAAATATAACAAAAAATATGCAAAAGAGCGACTTCACCGAAACACATTTTTTAATCTAAAGAAAAGTAAAATATTTTTTTCTACTTTATTTTGTTGTTTTTGACACAATGTCACAGTACATTATAAACACATTCTATTAATGGTGTTCGATATCAAAATCGTTTTTACCAAGCATCAATACTTTTGAGGGAGTCACTTCGGCTGACCCGGAATTGTCGTACGTTAACAAGGTCACATTGTTAGCAAGTATGTCATAAAGAAGTTGGACAAAATAAAATACTTTTTAAATATTGGTTAGTGGTAAATTATCTACAAATGAAAATATAATAAGTACATCTTTTGCTGAAATTATGGCTTCAAAGGGAAGTTTTAGCAGTGGCGTGTAAACAATAATATTAATTTGTTGGTACTTAAATTTTTCCGGAAAGCGGTGCATTCAAGCGTTTCGTGATTAGGACTTCAGTAAATCAAGTTTCGACAGCCAACATCAAGTTTGAAGCAGCTTAGAAATACGGAAATATGAATGGATAATCAAAATATCGAAATACTATATCATTCGGGAAAAAAAAATGTTTTTCTAAAGGTGACCCGGAATTGTCGATGACCGGAAACTGTCGAGTTCACTGTATATATGCGTTTAGCGAATATAGACATATATACAAGCACATTTTTAGCGAAACGAACAGAAAAACCCATATCATGTAAAATACTCATATGAACACTATGCAAAATAATTATTACAATATAAAACAGGATTTAAATATTGACAACAAGTTAAATCCGTCTATATGTTTCCTGGTAAACTATAACATTTTTGTTCAAAAGAAGTAAAAGAAATGACATTCGTGTAATCACAATTACAGCACATAGACACACAATTTAAACGGAACCATATTACAAGAATGTTTCGATCACTCGGCTGTTATCTTTAATTTATATAAAATTTACAGATGGTATTATTCTTTTTTACAGATCCGTGTGAATCCACGCCCTGTAAAAATTCAGCAAAGTGTGTAGCGCGAAACGATAATAGTGGCTTTCATGATTGCATATGTGATGATGGGTATTATGGCAAATCCTGTGAAAACAGTGAGTAAAAGTTAAGTTAAATGTTCGATCATGCCAATATTTATGTACGATCATGTAATAAATCATAGTTATAAAAGTCAATAACTATCTAGAAGAAACAAAAGTAAGTGTACCGTTTACAAAACCTTCATGCCGAAAATGCAAATGAAAAATTAAGAGAAATGTTTATTTCTGAAGTATTATTTCGCCTCTCAGCAGCATATTCCGGATCCCAGATGTAATAGCCATCAAAATCTGAATATACACTTTTGGTGGCAATCAACATTTAAATCGATACATATCGTGTCTACTTTTTGAAGTATGTTACCAAATGTTTCGGTGTTACGTAATTATTTAATTCTGTTTGACGATAAAATACCATTTTAATGATATATTTACACAATAGTTGATTAATAGATCGTACATCCGCTCTGTAAGTCTGCGGTTTTCCTTTATCGACATAGATTTGTAGGAAGTACTAGTGAAGTAAAACATTTATAAATTTGATTTAATTTTATGTATACATGTACATACAAGACATGTATAAACAAAAAAATAAAAAGACTTTAACAACATTTTTCCCAATTGAGTCTGTTTTGTTTGTCGGTTTTTTATCGCTCAAGGGAAAACTTTTTTTATAAACATCATATACGGTACAGAATTTACAATATGAAAGTTTACAACACAATTTGTTTTAGTTTTTATTCAGTTCTGTTTCAACATACCGCTGATTAATTTCCCATTCAGCAAGTGAATGGGAAATTACTCATTTTCATTGTAGGAATCAAGCATGTCTCGTAACGTCGCGTAACGTCAGGTTGTGACACGTCATGGCCACCCTGTCCAGTCAAAAACTAAAGGCGTAACTTAACTCAAAGTCTAACAGAGATTTTAACAAAACTTTTTACAAATCTCACTTAAACTTAGTTTACTGCACTAAATTTACAACTTTGCACATCAGTATTTGTTTTGATATTTCCATTTGTATTTTAAATACTTTAATTTTTTAAAATAGACATATAAAAATAATTTTTTAAGGTAGATATATAATATTGAGATTGAGTGCATTGCATTAGAGCAGCAACTCTACCAATCAGTTTTTGTTTTCTTCCTTTGTGTTGTTTAACACATAGATAAATTGATGTAAAACGTTAAAACTGTGTCATAACTAATAGAAAAAAGACATAGACAAGACAAGACAAGACAAGACAGTTTATTTAAACCAGAAGGCCAAAGCC
>Ga0224511_10000895_pt1 | contig 16300 bp, 7 predicted proteins | sample SF_May12_sed_USG_2_FD_169988 | JGI IMG/M metagenome (GOLD analysis project Ga0224511, IMG submission 169988) | Sediment microbial communities from San Francisco Bay, California, United States - SF_May12_sed_USGS_8_1 | ecosystem: Environmental > Aquatic > Marine > Sediment | place: USA...
GTAATAAGATGTAAAATTACTTCCCTTTAATTTTATTTAAGCAAATATAGGCAACTTGCATTTTAAAAAGATTTTTCGACGGTTTAAAAGTAAAAGCATAATATATATCACATTTTAATGAAAAAAAATTGTTTATTTTTTTGATAAAAATACAAATGTGTATCCTTCATAGTCCATTAGGATGGTCATACCTTAACCGACTCCTTCCTACAGATATAGATAACAGGAAAAGGTTCGTTAAATTTAGCCCTATACTAACTATAAAACAAAGAACTTTTATTTCTATTCAATCTAAGCTTTCTGTTCCATTGGTCTACGGCCATCCACGGTTAATATGTTATGCATGACATTTCATTATTGAGCAAAGAATCAAACAATGCTCAATTATTTCATGCCATAAATCTCGATGTTATCATTAACAGTAAATAATATGTTTACAGTGGGGCATTGCTGATGTGCACGTATTTGTTTCATAAACCACAACATTTTTATTATTGTGTTTAGCAGACCCAGGTAGGTGAATGCCGACAATATCGGCTAGCCAGTGATCTGCTGAACCATCCCGAGCAATGCAAGTAATGGTTGGGTGTAACCAAGCGGGTTCATTGTGGCTGTTTTAAATCAGGGCCTCCAGACTATGTGGCACTTTGCAGGCTCATTGTAAGTCACAGCTTTGTAGCGAGATTTACAGTACTCTACTGAAACCATGCATTTGGAGATCTTCAAATAGATTCCTTAGTCTAGATATTCGAATTATACTTTAGCCTGTATTCATACATCCATAAAAGTAGGTAGTTTTGACTATCAATTGCTGCTGAACAAATACCAAGATAATAACTTGTGATTGGGTCTTTTCTTGCTTATTCATGTGGCATCATACGGCAATATTCATCTACAGAGTCGCTCTGTATGATTACGGGTTCATGTAAACATGGATTTAACGTCCCACCCTTGTCAAAGGCACGCTTCAAATGGCACCCATGCGCCACAATCACTGATCTATTAGTTACTTGTGCCAGACACCAAAAAATAACCACTAAATTACATGGTAGGAGTTTCAATCAAAGTGCATACATTAAGGAACATTTCTTTGAACCCAAATAAATAAAAAGCATGCCTTTATAACAAAATGTTCTCAATAAGTTAAAAATCAATTTCATGTTTTTTTAAACACTTCATTTGTCTGTTAAAATGGCAAATTGGACAAACTTAAGAGTTTTCTTTGTCATGAAAAAATGAAACAAGTTATTATTTTTTAACCACAAGAAAAGTACAGATCTCAATACGGCATTATTACAGGGGTTAATAATACCCCCATGCAAGAGGTGACGTAATTACAACTTGGACAATTTCCAGCAAGATCAGTAAACAGACCAGACCGTTGACAAAGTGATCCCAATATAGACCCACACTCACCCTACAAAGGTAACCAGGTATAAAAATGCCATTATAAATAATTATTTCAATAAACTAGGGTGCACGGTATTAAGTGGCAATTTCTGCATGTTACTAGCGATGAACAAACGAACCCCACACATACCATCATTATGATACAGGCTTATTAGAACCTCTAGCAGGAGTCTTGGGGCTCCATCCCCCCTGGCCCAGAAAACCCCACAGGCCTTAATTACTTCCGGGTTTTCCCCATCATCAACCAGGGAGGAAGTCGGATGTAGGAAATATATGTACTTTCTATTAAAAACTTTCAATGATTTAGAGTCAAAACATGAGCCTGAGGTGTAATTTTATGATGTTGCCAATCACATTTCTTGGGTTGGGGCAATGATTATGCGTCTGTGTGTAATGGGAACGGCTTATGAAAGGAAGGATAAGTTTTCTTTTATTATTTTAGAACACCATAATTAATGTTGGTAACCTGTTTGGATTAAAGAAATACATCAATGGAAACAGCTAATCTAATTGGTAATCAGGATTTTTGTGAGTTGGTTTTGAGCATGCCGCACATTCTGATATGTGACTTGCCCTGTGATATTGTTCCACTGAAAAGTGGAAAGGTAATGCCACTTTAGCGTGATGTTGAGAAATACTGTTTTTGGGGGGAGAATTACCAGACCCAATTATACCGAAAATTAAGATAACAAAATACAAGTGTCAATAAACAATTTGTCACAAAAACGTTTACTATGACTGATAGCATCTGACTGATGATTTAAGCCCTGAATGGCGATAGCATCTGTGAAAATTTATGACTTAAATATGATTCTGAATGGGCCTTTCACAAAACTGTATCTCACAAAGTCAGTCACTTGAGAAGGGCATTTAATTCTCCACCAAACAAGAACTACAAACGCGAGTTGCGCGGATGAAAGCCGGCGAGGAAGATGGTCTGGCTCCAAGTAGAGACGAGCAGTGACAACAACGGCCTTACACAACCAAGATACTCGTAATTGGCTTGTAATTAAAATTATTCATAACAAGGCACCTCAATAGGGAAATATGTTTGTGAGAAACGATCTGTGAGATCGAACGATTTGCTACTGCCCTGTAATTTTCAACTTCAAAATTGACATACCAGTCAGCTTAATTTGCCACAGAAATTTGTGGGAGAATGTGTTTAAATGCACGAAATATACTTCACTTAGACAAATACAAATACTTAAATATATAAATTATAAAAAGTAATAATTAATTGTAGAAAGTAATAAACTGGAGGATAAAATATCCCCATCAAGAACAAAGGCACCGTACAATACTGTAAATTCTTCTCCTACATATACAGTAAGTTAGTTCAGTATGGCAAAACACCTGAGCACACTTCACTAGTGTGCATATTTCTGTAAAAGAGCAACTTAAGAAATCACACGGTTCAGGCAGTTCAAGTCATCAGTTTTCCATTCTGTACCATAACAAGGGGGCAGGCATGTTATACACCCTTGAGAGTGTGTATTTATGTGACATGGAAGATTTTAATTGTGCATTAAGCCGGGGAGACCAGGGGGGAGATGTACAGGGGTACCAAGGCCACTTGCCCCCCACTCCAACCCGTGATTATAACATTCTATCATACCTCCACAACCACTCATAAAGAATGACTTGCCACTTTGCCATTAAACTATTTCAATATTTAAAATGCCCAGGCCGCAAGGATCAATTAACATCCTGAAAGAGAATTAAGTTATTATTTTTGAAAGATATGAGTGCATATTATGTGGAAAAACTTCTCAAATGGTTTATCAAGATAATCGGCTAATTACTTTAGCCATTTCATTCCAGTGCTTTAAAATGTCATGTAAATAGAACTCTATCTTCACTAATTGCTTTTTCGTGAATATGGTACACCGAAAACAAGCAGTGAAATAAATGTTTTCCAAACAGTCAGAACATACAATATCATGTTCTTCAATTAATAACTTACGGCCAGGGTTCTCACAATGTTTACAAACATGCGCTCTATGAGAAATTACCCAAAGCCTATAGTTTAAGTTGAAAATATTAGTCTAGGACAGGGGTCCAGCATTCCTGATGACAGGAAGGTGATCATTTTCTTAAAAAAACTCACAATATCACCAGAATGTTGCCGCATCACTATCATCACCCCATGTGGTTTTCACTCAAATATGAGTTTATAGGCAAATATTTGCCCGGCAATAAATAACAGGTACATGAATCAGGACTGGGTATGAAAATTGTTTTCTTCAAAGGCACACATTTAACACCTTTATACTCAAACAGAACAATACAGGCCAATTTCTCCTTTTATGTTCATAACAACAGCTATCAAGATCAGTCAAACATGGATACAAATAATTATCTTGGTGTTTATGAAGTTCCCATGAAGGATTCAACTCAATTCAGTCAAAAGTGAGATGACAAATTGCATGATCAAGGGTGGTGGGTATGTCCTCCAGGACGTCACAGGCAGCACACCCACACAGCCCACCACCCAGGATTCAGGGGGACTTTCATACTCTTGTGTCATGACATTGCAAACCAATACTTAGTGTGTAGTGTATCCTCTTAGTGTGTATTGTACTGTCTTAATGTGTATTGTACCCTCTTAGTGTGTATTGTACCCTCTTAAAGTGTATTGTACTGTCTTAGTGTGTATTGTATCGTCTTAATTTGTATTGTACTGTCTTAGTGTGTATAGTACCCTCTTAGTGTGTATTGTAGCCTCTAAGTGTGTATTGTAGCCTCTAAGCGTGTATTTTATCGTCTTAATTTGTATTGTTCTGTCTTAGTGTGTATTGTACCGTCTTAGTGTGTATTGTACCATCTTAGTGTGTATTGTACCATCTAAGTGAGTATTGTACCCTCTTAGTGTGTATTGTACCGTCTTAGTGTGTATTGTACCATCTAAGTGTGTATTGTACCCTCTAAGTGTGTATTGTAGCCTCTTAGTGTGTATTGTACCCTCTAAGTGTGTATTGTACCATCTTAGTGTGTATTGTACCATCTAAGTGTGTATTGTTCTGTCTTAGTGTGTACTGTACGCTCTTAGTGTGTATTGTACCATCTTAGTGTGTATTGTACCCTCTTAGTGTGTACTGTACCATCTTAGTGTGTAATGTACCATCTTAGTGTGTATTGTACCATCTAAGTGTGTATTGTTCTGTCTTAGTGTGTATTGTACCGTCTAAGTGTGTATTGTTCCCTCTTAGTGTGTACTGTACCCTCTTAGTGTGTATTGTACCATCTAAGTGTGTATTGTACCATCTAAGTGTGTATTGTACCGTCTTGGTGTGTATTGTACCATCTTAGTGTGTATTGTACCTTTTAAGTGTGTATTGTAGCCTCTTTGTGTGTATTGTACCCTCTAAGTGTGTATTGTACCATCTTAGTGTGTATTGTTACCCCTTTAGTAAGTATTGTACCATCTTAGTGTGTATTGTACCCTCTTAGTGTGTACTGTACCCTTTTAGTGTGTATTGTACCATCTTAGTGTGTATTGTACCATCTAAGTGTGTATTGTACCATCTAAGTGTGTATTGTACCGTCTTAGTGTGTATTGTACCGTCTTAGTGTGTATTGTACCATCTAAGTGTGTATTGTATCCTCTAAGTGTGTACTGTAGCCTCTTAGTGTGTATTGTACCCTCTAAGTGTGTATTGTACCATCTTAGTGTGTATTGTACCCTCTTAGTGTGTATTGTACCCTCTTAGTGTGTACTGTACCCTTTTAGTGTGTATTGTACCATCTTAGTGTGTATTGTACCATCTAAGTGTGTATTGTACCATCTAAGTGTGTATTGTACCATCTAAGTGTGTAGTGTATCCTCTTAGTGTGTATTGTTCTGTCTTAGTGTGTATTGTACCCTCTTAGTGTGTATTGTACCCTCTTAGTGTGTATTGTACCCTCTTAGTGTGTATTGTACCCACTTAATGTAAATAGTAAAGTACAGTGGCTTTTTGGAGCCATATACAATTTAAAGTACTCATTATAAACCGACCATCTTGGTATCAGGAAGTATACCCCAGGAACAACAGGAAGGAGCCTGTGACAGGAACGGTTTCATTTCTAACACGCAACCACATACCAGGATGTTTTGTAATCATCCATCGTTCATCCATCATCATCACATCCAACCCCAGTCACGTCAACCCATTATCATCTCAAACCTAATTATCATTATGCATCAACAATCCACAATGTCATGGCCCATTTATGATTCAAAGATGACGTTCAAGTAATTTGAAATGATTTTAGCATAAACCAGCCAATAATCACCATTAAACTACCACATTTCTTTCATTGTGACAAGAAGTAAACATTCATTAAAATGCGAATCAAAGCAGTTCAGAAGTATCCATGTTTAAGCTAAGTCAATCTTACACACTTTATATTCTATGAAAGGGAAATGTTGGTTTCTGTGATGAGTTGCACTGTGGTATTTTCGGCGGTATTAAACCACAAGTTAATAATTTATCATGGTGTTCAAAAGTTCCGAACCAATGTTCCTGGGTTCACCAGCACTTGCCTCTGTACTCAGTACTAACTGCCTGCTTCCTCACATGAGTCAGATGTGAGGAACAACTGAACACTACACCAAGAGCAGGGTCCTTGTCTATCATTGCCGAGAAAGACTGACTCACAGTCAGCATCCAATTTCTTAACCTTAAACATGCAGTCCAGCGCTTTACCAACTGAGCAACCCATCTCTTATTTATTTAAAGCACAGTCATATTTTGCCATGCCAGAGCGACTGACCTCTATATTTTGCTGCATCTGTTTACTACGCAGGTCCATCTCGGCGTGGAAGGCGGCCTCGTTTAACTCGCGCTGTACGGCGGAGTTGTCGTCCAGTCGGATCAGCGTACTCTTCAGGTGGCGTTGGTCTAAACAAACACAAAAGTGATACATCAACACAGGGGGTCATTCTAGATGGAATCCATCTCCTATTTTTGAAAACAAACCTAAGAGGAAAAAAGTCTGGCCTTATTTATATGCTGATTGTCAAGCAAGGAAGCATTTAATTACTTTTTTTATAAGGTTTGGTATGCCAAGGTAGAGGACTACCCCCAGGACCCAACACTCTGCCACTGCTGTGGTAAAGAAAGGATCAGCCATCAATGATCAGTTTAAAAATAAGTGATCTGAGATGACTGTACAAATTAAAGGTTTCTCTTCAATTTAGTTGGATGTTTATAAACAATACCTGTGAAATCATAATACAGCCTTTTGCTACAAAAAGATGTGCCAAAAATGCTAAATATGCATTACAAGCAATGGCTTTTTATTTTTAACCAAGAATTCCAAAGCTGTTTCAGAACATTGTTTTACATCACATCGACACTGCAAGGTCATCTAGGGCCAAATACCTGGGATGCTGAGCATAAAATGATATCATATATACTTGAGACAAATTGATGTTGTACACCATGATGTCTTCTGGCCCTGTGTGGTCATGAGCCTACATGGCCAAAGCAAGGATAACAGCAAGGAGCTCACCACATTGGGGTTCCAGACATTGAAGTACACATGTGACAAAGCAAAAGTTTAGATAAAGTTCCAGCATTCCCTTTAAATGAAGTCTTCTTTATTTTGTCATACACATACCATCTCGCTGTTTGATGGCGACGTGAGCCTTGGTGAGGTGAAGGTCGGCGTCCAGCTTCCTCTTGGTCATCTCCGCCTGCTTGCTGTCCCCGTCACTCTTCCTGCAGACACAGAACTCTTGGCTTTAACAACAACGTCTTATTATGGGGGTAAGGCCGTCTACCCAGATTTTAACCCAGTTTCAAACAGCTTCCCCACATGTGTGAAATGTGAAGGACAACTGAAAACAACACTGAGGGAATGTTTCGCAGATTTCATCATGGATGGACATACTTAGTGAGTGATCAAGGAGGATCAATTAGCATGTAAAATAGGAATTCATATTTAAATTTATGCTGCAGATCTGGTAAATATTACAAAAAACAATCCTTAAAAATCAATTGTCATTTGTATTGTAGGGATTCAACTAATAACATCTAAATAAAAATAGCCACAACATTTTCTTAATTACAATATTATGATAATATACATCCATTAATTTACATGATTCTCCAATATTCCATGAGCGAACAAACAAAACACATCAATAAAGGACCAACTAAACCTAATTCTGAACCAAATGGACACATTTACATGCATTGCCATGGCTTCCTCGAAATGAATTCATGAAACAACTAGCTGTAAGGCTGAGACTTTAATTTATGCAAAAGTAGGCAATGAACATAGTTTCAAATGTGTCAAGCACCTTTTTTATTTGATGCCCAAATGATTGATCAGTTTAGTCCAATTTATTTAAGAATAATTTATGTAATTTACTTCATTTTCCAATGACACATAATGTATACAAGTTGAAGCAGTAATGGAAGAGAGACAACTCACGCAAGCTTGTTCTCTAAAGCCTGTTTTGCAGTGAGGTCTTCACTGATGCGACTAGTTGTCTCCCTTTTCTTCTCCCTGAAAATGCAGATAAATTATAGGACTATAGTACATCTGTAGCAAATAAGATTAAATAATTTATAAAAAAAATCATTCATATGAGTGTTAATTTTAAATGAAATTTAAAAAGAAAGAATAATCACAGATAATACACTTTTGATTGCTTTGTAAGACAGAATAAAACCTATGCTGACTGGCAATCAAATATATATAATTAATTTAAAGATCAGGATAAATATTAACCTACTGTGCATGATTTACGATAATTGAACCCAATGTACATGTAATTCAATTATTATTTGACAGTTTAACATTACATCAATACAATCATTGTAATATTGTAGTAGTGAGAGGTGTTACTTGTGAGCGTTGAATGACTGCACGCGCCCCTTCTGTGTCTCCATGTTAAGGGCGATGGCCAGGTCTGCTAGCTCCTGCTTCAGTCGAAACTGCTCTTGCTGCAACACATGGTGATAAAACTCACTGTAAACCCCTTTTCTGACACCTTGACCAACTTATACAATCAACTGGAACTGTTAGAACAAGTTTGGTAGGACATCACCCAAGGAGTATGCATGTGAAGTTTTGCCAAAATCCAATAAACTAGCAAACAGTGTAAAGAGGTTTTTGCATGACAATGTTGACACCTTGCACAAGGGCTGACTGACAAAAAATGGTCACAATAGCTCACCCCGAGCACATATTCCAGAATCCCAGCAAAATAAATTTCAACTATCTGTTAATAGGATGGTTTTGCAGGTAAAGAGGTAACAATACCCTAGGAAAACATATTTTAAAATTGAATGAATTTGTGAGAGCAGTAAAGAGGTTACTGTTGTGAAGAAGTATACGTCACACAAAGCCATAATGTATGCATTATAACATCATAATTATTGTTGTTGTTGTTGTTGTAACATTCAGTCAGTAAACAGTAAAGGTCAAACCTGGTTGTGTTTTTATTATAAAAGCGAAGTACTACATATAAGTGATTCTATACAATCGCCACAATAACAATCAATCGTGCAGGTTGTACCTCCTTCTGCCTCATGCGTGTTTCGTACTCCTGGTTGAGACGCAGCAGCTCCACCTGCTTCAGCTCCATCTCGCTCATCTTCGCCTGGTATGACCGCGCCAGCTCAGACCTAAATGTTGGGTTTGGTCATAATAAAGGTAAATCCTACACAGAACATTGAGGAAAGAAACACGGACATTGAGAATATTTGATGAAGTGAAAAATATAGACAAACAGTGGCATATAAGTTTATTCAACTGTAATTACTATTAAATCTTTCATGAACATTATTTCTGCAAGGAACCTCCCAAGGGAAGGGAAATACATTCATTAAAACATCAGACACATAATATGTGTTATTTTCTATTAAACATTTTTAGGTTAAAACCAGTTATATAAAAAAATACAATGTACCTCCTATGAATGCTACTCCAACTATCACATCAACATTATTTAGTTACAAGTAAAGCAATATTGGTCAGGTACACAATTCTGGCCACCATTTGGAAAATCATCTTAGGGTATGATGCTATTTTATTAAAGTCCTTAACAATTAATACAATTAGCAACAAAAAAAATGAAATTGGAAAAATTTATTCATTTACATTAGTAATTTGTTCTGTGTTTAATTTGTTTGAGACAATTTCTTGGCACATCAATGCAAAATTAGTTATATTGTGCAAAAAAAATGGATAAGTAGAATAGCTGGTCCAATATTGTCATACTACATGTAGTTGGCATTGTGTATGCGACCAATATGTAACGTTGGTTACAACAAGCAGGACACTCACTTGGCCATCTCTGTTTTTCTACCGTGGTCCTTCATACTGTGGTCAAACGCGATGTTCTGATGCGTGCGGGCACGGGTGGTCTGTCAACACACACATGCACGTACACACACAGCACAGTCAGCCGTCACAACACGGCGGTTAGGAACAAGTAAAGCACAACATACAACTATTACCCCGATTACAACAACGAACAAAGCTCCTGTTACACATAAAGGCATTGTGAACGGCCCATCTCTGTCATTATGGAAAATGCCAATGTACTAAAGTGCAAATGGAAATGCATTATTTATTTATGTATTTTCTGTTTCAAACAGAACAGTGATTAATTAATAGGTGCGTGTTACTTTTCATCAATCTACTACAAGCTTATTGTTTCATGCATTTATTTGCCTTCACCGATCTGAAGCCTGCCCCATTCTATTCCTGCTTCTGTCATTTCATGGCTCAGGGGACAGTTCTAGGATTCCTATTTTCAAGAAAAAGAAGTTGGCAGTTCTATTCCTATTTTAGTCTTGATATAGAAGGGAGCCGACACAATGCCTTTAATTCACAACAAGCCCATCCTCACACTGTTACTGTAGCAATGGTAGAACAAAGCATCATCCCACACCTACCAATCAGCCCACACCCTACTTAACTTCTTGACTAAGAATAATTGCTGTATGACATGGCTTATGTAACATGAAATGATGTAGCACACTAACGATTTACTGATTTACATCATGTTTTTGTAAAGAAAACATGTAGAATTTACAGGCATGAAAATGGTTGTTTGACAAATATCCTGTAGAGGAATTTTTTGGATAGATTTACATTTCTCTCCATTGAACCTCAGTTAAACCTGTGAAGGGTTATGCAATGACCGGGTGTGTCATGACATAATGTTCTACCATTGTGTGTCTGTCCACATCAGTAACTTACACCTTGAGCTGGACCTTCCTACCAGCAGCCTTATACACTTGGTCATCCTGCTTAGCCTTATCTGTTCTCTGCTTTGCCAACTGGGCACATCAAGGCAACAGTGTGAATGTTCAGTTTTATGATCATTATAGAATGTCTGCGTATATAAACAGCTTCCTGTACATGGTTTATATTACCGATTGGTTGTCTATCTAGTATCTGTGTAGACTGATAGAACTACAAGCGATGTGTACATACTGGTAGAATGTATAAATATATATGTCTCTAATGCAAGTGGTTGGGCTACCAACCATATATGTTACACTATGATAAAATGAAAGCAGGCTATGGGAAAATGTCAATAAAACTGTGCCTGGAGAAGGTTTGGCTTTAGCCACGTACCCTCATTACAAAAGCAAAATGTCCGTTTAGAGGGCACATGTGACGCCCCACACCACAAAGAGATTCCAAACATAGAGGGAAATTGCCCTAGTTTAAATCCCTGCCAACCCAAATCCCCCATGGTAGTGAGAGAAGGTCACATACGTCGTGTGTCATGTGGGTGAAGTCCTTGCGCAGCACGGCATACTTCTCCAACCCCTTGTTCAGCTTCACTTCCTCAGCCATCCGCTTCTTCGTGATCACTAAACACCAATATAGATATCATGATCACTGAACACATAAATAATTATTGTGCGACTATATACCATTTTTACTAATGTGGTCTTACAATTATTATGTTTGTCAAGGATTGTTACGGTTATACAAGGACTACTACCAATGATTGCGGACCACTAAAAATAGTTACGGATGATGCCAAACCGGAAATGTAGCACTTTCGTGGCAGTCTTCTGTGAATATGTGACCTGGGCTTAGTGGAAAGTGAAGTTATTATGAAGTTTTTACCCATACCATTTTCGTAGTCCCTGAGCATGTGTTTGACAGCGCGCTGGTTCTTGATGATGTCTCCCTCCGTGCGCTTCATCTCCCGCTCTTCCTGCTTGTGTTGCCACATGTGGTCCTGTACACACACAACAGGTCATCAGTTGGGCACTTTTACACTATATTTACATGGTAACATCCCCATAGTCAGCTCTCCTGGGTTGAATAGTGCTAGCATCCACAAGGGAATGACTGATTTATACACAGGTTTAATAGACAAATAAACCAGACTTTAAAGCACTATGTCTAGTGTCAATCATCATGGAGACGGTTTGCTATGTTAGCGGAATAAAACCCTGAACATTTCAATTGGTATCTTCGGTGTGATCTGACTCAGCTACTCGGACAGTTCTAAAGTGTATAGCACAATTCAAGCTAAAACCCTGTTCTGGGGAAAGTTCATCAATAAGAATGCCAGAACAATACTACATATAAAATCAAACTTGTTTAAGAGTTTGTGCTTATTTGATACATTTATAGATTAACATAAACCAACCGTCACTGACTAATAGCTGAAAAAGTAGTACAAATGGTTATGCAAACACATTTTAGCATAATATTAACAACATTCCATAAAAAACCAAAAAAGTCAGTTGTAATGCAAAATGAAAGCCAACTCCTGACAATTTAGAACAACATTGAAGCACAAGCCGACCCTGCCCACATGACAACCCATCACACGCATACCTGAAACTCCGTCTGGGGATAGAAACTGGTCACATGAGACAATCACCAGGGGGCACGTGAACATAATGTGAACAATTATGAAGTTATGAGATGTGAACTATTATATTTATAAATATATTTTTACAAATAAAGTCCAAATTAAAATTCCTAATGATTATAAAATACATGTTCAAAATTAAATCTAAACAAATGACAAGTCACATGCAATCAAAATTCTGAGAGCAATCTTGAAATATTTAAATACCATGCAAATTACACCAATTAGGAAAATCATGCTTGTTGACTAGCTACACTCACTAATGTAAAATCATTCCAACATTCAACATCAATAACTCTGTGCACAAGGCTGAAATTACGAACATAAGCGTGTATGTCTGCTCCAACAGAATCACAACCAATCTGGGTGACGTAAAGTGCTGCAGTTTTAGATATACTTTATTCACAAACAGATGAAGATTTTTTTTTATGTTACTTCCTTTTTTTTAAACATTCATTTTAGTTTTATCATATGAGTTTTAAATATGCCATTACTTTTAAAATAATAGTATAATTAATTTAAAGCTTTAAACATTCTCTGCCTGCTAACCTACTAAAGGGGGTTATATATTCTATCAATGGTACAGTAAAACATATTTTAGTAAGGTTTTAAAACTAAGATGTCATTGAATGTAGCTATTGAAAATAAAAGAATTCTATTCCTACTGACCCAGAGGTTGCGTTCTTGTTTTGGAGCACACAATACAAACTTGTGACATTCTAATTTCAGCCTGTTTTATCAAGCCTATGCTGCACACATCCCGGGCCATGTTAGCACACAGACATTACCTTCAATGCCTGGATACTGGTCTGCAGTAAGAGATAACATTGTCCAATCATCTATCACAGCACAACTTAGTCAACCTATCATCTACATGTACACATGGGGGACTCATCTGTCCATCTATCATGGTATAACGATACACACAATGGACTGGAAGACATGCATACTCATGCAAAAGAATTGTGGTGTCGAAATATAACAGAACTGGACTTTAAATTCTTAAAAGATTCGCTTAATATGCACTACCATTTAAGCAGGTCATTAGGTCAATAAAAATGTTGCAATACAAAGGTAATACAATAGAAACTTACCATACTTATAACAGAAGTAAATACAATGTTGCACAGAGCATGTACATGTACATTATTACGAGTTTAAACTAAAGAATATTATTACATTCTATAATCACTGTTAAACATAATGTTGCTATTATAAATATGTAACACACACAACCATGCACTGTAAACAGAACATGCTCCTCTAGACCTGGACATTCACATACAATGATACAGTGAATAGTTACACTGAAAGATGAACAATATCTTTGATGAGTACTGTATCACCTTAAATCACCTTTCTTTTTTAAAACCTGAAAATGATTTAATACAAATAAAATGAAAACATTGCTGAAAATCTTATACACTACGTTGTATGTGCATATTGTTCTGCTAAATTAAAACATAAACTATTCTTAATCACTTCAGTTAAAGACTTCTCTCAAATGTGGTATTATTTCGCAAAAGTGTTGACTGACAATTTCATTATCCATTCCAATTATCTGTAGACAAAAATATCAGAAATTAAGCTGACAAGGATCATACCTCAATGACCTTGATTTTCTTATCATGGTCTTTCTTGTCATTCTCAATGCGTGTTGAGAGGCGAACGACTGTTGGTCGACTCTGTCCTTCTTTCCCCTTGGTCTTCTCTCGCTCTTTCTTCACATGGAACGTGTGACTCAACTTGCTGGAATCCAGGAAACCGTCCGGTCCCACCTTCCTCTCCTGCTCCCTGTTATCAATGTGTGATCATGGTGAGGTGACAGAATAAAGAACAGAAAAATACAGGACATATAAAATAGTAGTTCTGACCTTCATAACTTAAACTTGTTTTCGGAACACCTGGGTACTCACTGTACATTAAGAGTTATGACCTCAGCCTATGTATAAGATCAACCAGGATTTTAATGTCGGACAGTGAAAACGAAATAACAGCATGTGGAAACTTCATTTGAGTTAATAGTCTGAATTAACTTTGTTTGATAAAACATCTTGGTCTTTGAACTACATTTGTTTTAAACAATCCAACGAATGCTTACTTTTAACAATGGGTTGAAAAATGTCAGAGAATGATCATTTCTAAAACTAGAAACGCTAATGGTTGAGCGACAAAGGCAGATAATCTAATACCCAATGGAGTGAAATGTAATGAAAACGTAATTTGGGTATCAGTTCTGAGACTAATAAAATAGATGATATACATTTTATAATATAATGCTTGTTTTCATCAGTTCATTTTGATGATATGTGTCAGTTAGTTACATTTTGTATGTTGCTACATGTATGTCTTTTTAAAGTTTCATGATCGATTTACATTTTGATGTTGATGCAATGCTTAATCATTGCTATATTTGAAGAGTAACACTAAAGGTCCAATAATGTCCTAAACAAATCTATATCATATTTTTAAATGCATGCATTTTCATGTTCCATCTTATAATTGCTAGATAATTCCATTTACTTAAGAAAGGCAGCGTATTCCTTGCTGATCTGGTTGCGCTGGTCTTCCTCCATGTGTGCTGGCGCGCTGTCCGGCCGCTTGATGGCGCTGTAGCGACTGTGGATCAGACGGCTTTTCTCAAATGGCATGTCTGACAACACCATCTTGTCTGTAACAAAATGATATAATTATAATTTGCTGCAATTGCCATGAGCAGGGGTTCTAGTTTTAATATCAGACCCCATCAAATCTAAGTGGTAAACATAATGATAATGGTACCAGAGTTTTTATGTATTGTGATAAATCAATACTTCTACTTTTAGGGAAATAATATAGGCTTCTTCACCACTCACAGTTCAATGAAAAAACAAGTAGACTGTTCAAATCTGCCTAATCTTTTCTTTTGTACAGTGTGAAAGTAATCAGAAACAGGTGCCCCTATTAGCATCACAATTAGAATGCAATATGTCAATAAAAAAAATGGACAAATAATTCTTTTTTATACCTTTTAAAGTAGTACCAATATAAACAAAATATTTCCTTTCAGAGATTGCTGATAAGTAGTGACACTTGGTTAATATTTACATATTTTAGTCTTTAAATAACCGGAAACGTCGCTAGGGTAAACTTAAATAGTCTCTAATGGTCAAGTTGAGCAAAACTTTAATTCCAATTAAGATTTGGTCTATTTTACTAAAAATAAATAATAATTTTTAAAAATACAAGTTAAGCTATGAAAAATATCATTTTGTTGATTCACAACAAATTAGCATTTTGTCATTTTTAGAGACTACAATGCGACTTCGTTTCTATGGAGATATCAATGCGCTTTAACGGACTACACAGCAAGCTATTTCGCGAAATTTCATTGTTCCAATATTTTAGCAAGTTTAATATAATAAATAATTGACACTTTATCGTTAAGGTGTGTAAAACCTGTTTTAAGCGCTTGCTTTTTATAATCTAGAACAACGGAAAGAACTATTATTTCGCGGATTTGTTGTGTACACCAGCAGTAGTTCGGTCAAAATCATAACAAAATGGAGGAAGAGGTTCCCAGTGGAAGTGACAACATTGTCACAGAATTTAACACCTATGAAGAATTTTTAAACTCACAAATTACGTCACTTGATTTATTTTATCTAGAGGTATGTTATATTCTCAATGAAATGCTTCAGTGTATATTATTTACAAATGTTTTGCAACAAGTGTTGAGTGCTGCTTGAGCACTATTGATGATAAAAATGAATTCTAAAAAGACTAGAGATGTCACAACAAATTATAATGTCTTTAAAAGTAAGTTAGCATGAATAAACCAATCCCAAATGTCACGTTTAAACGAATGTTCAGACTATGCTTACTTTAACTTTATATTACCAAAAGAAAATCCTGAACATTGACAATTATCATGAAAGTACCTTCTTTCGAACCCAACCTGCTTTCGAACCTTTCTCAATTTAATTATATCAACTTTTATTTATTTGTTTCTTGGTGTGGTTTAGTTGTAAATAGTATTTGATGAAAATTCAAGGTAAA
>Ga0224511_10000896_pt1 | contig 16294 bp, 8 predicted proteins | sample SF_May12_sed_USG_2_FD_169988 | JGI IMG/M metagenome (GOLD analysis project Ga0224511, IMG submission 169988) | Sediment microbial communities from San Francisco Bay, California, United States - SF_May12_sed_USGS_8_1 | ecosystem: Environmental > Aquatic > Marine > Sediment | place: USA...
ACTTTGGTAGGGGACCACCCAGGGATCATTCCTGTGAAGTTTGGTCAAAATCCAATGAGTGGTTTCAGAGGAGAAGATGTTTAAGTAAAAAAGTTTACGCACGACGCACGACGGACGACGGACAAAGCCCGGTCACAATAGCTCACCATGAGCACTATGTGCTCAGGTGAGCTAAAAAGACGGGTGATTCGGAAACGAAAGTCATCAATTCTCCTCCATATGTCACTAAATGGAAACATCTGTTTTTAACTAGATCTATCACAGAAAGTGATGAATACCCCCAACGGCTGCAACATGGAAAAGGGGTTTAATTTGTTTAAAAAAGTAGTCAGAATTTTTAAACTTGATAAAGGGTCTAAGTAAATACAATGTATAAGCTTGAACTTTGATCTTGACCGTAAACCGTAAACATACCCACTGCGCATCGACTGATCATACTTGACATTTGTGCAGAGTTATTTGTAAATCCCACCAGGTGTTTTAAAGATATGTAACAGACACAAAAGCGTGACGAACAGACAGATATACAGACGAACGGACGGACAGACAACGAAGCTAATAACAATATGTCTCACCATTTTATGGGGGGAGACATAATTCGTATATACGCTATGATAACATGATGGAGTTAGTGTCGACCTGTTAAAACGCTTTAATAAGGCAATGGCTATATCTAAAAATAGTTGAAGTATGACTCTGATCACGGCCACAAGAAGTTACTTACTATTGATGACTTAAATGACTTTCAATTGTAACAATTATTTTAACCCCTATGAGAAAATTACAGTAATAATGAAATGTCGTAGTATAATCAATGTGTTACAGGGTGATAAGTTTGTATAGCACTCATAAAAGACTGCAATCGGTAAATTTCTTAATTTAAAAGTTGATACGGGCCATCCACGGACGTCCCCATCCGCCACCGTATTCCTCCACCGTTTAGTGATTAAATCACATAAATATTTCATTTAACATCAATGTCACATAAATGTTTCATTTTAGCCTCTAACGAATATAAAGAAGCCTCTTTTAAACATAGTTCATTTACCTGTAACATGTTTACATAATTTATTACTAAACCTGTAGTATCATGGTCAAAATGAAGTTGTTTTTAACTTTTTAATATCTTCTCAAAGTCTCTAGATTTGAGTTTTAGCACGGACAATTGCAAATACAATCTAAATAATATGATAAAGCATATACATCAGCTAAAAGTTGCTACTTTTGAAGAAAACTACAAAAAACTGGGAACGTTTACAATGCACCATTAAAAGTAAAGGGGAATCAATTTTATTTATGGGACAGAAAATAGATTTAACCCAGTTTTCATGCATTTTCCATGTAATTTTGTGAATGTTAATGCACTTGCAGAATGCAAAATGCAACACTACCAACTAACATTTTAGCAGCACAGTTTATGTCACATATTTTATTTCTAAGAAGTGACACTTTAAAAAAAATTGACCTGTATTAGGATTCAAGGTTTAGTGTATATATTATATTAAAACAGTCTTAACATCTTTATGATTCAGGGTTAACCGACAAAAACGCATTCTGAATTTGGAAATAAGAGCAATTGACGCACCAGCAGCAGCAGATGCGCTGGAAACATTGTATCTGAGTCGTCTGCTTGAACTTGGTGAGTATGATATTGGTATCTTTGATATAAAACTTGTCAAATTTAATTAGATCTATCATTAACATAACTCAATAATTATACATGTATGACATGCTTTAGTACAGCAATGGGAAGAATCATGATTTACATTATCATTAATTCAACATTTTATATCAGTACGTTCCGAGGCAGCACGCGGTAAAGAAAGGGGAATGCGTGGTGACTTTAGTGGCAGAGCAACAAGCAGTGAAAGACGAGGTACATATATGCATCCATGGTAATGGAACACGCGACGGAAGATATTTGGACCTGAAGAAGATAAATGGGCTGAAGAAATCTGTACATGGTGTGCTGTGCTGCAGGAGAAACAAGCCCTCAACTAAACTCGGTCCCTACTGAAACTAACACATTTGTAGAAGTCTAACACAATCGACACATGCACGCTTTTCGGCTGATTTAAGTTTTAACAACATAAATATCTTTTCTAATAAAACTATGCTTGAGTATTGACAAAAAAGAAACAATAACAAATAAGTATGCTCCTCATTTTGTAAGGTTTTTAAAGTGTACGAATCAGTTAAGCATCATCCTTTTACGTGTGGCTATTTTTTTAAACGGGTCTTGTGAACATAATTTATCTATAAATAAGCTTGTTTCTCTTAACCGTCTGACTATAAAACCAACCCATTTCAAAACGTGTGATTGGACTTCGCAAACAAGTTATTGGCAAAGTCATTATAATATTTTATTCTATTTTATTTTGTGTCTTTGTGTTGACCTAAACATATTGTGGACTTTTGTGCCAGCCTACCAACCTGGTGATAAGGAAATGAAGACTTATAACATTATCGCAATTGAATCTGCAATGCTGTGTCATATGATTGTTATATTTGCACGTCTTTCTCGCTTAAATTTGCATGGTATATTACTCAATATTTATGTTAATATATATAAATATAGACATCTATACTATTTTATTTTGATGAATGAAATTTCAATTTATTGTATCATTTTACAATTGCTTCGCAAACATACTTGTTCTGGTAGTTTTATATGTATCTCTTTAATAAAATGGGAAAAAAACGAAACAAAAGGCTTCAGTTATAACGTTGTTTTTCGAGTTGATATAGACAAGTACAACGTGGTTATATAATTTTTTGACAGATAACTTAACGAATTCAAAGTAACTTTAATGCTTAAAGGACAATATACGAGTATAGTTTCGTTATTTGGCTGTAGATTTACAAAACTAAATATTACAGGAACCCATTGTGTGCGGGTTTAAGGTGTTAATTACGCTTTTCATTTTCACACAAACCTAGCCCCTGTATATGGTTTAAGAAAAGTGTACAACTGTGCAATTCTATGTAGAACTAGTATAATAATATAAATTGAAGAGATGTTCACAGACAGAACTTCGGGAATTGCACAGAGTGTACATAATAGACAGATTCACAGAAATTATCAAACGATCATGTATTGTATACTTTAAGAAACATATTTACATTCATAGCTAAGCGGACATTATTTCAAGAATATTTACATGACATGTTCATTTTGGTAGGAGCCAAGACAAATCGCTTCAAATAATTGAACACACAAAACAAACTTGAGTGCAGCTCTTATGTTTTCTTTACCGTTTAATACTCAGAACTTTTCATTAAAGTATCTTACATTTCTGTCTTCTATAAATCTTGAAAGGTTAATATAACGATACATCATTTCTTTTTTTTAAATACACATAAATATGTATTTGTGTTATACCTTAGTGGAGCCAGAATGTCACAACTTACACCATTTGGCTAACAAGATTTCTTTCGAAGCCTTTGAGTGATGCGTATTTCGGACGCTTGCTGGTCTTCTGTAATATTTATGAATGTAAAGTCGACAACGAAATGACATTGAACGTCTTCTAATCTTTTTTCCTTGTGTGTATTTAGATTATATTTTAGGGAGAATGCCAAGGGATTATTCATGTTTTTGTATTTAAACCTTTGTTATCAATGCATGAAAATTACATTCGATAACATAGTTTTATATATCAGACTTCTTATCACTAGGTCGTTTGTTTACAGAACTTTACAGAGATACGTTGTTAAACAGGTTAACATATAAATACTTATTTTGAAAAATACAAAATTATAAAAGTTAACAGAAGTCTATTATAGTATGTTATGAATCCCATATTCAGATGATGTGTGTTTTTATAAATAAATAAAATGTTACCATTTGATCATATATTGGATACATGAAACATATTAATCCCAGAAAGTATCACAAAATCCGTCCTTAATTAAAGTAATATTTATAAGTATAAAAGTTTTATTCGGGTTTTGGGGCTGATTATTTTCCATTAAATCAATAAAAATAAACATATTTCCTTTCTCATGAAAATCTTGCATTTTAAACACAGACATGTTTTATTATTTAAAGACATAATCCTGCTTCTTTCTTTAAAATGTGTTCATGGTTGATACAGAACACGTCCCTTGAAGCGTCTTTGACTTTTGTCAAATGCATGAACGACGTGTCACATAATAAAAAATGAACAACTGTCGAATTATATCATTTTCCTACTGAACACTTTAACGCAATTGTTTACAATATACATGTAGATTGATACCAAACCGTTTTGGAATAACAGTTATGACGAATTCCCTTATGGGGTAGGATTTATCATCTTAAGTTAGCAGCAGTACAAAGTAACATCACACACATCATCAAATTATCTGCAATCACACAATCAATATTTTCTGTAAATCAGTTCGTTTATGCTATTTTTAAACAAAACAAATCTGATATGTAACGGCTTTCATTGTACAAAGATAAGTTTGAAGCCTAGTTTATGTACCCGTGTACACCAAAGTTAGTATTATTAACGCATGTGCTTTTGTTTTCCTACACGTATAATAATGTACAAATGTAACCGTATTTGATGCAGCTTATTACAGTCTATAGTATGAAAGTTTTAGCTCAGTAATATTAAATCTAGTCTCGCACTACATGCCATTATTGGACAACGTCGTTCTGGCCTCTGGTTACGAAGATTTTCTCGCATTCGCATGTCCTGTGTAGAGGATATGGACAAAACAAACATCCATTTCCTGAAAATCGTTGCGACAATGTTATTTTACCTTAAATACAAGACAAGAGAACAAAGAATTGAATATGATCTAACGCGGGCAACAAATGCAGAAGACAACTACAACACAAACGATCTTTGGATGGCAAGAAAACATTTCTACATAATTTATTAATTTATTTTCTATATAAGTATGCAACAACCCTTTATGCTGGTCGCTTCTGGATATATCAAACGCATATAATTTATCTTTTTAGTAACGAATTAGATTTTTTAATTAAATGGCATACTTATTAAAGTTAGAGATTGTTTGACATGATATAGACTAATTTCCAATATTTTGCGAACAATTATTTGTATTAATATAAATTGAATGGATGTTCAAAGAAAGAATGTTGTAAACAATGTAGACATGTCAAGTTTAAGAGCATTGTGACAAAATGGCCCGTACAAAAACTAACGCACAGAACGACGCACACAAAATAGTACAACACCATGACGCAACAGACATTCAGAAAAACAACTACGGCCAATAGCTTTAATAGAAAGACATCTTAATTCAGTGCTGCACACTCAGGCCAGTATATTCGAGTCTTGGACTCGAAGGTGAGCTCGACTTAATTTCATGTCCCGATTTTATTTTTTTATTTTCTATGTAAGGAAAACTACGTTTTTTGAACCAGGAAGAAAAGTGCCTCGGACCAATTACTGTCGTTCTTATACAAATCGGATTGTTATATAATCCTTACAAATACATGTATCACTGACAAATAACACAATACGATATGCGTAATCAATGGGTGTAACAGGGAAAAGATTACGGCAAACTAGATATTTGCCTCAATATTACCATCTTTGCATTCCTTTAGAATAAGCAAAAAAACTTACAATAAAGCGTTATCTACTGTGTAACAAAGACGTCTTCTTTTTCCAGTCAAAAAAGTAAATGTATAAGGTTGTCTCTTATTGGTTAATATTTGAAACATATTTCATTTTTAATTGAAAATACAGTGTGGTTAAATACACGGGCGTATATTCCTCAAATGCAACATATTATTCAAGAATAATTTCAACTTACCAACGCAACGGTTGTTTGGTTTTTACCAATTTTTTCAGGAATTACATATAAAACAAAAGACATTCACATTTTATTGTTTAATAGACTACATGCATAGATGGCAATACATACACAGGATGATGACAATTGCATTTATTTTATAACATAATTTGTGTTTTGCAAGCTATACAATGGTATTGTAATTGACAATATATATCGAAGCCATAAAGTGATGTTTATAAGACGTAAACGTGTAGCCAAAATATTTCTAAATTTGCCGATTCAATAACTAGGATAACCCAAACATCTCTATGTCAAATATAGTTTAAAGGTTTTTCGAGAAAAACAAATTGCAGTCTGCTGTTTTTCATATAAAACAAGTGGTTAAATTTCTGAAACATATTTTATCAAATGTCTTTCCAATGTGTGTATATAACTGATTTGTTTAAGACTCGTCAGTAAAATGACCTTTATAATGATATCAAGTCATGAATTATAAAAAAACTAATCGTTAGGACAGTGGTGAATCAGGCATGTCTATAGCAGTACGTTGCATAACGTCTTGAAAAAGAAGTTCTCCTTTGTACTAATATACATTTCCGTAGGAAGTAAGTCTCACCATAGAGTTTGGTTTGTTTAGTCGGCCACTATTGACTGAACATCAAATATTTAATACCCGAAATTTAGATATCCATAAAAAACATGACCCAATACATTAATTCAGGATCGGATTGTTTAATTGCCCATAGGCATTTGAGAATACATGTTGTACATTGTCAAAGTGACTTATAACACTACTTTAATTGCAATATTGTACTTTACTTTCCAGACAAGAACATTATTTCAGCACAAGCGCCCTTGGCGTGAAATATTAGAGAATCGATTTGCTATTAACTCTTTAAAATATCAAATATGTTACACCAACTGATTTTAGAGCAATGAAAAATCAGGATGGAAGCAAAATCTGCATGACAGGTACTGAATGCGTCTTTAAATATCATTACAGACACACTTAGTTTTGATTTATGTCATTTGCACGATCGCCACGTTCTAATTGTAACATAAAACCATCAGCCCAAGTATTTGTTAGGGCAGCTGGATAGTTCCTCTTAAGGCCACTGCATTCACACAATATTAATGCAATATAAATTGAAGAGATGTTCAAATAAAGAATGTTGCAAACAATGTAGATATGTCATGTTTAAGGGCACCATGACAAAATGGCCCATACAAAAACTAGCACAAGGGACGACACAAAAACTCTTACAACATCATGACGCAACAGACATTTAGAAAACATATATTTTTGTGTTTTTCGCAAATTGTTTTACAATCCGACATCAGTTGTGTTTTCAATTTGTCAAAGTGTTTTTCCTTTATTCAGTTTAATTGTAAAAACAACCTTAACTTTTTTCAAGGCTTAAGATTTAGTGAAATATTTGTATTGCATATATTGAACCGCAATTCTACACAAAATAGTTCATATGCAGATACATGCAAGGACACTAAAATTAACGTTTCATTCGAATCGTATACAAAGTATATCCGATCATGACCTACATTATTATTATACATTTTCATTTTATTTGACCTTAATGATATCAAACATAATTCGCACTCATTCAGACAATGGATAGTTCCACAACTGTCAATCAGGATTAATTATAACGGTACATGGTCAATTTTAATCCAATGGCTGATAGGTTTATGGTAAAATGACAATCTGACCTAGTTTAAACAATGGAAAGCATATGGTTCCTGTTTGTGATAAGCGTTATCACATATACAATAGATTTCGCCATTTTTGGGCGGAGATTAAGAAATTGTGGAACTATCCATGAAACCTTGATGAGTTAGGAGGCAATTTACGTTTCGGCAACCTGTTTGACGGACCATCTGAAACGACCATTAGTCCGACACAAAGCGGGAAAGTACTTTAAGGTAATAGTTGTGTAATGGACTACGAAGGACACACATTTGTATTTTTTATCAAAATATAAACAAGAATTTCCTCAATAAAATGCTATATGTATTATAATTATACTTTTCAACCATAGAAAGTTATTTTTAAATGGAAGTTTCCTATATTTGCTTTAATTAAATTAAAGGGAAATAATATTACACCTTATTACCTTCCTTAAATACGAATAAAATAAAATAAATAATTGTGTTTATAAAATAAAATAAAAGCAAAAACAGAGAAAAGATGTGCGGTGGATCGTCTTTAAATGGCATACATTTAAATAGAAAAAGGTTTTTTTAACCTTTACCTAGCTGCAAATATATAAATCCATTGCACTCATATTACCTTAATGTAATTCCACACTGTTATTTTGGCCAATCACAATACTTATATTTGTGTATTGCTTGTTATGCGCATGCGCAATATTTGACGTCAGGTGCTTTTTCGCATTAATCGGAGCAGCATAGTATTACGTCATTGCAAGCCTTATGTCGATTCGTTAATTATCCAGTGATATCGGGATACAATATCCGGAGAAACACGTTAAGTGTCTGCTTCAAGATTTTATATGAACTGTTTTCTATAAAGAGTGTACGACAATTGCCATTGATACAACTCAGCTGAATTGGATGTTGTATAAGAGAAGCCCCTTCGTATGTAAATTCAGACCAAATACAAAATGTATTGTGTTTTTGTCAAAGATTTAACCTACAACCTCTATACTTAGAAAAATGTTATATTATTTCATATGATACATATTAAAGTAATACTAACTTGATTTAAATACACCATATAAAAAGCTTCATACTTTCTTGTGTTAGTGAGAACTTGTGTTGTATTTTCTAACAGGACAAGTCAGGAACACAAACAGGCAGATTTACTCCAACCTTTTTGTGGTTCGACTTTGCTACATTAACGTATGAAAAATGTTTTATTATTATGCACAGTACCTTACGGTCAACTTACCATTTAGATTAAAAATATTAATTAATAATTGTAAAAGGATTTCACAAAATACAGACCACGTAGTCGTGAGAAATCAGCTGTCGGTGTTATGGGGTGCAAACATTTCTGTATTTACCTATCAATCATTCAACACAGTGTGGATAGATTGCGTTAAACAAGACGTCATTATATATAATAATTAAAATCCAAAAATATAGCAGTTGATTATCGACAACATGTATAAACAATTGCATAAATCAAGTTATGGAATACAAACTTTGAATGCATTATGTTAATAAGCAAGATGTTGCACAAGCTAATTATTCAAATCAGCAATATCTCAAATCATATAATAAGAAATTGGATTTTTAAAATATTATGTACTAGTACTCTATTGTGTGGGGGCTAATTAAAATTGTTTACGTGAGGTTTCTCACAATTTCACAAAACGGCGATGCTACTTAAAAGGCGACAGCAGTAAAGTGTGCGGACCGTTTTCGGAACTGCATGTTAAAGTAAGTACAATATATATTTATATCCTAAGGTAACTAAGAACAAAACCCTATTGTTAGGAATTTATTATATAGTTACTTGTGTACGTATAAATAAAAAATAAAGGTGGATACTTCTCCACATTGCATGGTGTTTTAAATTGACATAGACTCTATTTTAGATTGAATATTATTTTTATTCTTAACTAATTACCATTGATGTGACAGTTGATCGAGTCAACAATTCTGTTTCTGAGTACGGTGTGGAGCCTTTTTTAACATTGGTTCATTTGCAAAATTTTAGCAACTACCATTTCATTTGAATACTTAGTTTACTCTCGATACGATTTAGACAAACATAATCACAGAACATACTTTACATTGATTACAGTTGAGGATTTTTAATTGTTTAAATTTGAAATAAATTTTAAAAACGTGTTGATAGTATAGTCCCTAATTTACTCGCCCCGGTTATGGGCAAACTATAAATGTTACTAAGGTTAAAAAAATATACAGGGATAACCGACTACATTTCCTCATATTTTAGGGCAGATTATCAATACTGCTTTTTAGTAGTTATCAGAAGTCCATTTAACATGTACATGTATCATGCGCTATTAGTAGAAATGATCTTTTGCCGATTTTGCTGTGAATCTTTACAAATTCATATATATTCATCAATATGCAAATGTTTGAATGGACAATGCCGAAGAGTAGATACATACATAATTATATTCACGAAGGAGCTAATAAGACTAATATCAGATAAGCCTTCATTCTAATAACGCTTGCCGTAGGAACGTCTATATGTTATAATGAAGAAACATATTTATTCCTGATACAAAATTCTGAACACGAATTGGCTCACTATAAGGATCAATAAGGTAAATGTAAAAAATCCGTAAAGGATGCTTGTTACCCCCACAACAAGTTTCACGCCTTCAACCTTTTACCGTTTGCATACAACGATACTGTTTACAGAAATGTGTATTTATTCAGTTGCATTCAAAATTTATTTCAGACACAAACATTGAAAGATGGTAGGAGGTGTTTTCACATCCGTCGCCATCTTGTCGGCCGCCATCTTGGTTAGTGTGATTACCCAGGTGTCTGGTGGCCCTGTGTCTTCAGACTGGTCGAAGTAAGTGTTTGGCCAATTATATGCTTGCTTACTTTTGTGTGTGGATACTCCGAATGTAGGTTTTCAATATTTAAGAACCCGTATGTACTTAGAAGAAACATTATGGCTACATCTAAATACGTAGAAGCATGATACTGCTCATGGCCACAAAAAGTTACTTACTATAGATTTGATCTCAAATGACGTTCAATTGTGACAAGATGTTTTTTTTATCACATTCTAAACCCTTAGAAAATATTAGCAATGTGATACAGGATGTTTAGTTTCTATAGCACTAATAGAGAGACTGAAATCGGTAAGAGACTGTATCAATAAGTTCATACGACCCAATCACGGACGTCCCCTTTTGCTACCATTTTCCTCCACCTTTTGGTAATTAAATTACATAAATGTTTCATTTTGGTATCTAACGAATATAATCAAGCCAAAAGGTATCAACAATATTTTAAAATACCTGTACTAATTACAATGCATATTGTAAAGGTATTAATTATGTAATATTTGGCATTTTGTGCATTTTAATGCACTTGCAGAATTAAACAGTTTTACCTTGAACTAGAAGAGTATAGCTTCACGGTTTCTGTCACATAGTATAATGACCGGACATGTGTATGGCGTAGGACTCATTCAGTTTTAAAAACTCATTGTTCAAAAATACACATTTAAAATCATATTACCTGCATTAGATTCAAGATAAGTCTATACATTTCAATGTTTAATTAAAAGGCTTATTATCTTTATGATTCAGAGTTAACCGGCAAAAACGGTTTGTGGAAACTGACGCACCAACAGCAGAAGACCGCTCCCTACTGGACGCATTGTATCTGAGGCGTTTGCTTGAACTTGGTGAGAATGGTAGTTATATCTTTGTCATAAAAGTGAAATTTAATATTTATTAACATAATTATTACAATATAATACATTCGTTAAGCAATTGCGAGAATCAAATTCATCTACATGTTAAGTACAATACTTTGTTTATTAGCAGAGACTATAACCGATGAAAGGGCAAATGTACAAAATGGAATATCTGATTGGAATGCAGCTAGTGGTGAACAAGGGGGTGGATATGGCAGAACTAACGGGAATGCAGCTCGCGGTGAAAGAGGGGGTGGACAGGGCGGAAATGACCGGAATGCAGCTGGCGGTGAAAGAGGGGGTAGACAAGGCGGAAATGACCGGAATGCAGCTGGCGGTGAAAGAGGGGGTGGACAAGGCGGATATGACCGGAATGCAGCTGGCGGTGAAAGAGGGAGTGGACAAGGCGGAAATGACCGGAATGCAGCTCGCGGTGAAAGAGGGGGTGGACAAGGCGGAACTGACTGGAATGCAGCTGGTGGTGAAAGAGGGAGTGGACAAGGCGGAAATGACCGGAATGCAGCTGGTGGTGAAAGAAGGGGTGGAAAAGGCGAATATAACTCCAATGCAAAACGCGGTGAAAGAGTGGGTGGGCAAGGACGCTCTGGTGGCAATGGAACAAGAGGTAAAAGAAGCCGCGGATTTGGCGAGCGGGGCGGCATTGGTGATAATGCAGCACGCGATGAGTGGATGTCAGACCTGAATCCGAGAAATGTTCTGAAGCAATCTGTAGATGATGTGCTGCAAGAAAAGCCAGCCCTCAACTAGATTCAGACTCTACTGGAACTATCACTTGAGTAGAACTCTTATACTATAAACGCACACACGCTTTGTCCGACTTGAAACTGTACAACGCCAAAAACAACTACCCTAAAGAAATATGGTTACGTATTGCAGAAATGAGGATAGTGAAAACGAATATGCCCGCTAATAGTATCGTTATCGCTAAAGTGTACAAATCTTTATACTAGTAGAATCCCAACCGACGTAAAAATGTTATTGTAAGAGTGTTACGGTATAAAAACGTATGTCTGTTTCCTGAAACCCGGCCAACCTTTGTTACACCCGAACGATTAGACAGTTATCTGAAAGTTTTGTTTAAAAAAAGAGAGCACTGTTTATTCTATTTATTAAAACATAGTGCTGCAAGACAGTTTCGATAAATAAGATCACAAATCTGGTAACAGACATATACTTTTAGGGAAGTTTCATATATGTTTATTGTTGACAAATACATTATTGAGGACACTATAACTATGTTGCCAACCTATCGACTCAATGAGGACACAATGGATTTTAAATTTAAGGTCAGTCATATCTGCAATGCATATGATAGTTAAACGTTTTTGCATGTCTTTTTTCGTTAAAATACAAATTTATATCGCCCAAGATTCATTGTTCATATACCAGAATAGTTTTGTTTTGCTGAATAAATATTCAATTATTGCTTTCTTGTGTAATATGTCCATGGTAAACAGTTGCTACTCGTATTTCTTATTTCTTTAGTTATTTATGCATCGCCGAAATAAAATATAGTAAAAAATATCCTGTAGAAGACTATTTGGGTGTTCAGTTAAACACTTCTGTTGCACTAGGATACTTTGCCAGAATAACAAAACAGTTAACAAAAGTTGTATAGCAAGCGTTACGTTGTCGTGATGAAAAAACAAGTACAAAACGGGACAAAAACCCTGGCAAATATGAAATTGACCTAACACCGTTGGCATCATGATGTCTGTGTTGTCAATAAAAATTGCATGTTTGATGAATAAATATTAAGAAATGGCAAGGTTATAGCCAACATAAAAGTTTGATGAAGAAATTTTAAGATACGTTTTTATGACGGTCAAAGCGACCCCTATGTATCGCCGCTTCTGCGAACAGGCCACACAAAAAGGTTGTTTTTTCGAGTGGTTAAGTAATTAATTGGAAAATATTCCTAAAAAGTGACAAACACATAACATATTTTCTGGTATCTAGTTAATTATAGACTAGCAGGCTGGCGGAATTAAACTGCAGTTCAAAATATCAAGACATGATATATGCATACGTCAACGTAACTTCATTACGTCGATTTATATAACACATGTTCATTTTGAATGTGTTTAGTTAACTGCTAGCATATAAGGAAACGTGATTATTAAAGTGCTTCATATTTTAAATGACAATGTACCGCTAAATATCTAACAAATCGCGCTTTTTTTTATCTATAATGCCATTCGCAAAAACAGCGAATCCAGTAGTGCGCAACAACGTGATTGCACAAAATTGCTTCTTTAACCCTTTAAACGCCTATTACATGTTACTATTGGGTTAAAACATTAAAGATATCAGATTTGCAGAATATCACTATCTAAACATCGGTGTTGACCACATTTTCGCACACGGTTTAACCGTTTATGAACTTAAGTGTGTGTACCTGTATATAAAGTGCACTACAACGTATGGCATCAGCGTATGCGTGCGTATGCGTATAGGCGTCAGCGTATGCGGGCGTAAAGAATAAACGTTACTCATACGCTTATCATACGCACGGCATACGCTTGATAAGCTAGATATCTGCTTAATACGCGACGGGTACGCTACTCATACTTTAAACAATCGCTGTCAATACGCTTTTCATACGTTTGTGAAGGCATGTGGTCGATAGTCGGGGTTTAAAGTTGTGCGTATAATAAGTTTTTTTTTCTGAAATTTGCATACGCCTTCTAACCTGTGCATACGCAATGCATTCGCTGTAGTTTGATTCACCTTAAAGTAACGGTATTTTACCAAATAAGTCATTCAATATTGACAATATTAATTCCAATAAGATTAACGCTGGCAATGTATAAGTGTTTGGTGTAGGAAAGTACGTTAGTTTGTCTACCTGTATTGTCCTCGATGATACTGGATGAGAAGTTTATCTTTAGGACTGTTTGAAATACTTCGATAAGACGGCTTAATCCCTACATCATTGTGTAGTTATATTTTCGCTGGTCCTCAGGGATCATAGAGTGTACATGCATGTTGTTTACATTTTAAAATGGAGTTCCGCTCATGCGCTAGGGGGCGTCAGTGGTGTGGCATCATTCATTACTACTGATGAACATCTTAAAAAAACCGAGAGTGCAGGCTATGCTTCCTGAGGGCTTTCCCTTTCATCAGTTAAATTATATCAAGGGTAAGGCTCACGTTAATTGGTGCGCACCAGTTCTGTTTAGAAGCGGCGGAAGGTTACCAAACCACTATTTGTATCTGTTTCTCTTGTGTTCGGCACGTTTGTATTTTTTATGTTAACTACACTCTCCCTTTTTACGTATTGTATTGTATTGTATTGTATTGTATTGTATTGTATTGTATTGCATTGCATATTGTAATAAAACAGCTACGTGCAGACAAAACTCCCGAAATTACACGAAATATACATAATAGACAGGTGCACAGAAATTATCAAACAATCATGTCATGTATTATAATTCAAGAAGCATGTTTGTTTCAACATACATCTCCAAACCAAATAGGTTCGGTAGGTCGGCAAAACATTTTTGTCATAAACATTTTTACTGCACCATCATTAGTTAATTATAAAAGTGATAACACTGCATCAAAGGTTAATACGACCAACACGTATTCATACGGATTATGACAACATGTAAATGTTAACTAAAATAAGTAGGTCAAAGCGTAAAACATACCTTTCTCGTACAGAAAATCATATGCTTGCTCTAAAATCGTCGACGAACATGAAGAAAAAGTTTAGGGTTGGCACAAAAATAGGGTCGGTCGGGATGGTAGAAAAAACAACTTGTGTACGCCTTACTTACATCCATAGCTAATAGTATCAATACATTTGCAACTCCTATTTGTATAATTTTAGATACCATATTTTCAGATATATATTTCAACAAAGCAGGCACAAAACCATTGAACATGCATATTTTGGGTTACAAATCACAACAATATTTAAAGAATGATTACATGACATGAGCCAAAAAGAATCGCTTCGAATTTTTGCACACCCCAAATAGAATTGAGATCGGCGATTGTTCTTCCGTTATAGATATGACTCAGAGCTACGAGAATAATAAGTATAACATAACACATTCGGCTTTAAACGGCTATTTTAACTATACATCATTTTAAAAATGAAACATTTATTTCTATTTTAAGATACACATTATTAGTTTGTTTTTCCAAATAAGTGAAACCATATTGCATCTGGCACCATCTTGCCAACAAGATTACTTGGGAAACCCTTGAGTGATGCGTATTGTGGACCATTGTTGGACTTCCTTGATATTTTTAAATTTGACGTCGATAACAAATGCAGTTTAAATTTGAAGAAGAAAGCCTAGTCTGATTTTGGATTTATTGCCCTTGGTTAATTTTACACTTTGAACCTTGTCCGGGACATAACTTTACAGCGACAAGGGGAACTAACAAGAACCTTTGAAGGTAGATAGAGCTCATTGGGTAGAAGTGCAGTGCAGAGAACCATAACTATGTCTTCTTTTAACTTTAGAGTTATAACCCTTTGTTAGGTTTTTCACTTTGAACTTTTTCCTAGACATAACTCGAGAACTATTAAAGGTATCAACTTCAAACTATGTAGGTAGACAAATCTCACTGAGTAGTAGTGCTTAGCCCAAAACAGGGATCTCACAGGTCTTGAAAACTAATATGTCCTTGAACAGTGCTTTAATTAACGGTCATCTTGTTTCTGACAAGCGCATGTCGGGGGTATTCGGCACTTGTGACAAACTCTGGTTTACCCAGTTAAATTAATCAAATTTAGACCCGCAATTGTTTTTCAAAACAGTTCTTGTTATTCTTTTAAAGGAAACTATTTACACTTAAGCGTTATATATTAGGTCACAAACTCAAAATAAGGTTTTCTTTATTTTTCAGTCAGAATAAATTCAAACGGTTGTTTCTTACTGGTTAATGGTTGATGTTTCCTTTTTGACTGAAAGTACAGTGGATTGTTTTATTACATAATCATATTTTCCTAATTCCAACATATTATTTTTAAAAAGTATCAAATTACTAACATTGTTTTAACAAGAAATGTCTTTAAAAAAGACAAACGGCGTCGGATTAAAAAAAAGAAGAAAATATAACACAAGCTAGGTTAAGTACTTGTTCATAAATCTTACA
>Ga0224511_10000897_pt1 | contig 16288 bp, 10 predicted proteins | sample SF_May12_sed_USG_2_FD_169988 | JGI IMG/M metagenome (GOLD analysis project Ga0224511, IMG submission 169988) | Sediment microbial communities from San Francisco Bay, California, United States - SF_May12_sed_USGS_8_1 | ecosystem: Environmental > Aquatic > Marine > Sediment | place: USA...
TCGACGCTGGTGTCTTCGGCGCTGGCGTCTTCGGCGCTGGCGTCTTCGGCGTTTGATGATTCGTCGCCATCAAAGGGAAGGCCGGGTTGATTGGCGTTTTTCTGTTCCGCTCTGGCCTGGGCCGCTTCCATCATCTCCATGGCGTCCCCCAGTTCGGCGCGGAACTCATCCAGGGTGGGCAGGTCCGAAAGCCTGGCCAGGCCGAAGAACTCCAGGAATTTGCTGGTGGTGCCATACATCATCGGCTTTCCCGGCGCCCGGCGGCGGCCCATGGTTTTCACCAATCCCTTGTCGATCAATCCGCGCAGCACCCCGCCACAGTCCACTCCGCGGATCTCGTCCATCTCCGTCCGGGTGATGGGCTGGCGATAGGCCACAATGGCCAGCACTTCCAGGGAGGCGCGGGTCAGCTTCTGTCCTTTTTCCATTTTGAAAAAGGTGGCGATCCATGGGGCGTATTCCGGTCGGGTCTGCATCCGCCACCCCTCGGCCACTTCCACTATCCTCAGGCTTCGGTCCGAATACTCTTCGGTCAGCTCCGCCAGCGCCGCCACCACCTGTTCTTCGGTCATCTCCCCGCCGAACACTGTCACGATCCTTGCCGTGGGCAAGGGGCTGTCCGCCACAAACAATATATTTTCGATTACCGCCTTGGCGTCGTCTGGTTCCATTATATCGATCCTATCTCCTAGCTCTCCGGGGTATACCCGTCTTGATTATCATCTTCCATTTCCTCTTCGTCCATCTCTTCATCATCCGGCTCTTCCTCGTCCCCGCTTTCCTCGTCGTCCAGTCCATCGGTATGGGGCTTTCTGGGGCGCTCATCCTGTGGAGCCATTCCGGATTCTTCGGCGCCGGACTCCTCCTCCCCCTCTTCCCCCTCCTCGGGCGAATCGGGGCCGTGGCCGTTTTCCGGGGCGCGGAACACCAGGATATCGCCTCCGATGCGTCCCTGGTTCACCCGCACCAGCTTCAGCCGCATAAGCTCCAGCAGGGCCAGGAACGTGGCCACCACTTCCCCCCGGTTGCGTCCGCTTTTAAACAAGCTATCGAACCGGCAATGCTCCACACTTTCCAGGACGGCCATTATCTCGTTGATCTTGTCCGTCACCGAGATTTCCTGCAAGGTGACAGAGATCAGCTGGGGGCCCTTGTAGTTATCCAGTATCTTTTTGAAAGCCTTCAAAAGCTCCAGGACATTGACCTCCAGCAGCAGGTCCCCTTCCTTCAATCCCAGGTCGGGCTGGGGCTGCCGAACGAACACCCTGGACTGCTCCATCTCCATGGTCTTCAGGGCCACGGCGGCTTCCTTTATTTTCTTATATTCCACCAGCCGGGCCACCAGCTCGTCCCTGGGGTCCTCCCCTTCTTCCGCCTCCTCCTCCTCCTGCTCATGCTTGGGCAGCAGCATGCGGGACTTGATATAGGTCAGGGTGGAGGCCATGACCAGGAACTCGCCGGCCACATCCAGATTCAGCGACTTCATCAGCTCTATGTATTGAAGATACTGCTCGGTGACCAAGGCGATGGGGATATCATATATATCCACCTGGTGTTCCTTGATAAGATGTAACAGAAGGTCCAAGGGGCCTTCGAACACGTCGAGTTTTATGTTATATGTCATCGCCACTGCACAGAAATGAAACGGTCATTATATAGGAAATTATTTGGCTTGGCACAATGGCTTTTATATGTTTTGTGGGATGGCGGTTTGCGCCTTGGACATCAATCGGTTACAGGGATTAACAGCAGATGATGGAGCGGTTTACACTCTTTTTCCCATTGTGGGCGGTCCTTTTTTCCGGGCTGGCGCTTTGGTTTCCCCGGTTTTTCGCCAGCGGCGCGCCCGCCATAATCCCGCTGCTGGGGCTGGTCATGTTCGGGATGGGGGCCACCCTGACCGCGGCGGATTTCAAAAGAGTGCTCCAGTCCCCTGCGATAGTGGCCCTGGGGATGGCCCTGCAATATGGGGCCATGCCTTTTTTCGGGTGGATTATCGCCCGGACCATGGGTTTTGCCCCAGACGTGGCCGCCGGGATCATCATAGTGGGCTCCTGTCCTGGGGGAACCGCTTCCAATGTGGTGACATATCTGGCCAAAGGAAACCTGGCGCTGTCCATAACTTTAACCCTTTGCTCCACCCTGGCGGCGGTGGCGCTGACTCCCGCTCTCACCTGGGGATACGCCGGAGCGTGGATCGATGTCCCGGTGGCGGGATGACATGGAGTGTTTTCAAGATAGTGTTGATACCAGTGGCCGCAGGGGTGGCGCTGAACACCTTTAGGGGCGAATGGACCGCCAAGGCTTCTTCAATTTTCCCGGCCATCTCCGTGGCGGCCATCGTTTTGATCATCGCCATCATCGTGGGGCTGAACGCCAACTCGCTTTCCGGTTCCATAGGGGCTGTGGCCATGGCTGTGATTATCCATAATATGCTGGGTATGGCCACCGGGTATTGGGTATCATATATTCTGACGCAGGACACCGCAGTCCGCAGAACCCTGGCTATCGAGGTGGGGATGCAAAACTCCGGTCTGGGGGTGGCCCTGGCGCTAAAATACTTCGGCGCCGCCGCGGCTTTGCCCGGGGCGCTGTTCAGCATATGGCACAATATCAGTGGCGCCACAATGGCGGCATACTGGACAAGGAAAGACTGATATGAGCAAGTTATCTAAAGCCCTGAAAGGCTGTATCCTCGGCGCCGCCGTGGGGGATTCGCTGGGGCTCACAGTGGAGGGGATGACCCGCACCCGCCAGGCCAGGATGTTCCCCCACATCACCGGCCACCGGTTTTTGGGAAAGCGGGGGATGGTATCCGACGATACGGAGCACACATTGCTGGTGGCCCAGGCCCTGACGGCCAGCGGAGGGGAGCTGGAAGCTTTTCCTGCGGATCTGGCCCGGCGGCTGAAATGGTGGGTGGCGGCGCTGCCAGCGGGTGTGGGGCCAGCCACGTTGCGCGCCTGCCTGCGGCTGCTGATCGGATTTTCCCACAAGAACAGCGGCGTGTTTTCCGCCGGCAACGGCCCCGCCATGCGAAGCGCCATCATCGGCGCGGCATATGGTCATGATCCGGAAAAAATGAAAAGCCTGGTGCTGGCCTCCACCCTTATAACCCATAAAGATCCAAAAGCGTTCTATGGCGCCCTGGCTGTGGCGCAGATGGCGGCGTTTTCCGCCCAGGGCGGGTTGAGTCATCCACAGGATTTCCTCCGAACCATGGCTGAGTCTCTGGAGGAATATGACTCCTCCGAGTTTATCAGCCTTTGCGCCAAAGCGGCCCAAAGCGCCAAGGCCGACCATAGCGTGGCCAGGTTCCTGGAGACCATGAACCAGCCGGAGGGGGTGGGCAATTATGTCTACCACACCGTGCCGGCGGTCCTGCAATGCTGGTTCCGCCGCCCGCTGGATTTTCGTGGCGCGGCGCTGGAGATGGTGCGCGCCGGAGGAGACACGGACACCTCCACCTCCATCCTGGGGGCGATCATCGGCGCTGGAGTTGGAGAAGCCGGCATACCGGAAGAATGGGTGGATGGCCTGATGGAATGGCCCCGCACTGTGGATTGGATGCGCAAGGTGGCGGTGACGCTGGCCGAGTCCGTGGAATCGGGAGAACCGACGACCCCACCGGGAGTGAATCCAATGTCTGTTCTGGCGCGGAATGCGTTCTTTATGGGTGTGGTGCTGGCCCATGGATTTCGCAGGGCTGCGCCCCCTTACTAGCCCCAGCCGATGAGCCGCAATTTCTGGATCGCTTTGCTGACCCATGAGGAGTGGGAGCGGTTTGTGGCGGATGGGGCGCGCATCCTTTCATTCCCGGCAAGAAGAAGAAAAACAGCGGAAAAAATCCTTCCCGGCGATGTGATCCTGATTTACGTCAAGGACATTTCCGCCTTCACCGCCGCAGTGGAAATGACAGTTCCCCAAACACAAGACAGGGAGGGGGGTTCCCAGCCTTCTGTTTCCACCCGGTCCATCGTTATTTTAGACCCTGTATCGGCCATCAATCCCATCCGGATAAAGGAGAGCCTCACCATTTTTCATGGCGCTCAGGAAAAGGCTTCCTGGACCGAGTATTTCCGCCTGTCTCCTGCGCCCTGGCCCAGGGCGGATGGGGCCATGATCCTGCGGGCAATACGGCAGGCCGGAGCGGGAGAATCGGACAGGGGAACGACAAAATATATTCAATTAGGAGAATTAGGTTCCGCATCCGTTCCTCCTCTGCACCATAGCGCTGGATATGGAGAGGGTGTATTGCAGGGGGCGAGGCTCCTGGCCATCGCAGGAAGAGCGGAGGGATGCCTGGCCTGGATCCGGCCCGCCCTGGCGGCGGAAGGAGGATTGGCGCCGGATCCGATTCCGGAAAACCTGCCCGACGAGTTGCTCCGGTTCATCGAACCGCTGGAGGTGGCATGGTTCACGGAAGGGAAACTGAAGGCGGCGTTCGCCATAGTGGCGCCCGGCGCCATCGTCGACGCCATCGGCAGGCTGGCGGATCTGGCGGTGGTCTGTGAAGGACCGGCGCCTACCTTGTATATCGTCGCCGCCCGGGAGCTGGCCTCCCAGGCAAAGGCTCATGCCATGCGGCCCTTCATGAGGCTGGCCATCACCAGGAAGAGGATCAGGCTTCTTTTCGTCCCGATGGAGGCTTTGCGGCCAGATGGCTCGCATGGGTTATTGGCAAAGATCGCGGAAAATTGTATTATCGATGATACGGAAAAACTGGAGTGATTAAGCCATGATTCATTATTCCTCTGTTCCCCCGCGTTATATCTTTTCTCTCCTTGCCGTCTTTCTTTTCCTTCTGCCATGCTGGGCTGGCGCCGAACTTCCCGCATACAACACAAAAATCCCCACAACTTTCACAGGCCACCAGCAGCGCCATAAGGCGCCGGGAGCGGGAGAATTTAATGTCTACGTCTCCGGCCCGGAAGAGGCAAAGGGGGCTATCGTAATGATCCACGAATGGTGGGGGCTTAACCCGCACATTAAGGGGCTGGCGGATCAGCTGGCCATGCTGGGATACCGCGCATACGCCGTGGACCTGTATGACGGCAAGCTGACCGACGACCCTGATATGGCCGCCACTTATATGAGAATGAACGACGCCACCTCCTCCATGTCAAAACTGAAAACCACCATCGCCATGGCCCATGAAAAACATGGCAAGGTGGCCATCATCGGCTGGTGTTTCGGCGGGGGATGGTCCCTGAAAGCCTCGCTTGCGGCGCCGGAAATGGTGGACGCCACGGTGGTGTATTATGGCGCGCTGGTCAACGACCCGGCCCAGCTGAAAAAGCTGCGCGGCCCGGTGCTGGGGATCTTCGCCACCCAGGATAAGTGGATAACTCCGGACAACGTGGCGGCGTTCGAAAAAGGGCTTGCGGTGGCGGGGGTCAAGCATACGGTGAGGTCATACGAGGCGGACCACGCTTTCGCCAACCCCTCCGGCGACATGTTCCAGCTGGAGAAGGCCCGGGACGCATGGCGGATCACCCTGGAATTCCTGGACAACACATTGAATGCGGAAGGCGGGAAATGAGTTAATGGACGAGGAAACCACCCGTCGCGGATTTTTCAAACATGGAATGCGGGGCCTCTTCGCCGCGGGGCTGGGCGTGGGATTTTATAACACCACCTCCTATGGGGTGCAGTTGCAGGAAGTCACTATAAGGATAAGGGATCTGCCCAGGCGTTTTTCCGGTTTCACTATCGGCCTGCTTAGCGACACCCACGCCTCCATGATAGCCAACAACGGCCTTTTCGAGGAGGCGGCGCGGTTGATCATGAGCAAACGACCGCAAATGATAACTCTCACAGGGGACTATATTTCCGGCTCCACCAAGTTTCTATCCTCTTCAATAGGAAAGTTCCGACAGGACTACCTGGACCAGTTGGTGGATTCCTTCTCCGCATTGAAGGCGCCCATGGGGATATACGCAGTTTTGGGCAACCACGATTTCTGGAGCGGCCCAAAAGCGTTGGAGAGTATCAGCGACGGATTTTCCAGAAAGCTGGGGGTGACTTGGCTGCGAAACCGGAACCTGCGGCTGGAAAAGGAAGGGGAGGCGATCAACCTGCTGGGAGTGGACGACTACTGGCAGAACAGCTGCTCTCTCCACCGAGCATACCAGGGCCTGAACCACGACTCGGTGAACATCATGCTCTCCCACAACCCGGATATCAACGACGATGTGCTGCCCCAGATGCGGATAGACCTCATCCTCTCCGGCCACACCCATGGCGGACAGATATATCTTCCCGTCATAGGGTGCCCGGTGGTCCCCAGCAAATTCGGCCAGAAATATATCGCAGGGCTGGTGCGCGATGGCGAAAGACAGACCTATATCACCAGGGGTGTGGGGCACCTTATGGCGCCGATCCGGATCAACTGCCCGCCGGAAGCCACTATAATCACATTGGAGAAAGCCGCATGAGCTCAAATCACTATACCCAGGGACAGATTACCCTGATCCAGGGTGACCTGACCGCCCAGGACACCGACGCCATCGTCAATCCATCCAATACCAGCCTATATCTGGGCGCGGGAGTCTCCGGGATTATTCGCGCGAAGGGGGGCGACCAGATCCAGGCGGAAATGGACAAGCTTGGCGGATGCCCGGTGGGAGGCGCCAAGGTGACCGGCGCTGGAAAGCTGAAGGCGCGGTATGTGATCCACGCCGTGGGCCCCCAAATGGGAGAAGGGGACGAGGATGCCAAGCTGAAAAGCGCCACGGTGGAGTCTATGAAAAGAGCGGCTGAACTGGGATTGATGTCGATAGCCTTCCCCGCCATCTCCACCGGGATATTCGGCTATCCCATGGACCGATGCGCCAGAGTGATGATCGGCGCGGCGCTGGATATCTTCCACTCCGGCCAGGCGGGCAGCGTGATGAAGGTGGTGTTCTGCCTATGGGGCGCCGAAGCCTTCGAACTGTTCAAACGGGAGCTGAGCAAGCGCTAGTCCGTCTCCGAATAGGTCTTTTTCTTCGAAACCAGCCTGGTCACCCCGGCGCGCAGGAACTTGTCCACTTCCCTGGCGCACTCTCGCCCTTCGGATATGGCCCACACTACCAGGGACTGCCCCCGGCGCATATCCCCCGCCGCGAACACCTTCTCCACAGATGTGCGGTAATTGTCGTCTGTCTTCACATTGCCGCGCTCATCCTTCTCCACGCCCAGCTGGTCCAGCATCCCCTCGTGCTGCGGATGCAGGAAGCCCATGGCCAGAAAGACAAGCTGCGCCTTAAGACGCCCCGCCGAACCTTCGATCTCGGAAAACTTGTTCCCCTGCCAGTCCAGCCGGACGAAATCCACCCCAGACACAGCCCCGGCGCCATCGTCCACGAACTGCTTGGACATTATCGACCAGTCCCTCTCGCATCCCTCCTCCTGGGAAGTGGAGGTGGAGAGCATGCGCGGCCCAGGATGGGTGGGCCATGGTGTCTGGTCGGTCCTCCCCTCCGGTGGCTTGGGCAGAAGCTCTATCTGCGTCACGGACCTGGCTTTCTGGCGGATGGAGGTTCCCACACAGTCGGACCCTGTGTCCCCTCCGCCGATGACCAGCACATCCTTGCCGGTGGCCAGTATCTCCGTATCTTTTGGCACATCCTTGCCCGCCACGCGGCGGTTGCTCTGGACCAAAAACTCCATGGCGAAGTGGACCCCTTTGAGGCTGCGGCCCGGAATGGGCAGGTCGCGAGGGATGGTGGATCCCCCCGCCAGCACCACCGCGTCGTAATCCGCCAGCAGGCTGGAGGCCTGGATGTCGAATCCAATGTTTACACTGGCGCGAAACTCGATCCCTTCCTGTTTGAGCACATCAATACGCCGGTCGATGACCTCTTTGCCCAGTTTGAAATCCGGGATGCCATAGCGCAAAAGCCCGCCAATCTCGTCGGCTCTTTCGAACACCGTCACCAGGTGGCCAGCCTTGTTTATCTGGTCCGCCGCGCCCAGGCCCGCAGGCCCACTGCCCACCACCGCCACCTTTTTTCCGGAGCGAATCTTCGGGGGCTTCGGTTTCACCCACCCCATTTTGTAGGCGTGCTCTATGATGGAAAGCTCGATGTTCCGTATGGCCACCGGATCCTTGATCAGGCCCAGCACGCAGCCGGACTCGCAAGGGGCGGGGCATATCCTGCCGGTGAACTCGGAGAAACTGTTGGTGCTGCTCAGCGAGTGATACGCCTCCTCCCACCTGTTCCGGTACACGTGGTCGTTGAAATCGGGCATGATGTTGTGCAACGGACAACTGGGATGGCAAAAGGGGGTGCCGCAATCCATGCAGCGCGCTCCCTGTTTCTCCATCTCCTCTTTCGACAGAGGAACCAGGAACTCGAAAAAGTCCTGGGTCCGCTCCTCCACCGTCTTGTAGCCGTGGGTCTTGCGCTCAATGTCCCTGAATCCGCCCTTTTTTCCCATTACGTTTCCTTATCTCTCAGGCCCAGTCGGCGATCAGCCTTCTATAGCCACTTCTTCTTGATCTGGCTTGACGGAGACGTTCGCCATCTCCGCCAGGGCCCGTTTATAATCGATCGGCATCACCTTGATGAATCGTGGGACCATCTGCTCCCACCGGGCGAGGATATCCGCCGCCATCGGGCTTTCCGTGTACTGCTGGTGTCTTGAGATCATCTCTTTTATCTCGGCGATCTCCCCGTTATCCTCCAGCTTCTCCAGCTCCACCAGTCCCATGTTCATCCTTCCCTGGGCCGATCCGTCCAGGTCCAGGATATAGGCGATTCCGCCGCTCATCCCTGCGGCGAAGTTCTTCCCGATAGCGCCCAGGATGACCACCTTTCCGCCGGTCATATATTCGCATCCATGGTCGCCCACTCCTTCCACCACCACCCGGGCGCCGGAGTTTCGCACGCAGAACCGCTCTCCTGCGATACCGCGAATATAGGCCTCACCGCTGGTGGCGCCATAGAAGGCCACGTTGCCGCAGATGAAGTTCTCGCTCGGTTTCATCTTGCTCACCCTGGGTGGATACAGGATGGCCCTGGCTCCGGAGAGCCCTTTACAGAAATAGTCGTTGGTCTCCCCTTCCAGCTCCATGGTCAGCCCCCTGGCGCCGAATGCCAGGAAGCTTTGTCCGGCCGACCCTTCCAGCTTGAACCGGATGGTATCGTCCGGCAGGCCTTCCTCGCCATACTTTCGCGATATCTCGGAGGAGAGCATGGTTCCTGCGGTCCGGTTTATATTGCGGATTTTGAAAGTGGCGCGAGTCTTCTCCCCTTTTTCCAGGGATCCCCGGGCGGCCTCGATAAGCTGGTTGTCCAGCGCTTTTTCCAGGCCGAAGTCCTGGGGTTCGCACTGGTAAGTGGGCCTTCCGTTGGAAGGCTCCACAAACAAAAGCCGGTCCACGGTCATGGTCCTGGCTTTCCAATGGGCTATATTCTCCTTCTTCTTCAGCATATCGGCGCGTCCCACCATCTCGTTGACGGTCCTAAAGCCCAGCCGCGCCATATACTCCCGCAGGTCCCGCGCGATGAAGTGGAAAAAGTTGACCACAAAATCCGCCCTGCCGGTGAAAGCCTTTCGCAACTCCGGATCCTGGGTGGCCACACCCACCGGGCAGCTGTTCAGATGGCACTGTCGCATCATAACGCACCCCATGACCACCAGCGCCGCCGTGGCGCAACCCCACTCCTCGGCGCCCAGCAAGGTGGCGATGGCCACATCCCGCCCGGTCAGGATCCGTCCATCGGTCTGCACAACTATCCTGCCGCGCAGCCGGTTCCGCACCAGGGTCTGGTGGGTTTCCGCCAGGCCGATCTCCCAGGGGAGCCCGGCGTGTTTGATGGAGGACTGGGGCGAGGCGCCGGTGCCGCCGTCATGGCCGGAGATCAGCACCGCCTCGGCGAATCCCTTGGCCACACCCGCGGCGATGGTGCCTACGCCGGTTTTCGAAACCAGCTTCACGTTGATCCGCGCCTTGTTGTTGGCGTTCTTCAGGTCGAAGATCAGCTGGGCCAGATCTTCTATCGAATAGATGTCGTGATGTGGCGGGGGGGAGATAAGCCCCACTCCCGGGGTGGAATGCCGCACCCTGGCGATAATATTGTCCACCTTCTTGCCGGGCAGATGGCCCCCTTCGCCAGGCTTGGCGCCCTGGGCCATCTTTATCTGCAGCTCGTCCGCGTTCACCAGATAGTTGGAAGTGACCCCGAACCTGCCGGAAGCCACCTGCTTTATGGCGGAGCGGGCCGAATCTCCATTCGGCAGGGGTTTGTACCTTTCAGAGTCCTCTCCCCCCTCGCCGGAGTTTGATCTGGCGCCCATCCGGTTCATGGCAATGGCCATGGTCTCGTGGGCTTCCTTGCTTATGGAACCAAAACTCATGGCCCCGGTGAAGAATCGCTTGACTATCTCTTCTTCCGGTTCCACCTCGCTTAGGTCCAGAGGTTTTTCCGCGAAGTTGAAATCCAGAATCCCCCGGATGGTGTTCATCTCCTCCGGATGATAGTTCACCAGCCGACTGTACTTTTTGTACATGTCATAATCCCCCGTGCGGGTGGACTGCTGGAGCAGGTGTATGGTCTCCGGATTATAGGAGTGGCGCTCCCCTCTGGCGCGCCATGCGTATTGTCCGCCGGGTTCTATGGGCACTTCGCCGCTCTCGTCGTCGTCCGGGAACGCGTATCGATGACGGCGCATGCTCTCTTCCTCGATAATGTCCAGGCCTATTCCGCCCAGTCGGGAGACGGTGCCTGTGAAGTATTCGGCCACCATTTCCTCCCCCAGCCCCACCGCCTCGAAAATCTGGGCGCCGATGTACGACTGCAGGGTGGAAATCCCCATCTTGGACATTATCTTTAGCACACCTTTGCTGATGGCTTTTATAAAGTTTTCCCGAACAATATCGCCGGAAAGCTCTTTGGAAAGCTCCCCGCGCAGGCGCATGTCCTCCAGGGTTTCGAAGGCCAGGTATGGATTGACCGCATTGGCGCCATATCCCAGGAGCAGGGCGAAGTGGTGAACTTCCCTGGCTTCGCCGGTCTCCACCACAATGCCGCAATTTGTCCGTTTCTCCGCCCGGATCAGATGATGGTGCACGGCGGACTGGGCCAGCAGAGAGGGGATGGGCGCCATTTTGGAATTTACTCCCCGGTCGGAGAGGATCAGGGCGTTCACTCCGTCGTCCACAGCCGCTTCCGCTTCCGCCCGGATGCGCTGCAACGCCTTTTCCAGCCCACCCTTCACTCCCGCCTCGAACAGGATGGAGATGGTGCGGGATTTGAATCCTTTTTTATTTATCCGGCGCAACCGCTCCAGCTCGTCATTGGTGAGCACGGGGGTGTGGATCTCTATGACCCGGCAATGGTCCTCGGTTTCCGCCAGGATATTGCGCTCCGCGCCGATGAAGGAAATCAACGACATCACCGATTTTTCCCTGATGGAATCGATGGGCGGATTGGTGACCTGGGCGAAGTGCTGGTAGAAATAGTTGAACAGCGACTGGGCCTGGCTGGAGAGCACGGCCACCGGCGTGTCGCTTCCCATGGACCCGATCGGCTCGCTTCCATTGACAGCCATCGGCTCCAGGATCACCCTCTCGTCCTCCATGGTGTAGCCGAAAGCGGCCTGGCGATGGGTGAGGGTTTCATGGTTTGGCTGGTGGGGCGAAGGCACCGGATCCAGCTGGCTGAAAAGCAGCTTGTTTCGGCGCAACCATTCTCCATAGGGGCGCCTTTCTGCCAGTTTCTTTTTCACCTCGGCGTCGGGGATAATCCTCCCCTCCTCCAGGCTGGCCACGAACATGCGGCCAGGCTGCAGACGGCCCTTGAGGATGATCGTCGCGGGATCGATTTCTATAGCGCCCGCTTCCGATCCCATCACCAGGACGTTGTCATCGGTCAGGCAATAGCGCGAGGGGCGCAAGCCGTTTCTGTCCAGCGTGGCTCCGATAATCTTGCCATTGGTGAAGGCGATGGAAGCCGGGCCATCCCATGGCTCCATCACTGTGGCGTGATATTCATAAAGAGCCCTTTTGTAATCGCTCTCGTCCCGGCCATCGCCCCACACCTCGGGGATCAGCATCATCATGACGTGGGGCAGCTCCCGGCCCCCCAGGGTCAAGAACTCCACCACAGTATCGGTTATGGCCGAATCGGATTGAGCGTCATCAATTATGGGGAGAAGCGCCTCCAATTCCTCATCGGTGAAAAGCTCCGACTTGAAAAGGGACTGGCGGGTTTTCATCCAGTTCACGTTGCCACGCAGGGTGTTGATCTCCCCATTGTGGGCCATATAGCGGAAAGGCTGGGCCAGGGGCCAGCTGGGGAACGTGTTGGTGGAATATCGGCTGTGGACCAGGGAAAGCGCCGAGGTCATCCGCTCGTCCCGCAGCTCGGGGAAATAGTCGTTCACCTGCCAGGCGGTCAGCATTCCCTTGTAAACAATGGTCCTGCAGGAAAGAGAGACCACATAATAGTCCTTCGCGGCCGCCGGATTTTTGCTCAACACCCATTGTCTGGCCCGTTTGCGCAGCACGAACAGCTTTCGCTCCATCACGTCCTGGCTCTCCGGCTGGCCTTCCCATCCCACAAACACCTGTTCGATGTAGGGCTCGACCTTCCTCACCATGGAACCCAGGCCGCTGTTATCCACCGCCACAGGGCGCCACCCCAGGACGGCAAGGCCGGAGCCTTTGACGCATTCGCTGAAAGCCTCTTTGGCCAGGTCTTTTTCCGTCTGGCCATGGCCCATGAAAACCAGGCCGGTGGCGTATTCCCCTTCGGGTGGCAGGGTAAGGCCGATTTCGGCGCAAACCACTTTCAGGTAGTCGTGGGGTATCTGCAGCGTGATGCCGGCGCCGTCGCCGGAGTTCTTCTCGTCGCCCACGCCCCCCCTGTGCTCCAGGTTTTCCAGGATTTCAAGGCCCTTTTTGATCACCCAGTGGGATTTGACGTTCTTCAGGTCGGCGATGAAACCCACACCACAGGAATCGTGCTCAAATCCAGGATCGTACAATCCCTTGGCGTTTTTCTTCTCCATACTCTCTCTTTTTCGTTTATCGGGTCCAATTCCGTCAACTTGCCATCGTACTTTTGCGATAGTGGAAACCCGGGCGCCATATCAATAGCCCCAAGCTCTTCGCGCGAGTCTGTACAAGAAGCCTTTTAAGCCGGACGGAACAAATGTAACTTTAAATTGTAGCCCATTATATATAAATCTGGATTTAAAACTCAACATTGGTGATTTATACCATTTGTTATCATATGCTTTCCGCTTCCGGCGGGCATGGATGAGCCTCCAAGAAACAGCAAATCTCATTTATAACCATGCGTTGCCCACCCCCCCGCAAACAGATATTGACCTTTCCTACCGACAGCACGGCAAAACCAACTATTTTCATACTTTTCCCTGCCATGATACTGCTTACTTTACTTTGATACAGACGTATGTTATGTTACCGTCTGTCGCAACAATATTACATGCAGGCGATTTACGCCGGGGGGTACGGCGATCCGCCTGTTAGCAATTTGGTGGGTTCTTCGCAAAAACTTATTGAAAGGGTATCGCCATGGCACAAATCACTTTTCCCAAAACAGGTCTTTCCCTGGATCAGATTAAAATCAGCCCTGACGTGGATCAGATGAAAAAGGAGTATTTCGCGGCCAGCCCGGAAGTGGACGTGGAGAGGCCCCGGCTGCTCACAGAATATTTCAAAGCCAACGGGCTCTTCAACAAAAGCCAGATCACCTCGCTGGACGCCGCCAAGGCATACCGATATGTCCTTCAAAACAGAACGCCGATTGTGCGGCACGCTTTCGGCTATAAAAAGGTGAAGGGACAAAAAGGGATGGTCCGGATGGATCTGCATGACAAATCCCCTTTCGCCGGCTCCACCACTTCCAAATCCAAAGGGGTGATTCTATATCCGGAATGGCTGGCGCTGACCCTCTGGCCGGAGCTGGAGACCATGGAAAACCGGGCCGCCAATCCTTTCCAGCTTTCCGCGGCGGACGCGGACACGCTCAACAAAGATGTATTCCCGAACTGGATAAACTTCAATATCATGGACCTGACCCGCGCCAAGATTTATGGCAATGGAGAGAAGACATCCCCCCTGCTCCAGCTGCACGACTACCTGGTTTTCTTCCTGGTCAGCAAATTCCAATGCATTTCGCACACTATCCCTGATTTCAAGAAGGCTCTTGGCATGGGATTGCAAGGGATTATAAACGAGGCGAAAACAAAACAGACCGAAGCCGGAGATCAGGCGCGGAAGGACTTTTACCAGGCCATGAAGGAAGGGATGATGGGAATCATCGAATATTCCGCCGCCCTGGCCAACAAGGCGGAACAGATGGCCAATAGCGCCCAGGGGAACGACAAGAAAGAACTCCAGGAGATCGCCAGGATATACAGGACAGTCCCGAAAAATCCCGCCACCACTTTCCGGGAGGGGCTGACCACCATCTGGCTCTGCTGGATAGCCTGCCACCTGGAGAATTCCAACACCGGCCTTAGCCTGGGGAGGTTGGATCAACTGCTATATCCCCTGTACCGCGCCGATGTGGACGCCGGGCGGCTTACTCCGGAGGAGGCGGTGGAGCTGGTGTGTCATCTTTGGCTGAAGATCGGCGACCATGTCCCCTCCATTCCGGAGGCAGGAGAACAACTGTTTGGCGGCACCGGGTCGAACCAGGCCATCACCCTGGGAGGGGTGGATGAAAATGGCGAGGACGCGGTGAACGACCTGACCTATGTGATGCTGCGCGCCACCGAACTGATGATGTTGCGCGACCCTAACCTGAATTGCAGGTACCATCCGGAAAAAAGCAGCCGGGAGTATCTGGAGAGGATTTGCGAGGTCAACGTGAACACCAGGGCCACACCTGCCATCCACAACGACAGGGCGATCATCGACGCCATGATGAGAAAAGGGGAGAGCCAGGCTCAGGCCCGGGATTACGGCGTAGTGGGGTGTGTGGAACCGACCAGCGCCGGAAGAGGATATATGGCCACGGGGGCTATCCTGCTGAACCTGGCTTCCGCCCTGGAGATGGCCCTGCTCGATGGCCGCCACCGCCATACCGGCTCTTTGCAAATAGGGCCGCACACAGGAGACCCGACCCGGTTCACCTCCTACCAGCAGTTCAGGGACGCCTTCGAGATCCAGGCCCGCTGGCTGATAAAGCAGGCTGTGACCCTTAACAACATCGCAGGAGAGATACACCAGAAATACCACCCTACCCCCATCCTCTCCACCCTGTTCGAAGGGCCATTGGAGAAGGGAAAGGATCTGGTTTTCGCCGGAGCCGAACGCAACGCCTCCGGGGTGGCGACCATTGGATTTGCCGACACCGCCGATTGCCTGAGCGTTATTGAGCAGAAAGTATACGGCGACAAATCCATGAGCTGGGAAACACTTATGAAAGCGCTGAATAATAACTTCAAGGGTTACGAGGCGCTCCAGGCCGAGCTGCGCAATCCGGCCAAAACTCCAAAATACGGCAACGAAAATCCCTTGGCCGACAATAATGCGTCCTTTATCGCCCAACTGCTGGATGAAGAATTCGGCAAATCGCCCCATTACAGAGGAGCGGGCATCCATTACCGGGTGGGGTACTGGACCATGACCAGCCACGCCGGGTATGGCCGCCTGACCAAGGCTTTGCCCAATGGCCGGGGTGACAGGGAAAACTTCACCAGCGGTTTCACCCCAGTCTCCGGGGAGACCCCGGAACTGACGAAAACCCTGAACTCCGTGTCTAGCGTCCCCTCCAAATATCTTTCCTCCGGAGTGGCCTTCAACATCAAGTACACGCCTTATCAGTCATTGGTCGAGGATGGGGACGACCTGGATGTTATCCGGGAAAAGATGATCAAGTCTTTCGCCGATTCGGTGGCTGGGTATTTTCATGGAAACGGGAACGGCTCCAAGGGAGGTGTGGAGATACAGTTCAACGTCACCGACGAAAAGATGTTCAGGGACGCGCAGAAAAATCCTGACAAATACGTGGATCTGCTTGTCCGGGTGTCCGGGTACACGGCGTATTTCATCGATCTGAATCCACAGATGCAAAGCGAGATCATAGAGCGCACTGAATATAACCTGCTCACAGGCAAAGCCGTGACATACAACCTCCAGGCATAAGAGCTATGCGACAAAATAAAACCACAAAACAGGGGAGATAAACAATGCAAGTCTTCAAATCACTCGATGATCTCAGAGATTACCTGGAAGCAAAACTGATGGATGCCTTTCTTGACGGACTGATGGAAGGAATGGAAATAGCCTTCAGCCCTGTAGGGAGTGTTATTCTGCCGGGGT
>Ga0224511_10000898_pt1 | contig 16287 bp, 12 predicted proteins | sample SF_May12_sed_USG_2_FD_169988 | JGI IMG/M metagenome (GOLD analysis project Ga0224511, IMG submission 169988) | Sediment microbial communities from San Francisco Bay, California, United States - SF_May12_sed_USGS_8_1 | ecosystem: Environmental > Aquatic > Marine > Sediment | place: USA...
AATTAGTCTCGTCGTTCCGCTCCGTCAAGATGACAGATAATAATGAACAATAAAAACTACCCCTCAGATTTCTCTGCCGTAAAATACAACCAAACAAAACCAGAAACACCCGCTATAACCGAAGCAAAAAGAACCCCAGTTTTCGCCATTAACAAATCCTCAGCATGATGCGCAAAACCCAGCTCCGCAATAAATATCGACATAGTAAAACCAATCCCCCCCATCAACGCTACACCGATAATGTGTTTAAAATTGATACCCTGGGGAAGCACAGTCAAACCCAACTTTACTGCCAGCCAGGAAAAACCAGCGATACCAATCAATTTTCCAAAAACTAATCCCGCGGCTATACCCATTGAAACAGGATGCGTGATGATGCTAGTCAACGATGACACATCAATAGGAATGCCAGCATTGGCTAACGAAAATATAGGGATAACAAAATAGGCCGTTGGCAAATGCATTTTATGCTCAAGAACTTGAGCGGGTGCTTGCACCAGATGCACACCTTCTTCTAATGCCTGAACCCGACTTCGTAGCTCAACATTCTTAACGATATTTTTTTCATGCTGATAGGCTTTTTTAATATGCACGACCATCTCATTAATATGAGATAAAAAACTTTCAGCATTATATTTTGGTCGCATTGGAATGGTAAAGGCTAAAAAGATACCTGCAAGAGTCGCATGGACACCACTTTGTAACATAGCAATCCAGAGCAGCACACCAATCAGCATATAAGGCAATGGACGACGTATGCCACCAAGGTTTAATGCAATCAGCAGTAACAATAAAAAACCAGCAATCATCAACGCAGAAAAGTTTATTGTTTCTGTATAGAACAGTGCGATGACTAAAACAGCACCTAAATCATCGACAATGGCCAGAGCAACAAGGAAGGTTAATAGTTTTTTAGGTATCCGATTACCCAGTAGTGCCAAAGCACCCAAAGCAAAGGCGATATCTGTCGCCATCGGCACACCCCAGCCATCGAGAGCATGGCCTTCAGGGTTGATGCTAATGTAAATAAGAACAGGCACCAACATACCACCAATGGCTGCAATAATCGGAAGCACTGCCTGTTTGGGATCTGCCAGTTCGCCCACCAGAATCTCACGTTTGAGCTCCAAGCCAACCACGAAAAAAAACAGCGCCATCAAACCATCATTAATCCAGTGATGCAATGATTGCGATATCTGAAAGCCTTCTATTCCAATCGTCAATTTTAATTCAAGAAAATGGTGGTAGGCCTCATTCCACGGGCTATTGGCAATAGCGAGCGCGACAATGGCACAGATCATGAGTAGAACACCACTGGTAGTCTGGCGATGAATAAACTCTTCTAATGGACTTAGAACCAGATCAAATGCTTTTTCCCATGGGGCAATGTATTCTTTTTTATTCAGTTTCATTATCCAGTAAATCCAGGTTGAAATTAGTTATTTTAACGAGACTCGATAACAGAAAACGACTCCTATTCAATTTTGAGTTGCCCCTGAACATGTTCCGCAAATCCAGTTCCCGCTTCAGTATAAATATTGAACACAGCAGTAGCACCTGAACTCCGTAATAATGATTCTTCATCTGGAAACCTGGCTATTGCAGCTATGCTTCCAGAAAAAGAAATTCTTCGTAGTTGTTCCAGGGCATCCAGATTGGCTTTAAGATTTGGCAGCGCCAGCATAACCAGTTTGATGCTGTGATCTTGCTCAACTTTATCCCAGAAATCTGCGTCGCTCGGATCACCATGCACAACCTTACGTCCCTCAGACTGATGACGTTTAACACGCTCGGTATCAAAATCAACACCCACTACAGTAGCACCATAGAGTTCGTGCATCTTTTCATAAGTTCCACCACCGACCCTGCCCATGCCAAAAATAGCAATGGTTGCACCGTGCATATCTAGCAGCATGTCATCCTCAAGTCTTTCTTCGCGTTGAAACCGCATCCAGAGGTGCCTGAATTTGCTGTAGATCCTGTCATCTAAATCATTAAGTGGTGCAGCAATAACAAAAGATAGTGAAAGTGCGATAGCAATGATGACCAGCCACTGGGCATCCAGCCAGCCATTCGATACACCGATCGCCGCGATAATTAGGCCAAATTCACTATAGTTGGTCAGGTTCAGGCTGGCTAACAACGAGGTTCGTGCCCGTAGTTTGAAGCGAGTCATAAGAGCAAAAAATAGCGCTGACTTAAAGAAGATAAAGGGTACCAGTAATAAACCAATAACCAACGCCTCCAACGACAGTTGGCCAGACAAACCAATGGAAAGGAAGAAACCCACCAGGAATAGATCCTTGAAACCCAGCATGGCTTTAGCCATCTCGGCTGATTTTGAGTGAGTTGAAATCAACACACCCATAATCAGTGCACCCAGATCATCTTTTACTCCACCCAACTCAAACAGTTCAGCACCACCCAGGGCCAGCACCAGACCATATAAGATCAACAGTTCACCGTGACCGGTCTTTTGCAACAGATAATGAAAAAATGATCTCAGTGGAATAAGGAGGAATAACAATAGCGCCCAGGCTGAAGGCAACTTGCCAAGAGATGCCGCCAGGAAAATAACCGCGGCCAGATCCTGCATCACAAGAATGCCGATAGCAATGCGTCCATGCAGGGACTTCATTTCACCTTTTTCTTCCAGTGATTTGACCACAAAAACAGTACTGGAGAAACTCAGGGCAAAAGCAATCATTAATGAAGTCGTGAGATCTAAACCAGAGATGAGCGGCACACCTGTCAAAGCCAGGATAAAAATAATAGTTCCAAACAGGGCGATAATAATTGAAGTATGCAGAACGGTCACGGCCCAAACCTGTGGCCTTATCAATACCTTTAGATTTAACTTTAAACCAACGGTAAACAGCAACAGGGTAATACCGAGATCCGCCAGTTTTTGCAGCATCTCACCACTAACGATACCCAGAGCACTGAGTAAAAAACCTGTTGCAAGAAAACCAACCAGTGGTGGCAGGCCAATTGTCCTGGCTATGAGGCCGAGGAAAAAGGCCAGGGAAATCCAGGCAACATCGCCCAATGCTATAGCAACCCATTCAAAATCCATGGTGTTTTTATTCCTCAGCCCTGTTCGGAGAGCAAATTTATTAAACTCAAGAACTGCATCAGGTTAACAGGCAGTTGTTGCTTTAGATTAATTTTAATAACGATCTTACTGCATCCTTACAGATGAGAGCAGTAATTTGATTCTAACAAATAATTTTGTTCGCTTATTAGTATAAAGACCTGACTATGATCATTAGAACTTTGTGACAGTCTGGTTATACTATCCCTATCTGTACCAAAAAAGGTGTTCAGATGAATGAATACTTAACATGGAGCTTTGATGTTGCGGTCATCGAATGGTTGATTGCCCTTGTTATATTAATCATTCTGGTGGTCGTCGGTGCGGTGTATACACGGCGCTCACTTAGCTCATTCAGGCAGCAGAATAGCCAGTCAGATGATCAAGTATCGGCATCTGAAAATTGGCACACCAAAACTGCAACAGCAGCACTCCAATCACTCAACACGGATGCAGATGGACTGTCAGGAGAAGAAGCAGGCAACAGACTAATTAAGCATGGGCCGAATCGTCTTCCCGAAGCAAGGACACGTGGTCCACTGCTGCGATTTTTCTACCAATTTCATAATGTACTGATCTATGTGTTGATTGCCGCATGTGCGGTCACTGCCATGCTCGGGCACTGGGTCGATGCCAGTGTAATCCTCGGTGTCGTTATTATTAATGCCGTAATCGGGTTCGTGCAGGAAGGTAAGGCCGAAAATGCTTTGAAGGCAATTCGACAGATGCTTTCCCTGAATGCAATGGTCATGCGTAGTGGTAAACAAATAACGATCCCGGCCGAAGAGTTGGTGCCTGGTGATGTCGTCCTGTTGCAATCGGGCGATAAGGTACCGGCAGACCTCAGGTTGTTCCGTGTTAAGGGGCTACAAATTCAGGAATCAGCGCTAACAGGTGAATCGATGGCGGTAGAAAAGATCATTGATCCTGTCCTAAAGCAAGCCGTAATCGGCGATCGCCGCTGCCTTGCCTATTCGGGCACCCTGGTTACCCATGGCCAGGGGGCTGGCGTGGTGATTGCAACCGGTGTACAAACTGAGATTGGTCGCATCAGCAAGCTGGTGTCAGAAGTAGCATCACTGACAACACCACTATTACGTCAAATGGCACAGTTTGGTCGCTGGCTTACACTAGCCATTATTGCTATCGCCATTATTACTTTTGTTTTCGGTTCGCTGGTTCGAGATTACCTGGCCGCTGAAATGTTTCTTGCCGCTGTGAGTCTTGCAGTGGCAGCGATCCCCGAAGGATTGCCTGCCATCATGACTATCACGCTGGCTTTAGGCGTACAGCGTATGGCTCATCGTAATGCCATTATCCGCAGACTACCTGCGGTGGAAACCCTGGGGGCTGTCAGTGTCATTTGCTCAGATAAAACCGGCACCTTGACCCGTAATGAAATGACCGTTCGTATGGTTGCAACCAGCAGATGCCTGTTTGAACTTGGCGGTACAGGCTATGACCCTCATGGTTCAATATCGTTGTCAGACATGCATGTGCTTCCTGAACAGAGGCCGCTTCTGTTAGAAGCCATCAGGGCTGCGGTGTTATGCAATGATGCATCACTGGAGCATAAAAATACTGAATGGCTTGTCCACGGTGACCCAATGGAGGGGGCTTTGTTGGTATCCGGCCTGAAGGCTGGATTAGACATTGAAGCAGAAGCAAAACAATATCCCCGTACAGATCTTATACCCTTTGAATCTGAGCATCGTTTTATGGCAACGCTTCACCATAGTCACACCGGTGATGCATTTATTTTTATTAAAGGGGCGCCTGAACGACTACTGGAGATGTGCACTCATCAAAAAACAGTTAATGGCAATGAGCCAGTAGATGAAGATTACTGGCTCAGCCGTGTTGAAGAAATGGCACAGCAAGGTCAGCGAGTATTGGCCATTGCTGTCAAACAGGGAACCCACGAACAGATAGAGCTGAAGTTTGATGATATAGAAAGTGGACTGGTTATGCTGGGCATGTTTGGCTTGATTGACCCACCTCGTGAGGAAGCTATTAAGGCGATTAAAACATGTGGTGAGGCAGGCATTCGTGTGAAAATGATTACTGGGGATCATGCTGCTACGGCACGTGCTATCGCCCAGCAATTAAAACTGGTTAATGCCGATGATGTCCTCACCGGACAGGAACTCGAATCAATAGGTAAGGATAAGCTGCGACAATGCGTGCTAGATATTGATGTGTATGCGCGTGTCAATCCTGAACACAAGTTGCTTCTAGTAGAAATGATGCAGGATCTGGATTTGATCGTAGCCATGACGGGAGATGGTGTAAATGATGCCCCTGCCCTGAAACGTGCAGACGTGGGCACTGCTATGGGTCACGATGGTACGGAGGCGGCCAAAGAGGCCGCTGAAATGGTACTGGCCGATGATAATTTTGCATCAATTGCTCATGCTGTAGAAGAAGGACGCACGGTTTATGACAATCTCAAAAAAGCCATCCTTTTTATTCTACCAACCAATGGTGGCGAAGCGCTGGTTATCTTTGCCGCTATTTTGTTTGGCTTTCATCAGCTACCGTTAACACCCGTGCAAATTCTCTGGGTAAATATGGTAACAGCGGTAACCCTGGCACTGTCACTGGCATTTGAACCACCCGAACAAAAAGTCATGCAACGCCCTCCACGTGATGCCCATGAAGCAATGCTTTCATCACATCTTGTCTGGCGCATTGCCTTTGTCTCCGTTATTTTGATGAGCGGAACATTTGGTCTTTTTATCTGGGAGATGGAACGTGGTATGAGTATTGAACATGCGCGCACGGTTGCAGTGAACACATTGGTCGGGTTTGAAATATTTTATCTATTCAACTCTCGTTATATCAAAGCCTCAGTATTTAACTGGGCCGGGTTAACGGGTAATCGCTATGTGCTGATTGCCATTGCGATACTCATCATTTTCCAGTTAGGTTTTACTTACCTTGGGTCGATGCAGTCTTTGTTTGGTACCACGGCCATTGGTTTCAATATATGGTTGCGCATTATACTGGTCTCTTCCTCGGTGTTGTTTTTGGTTGAGTTGGAAAAGTATTTTGTACGGCGTGTAGCACAGGTTAAATAATGAAGAAAATTGACCTCAGATCCAATAACAGTAAGTTAAGAAGTTATTTGCATTTACTGGTGTGAATTTATTCAAACAAAATAAAAAAACCAGACATCTTAACTCCCACTTTCTCATAAGCATAAAAAAAGCCCGGGTAAACCGGGCTTTAGTTTTAACACTGCTAGTTGTAGCTATTATTATTTTCCAGCAATTTCTTCCAGCTTTTTAGCTTTGATCACCTGGCCATCCAGTGATGAATCTTTCGCATTACGACCATAAGCAACGTCGATCAACTGGCTGTAATAAACAACCGGCATATTGAACTTGGTGCCATATTTCGCGTTGATTTCATCCTGGTAGATTTCAACGTTAGCCTGACAAAGTGGACATGGTGTTGCAATAACATCAGCGCCATTGTCGTAAGCTGATTCGATAATGCCGTGAATCATTTCCTGAGATTTTACAGGCTCGGAAAATGCTAAAGCACCACCACAACACTGTACTTTTTTCTCGTAGGTTTTGATTGAATCACCACCTAAGGTATCCACTAGTTTATCGAGATACATTGGGTTTTCAAATGACTCACCATCGATACCGAAAGGACGATTAGTCTGACAGCCAACATAGCCGGCTACTTTCAAACCTTCTAGTGGTTTTTTAACACCTTCACCAATCTTGTCGTAACCGATGTCTTCGATCAGCACTTCAACCATATGGCGGATGTTGGTTTTGTTTTCCAGTTTCAGACCGGCTTCTGCCAGTGCAGTATTGGTATCTGCCATCAAGCCAGCATCATCAGCGATGCGCTCTTGCGCTTCTTTTGTTGCTAACCAGCAAGCCGCACAGGTAGCGACAATGTCCTGACCCGCATTATGCTGTTCAGACAGTGCGATGTTACGTGCTGACAGGGTCAGGCGAGGTAGCACACCGCCACCGCCATAACCGATTGAAGCAGAACAACAGTTCCAGTCTGGAATCTGGTTAAGTTTAATATCTAGCTCTTCACACATGGTATCAACCGAAGTTGCCAGGTTAGAAGATGATGCGCCCTTCTGTGAAGAACAGCCTGGGTAGAATGAATATTCGTATTTAGCCATTGTAATATGCCCCGTTATTTACCGTAGCTTTCGATACGAGTATTCTCGATCTCTTCGGCTTTCTTAATAATTTTCTGAAGGTCACCAATCTTATCAACACCATGACCACCAAATAATTCAGCGATGCTCATACGCTTGGCTTTCATCATGTTCATGCCAAGTTTTTGATGTTTTAGTGATTCTTTAATGCCTGAAATAAGGCCGTCTTTGAAATACAAAGCCAGGCCCAGTTTCAATTCATTAACGCGACCTTTCTTCATCATGTTGTCCCAGAATACCTGAGAGAACCATGCGGTCGCCTGCTTCTTGGGCACTAAACCTAAACGTTTAGAGTAAGTCGCTAGACCGTGCATGATGTGTGTAATAGGCAGTTCACGCGGACAACGCACAATGCAGTTGTAACATGAAGTACACATCCACATTGAATCGGAAGTCAGGACTTCTTCACGCTTACCCGCGCGAATCATCATAAAGATTTCCTGCGGAGGATGAGCCCAGTGTTTACCCAAAGGACATGAACCGGCACATACACCACACTGCATGCACATTTTCACCCATTCGCCTTCTTCAACATTGGCCTCTACTTCTTTCAGGAAGGTATTACGGTATTTTTCAACCATTTCGCTCATAGTATTGGCTCCTTAGAACTTGAATGGGCTCATGCCGATCTGTTCGATCGTATCAGCCATGTCATTAATAATTTGCGGTACTTTATGAATATCAGTGATTGAGATTTCATGTGTCTGCACACGTTCTTTCTCAAGACTCAGTGATTCAAGCGTGTCGCCTACTTTAGACATACGCTCTTGCGCTGTGCCTGAACCTTTCACAAAGTGACATTGGTAGTTATCACCACTTGGACAACCCATAAGGACAATGCCGTCGAAACCACTGTTCATCGAATCAGTAATCCAGCTCAGGCTGGTTGAACCCAGGCAACGAACCGGAATAATACGAGTAAATGCACTGTATTCAAGCTTGTTCTGTGCCGCCATATCCAGGGCAGGATAAGCATCATTTTCACAGGCCAGAACCAGAATACGTGGTTTTTCTTCAAACTCGTCTGGAATATCAACTGCTTTTAGCTGTTGTCCAACAGTATCGACAGAGTAGTTCTCGAAGGAGATAACTCGTACTGGACAGGCTCCCATACAGGTACCACAACGGCGACAACGTGATTCGTTATAAACCGGATAGCCCTCTTCATCCTCGTTGATCGCTCCAAAAGGACATTCCACAGTACAACGCTTACACTGTGTACAACCTTCTTTACGGAAGCTTGGGAAACTCAGGTCACCCGAACGAGGATGCGCTGCTTTACCCAGACCGGCATTTTCAGCCTCACCAATGGCACGCATCGCAGCACCCATGGCATCGTCCATCGCCTGCTTGGCATCCATAGGACGACGAGTAGGTCCGGCAGTATAGATACCAGTACGCTGTGTTTCATAAGGGAAACAGATGAAGTGTGAATCTGCAAAGCCGTTAGCCATGTGAGGTACGTCTTTACCCTGACGGTAGTCAAGGTTAAGAATAGATTCAACATCAACACGAATCTCGACTTCTTCTCCAGCCTTCTCTGCTGCGGCATCTTCATTTTCAGCAATGGTTAGCTCTGCGCGAGTTGGTTGGCCTGAGTTAGGTACCATACCTGTAGCCAGAACAACCAGATCAGCCTCAACTTCAGCTTCTTCGTTCAGAATTAAGTCTTTGAATTTAACGGTTGGGTTTGCACCATCAACCACTTCGTTAACCACACTCTTGGTAAAGGTAACACCTTTTTTCTGACCGCTACGGTAGAAGTTCTCGCCACCCGCACCCGGTGTACGTAAATCGGTGTACATGATAGTGGTATCAACATCTGCATTCTGATCCTTAAAGTACATCGCCTGCTTGATACTTGCGCTGCAACAGTAACCAGAACAGTGCTCTAGATGACCTTCTTTTTTGCTGCGTTGGCCCGCACATTGTACGAAGACAACACTCTTAACTTCTTTACCATCGGATGGACGCTTGATCGCACCACCATTAGCTGCTTTAGCCAGTGCTTCAAGCTCAAGCTGTGTGACTACGTCTTTATTTTTTCCGTAGGCAAATTCAGGCAGCTGGTTCGCATCATAAGGTGTGAAACCACTAGCCTGAACAATCGCACCAAACTCTTTAGTTTGAGTTGCGCCGCTTTCAGTTGAAATATCAGCTGCAAAACGACCCGGTGCACCCGAAATGTTGGTTGTTGTTGAATTCAGGTAAACCGTAATATTGTCATCTGCTTCAACGGCAGCAACCAATGCATCAACTGGATTTTCCGCTGGATCAGCGAAAGGTGCTGAAGTTGGAATAACCTTATGTAGTTGTGCAGTTGCACCACCTAAAGTTTCACTCTTCTCAACGATGCCACATGGGTAACCGGCTTTAGAAGCTTCCAGTGCAGCAGTCATACCACCAACACCACCACCAACGATCAGGATATTTTTGTTAACACCCTGCTGGCCGCTGGACTCAGGAATTTTGCTGTATTTCGCTTCAGCACAGGCCATACGAATGTAGTCATCCGCCATTTCCTGTGTTGTTTCCTGCTGGTCATCACTATCAGGACGAACCCAGATAACACCTTCACGCAAGTTTGCACGATGCAAAGTCACATTCTCAAAAGCAAACGCTTCAGTTTTAGCACGACGTGAACAGCCTGCAATGACAACGCGGTTGACACCTTCGTTGTCGATATCAGCCTGAATCATTTTTACGCCATCTTCGTTACACAGAAAATCGTGTTGCTGACAGATGGCCGCTTTACCATCTCGTGTTGCTGTAGTTTCAAGCTGACCTGCATCTAAGCGATCACCAATACCACAACCTTTACAGATATATGCGCCAATTTTCATTTCATCAGCCATTTCTTAACCCTCCGCCTTGGCAACGCGGTTTACGACCTGAATGGCACGTAACGCAGATGCTGTTGCATGTTGAACGGCACGGTTGACGTCCAACGCATCAGATGAACAACCCGCAGCGAATACGCCACCGTTAGCTTCATCATGTTCAATAAAGCCTTCATCGTTCACTTTAATTTCAACTGGGAATGTGTCTTTATCAACACTTGGCTCCATACCAACAGCCAGAACCACCAAATCATGCTCATTGGCATAACGGTTGTAACCTTCAGTATCCACACCGTGCAGTGTTGGATTACCATTTTCCTTGTTCTCAACGATATTGGCGACTTTTGATTTAACAAACTTCACATTCTCGTTGTCTTTTACTTTCTGATAGAAATCATCGAAACGATCAATCGCACGAATATCAATGTAGTAAACAGAAACGTCAGCATCATCACCAAACTGCTCACTCACATAAGTCGTCTGTTTCAACGAAGCCATGCAGCAAATACGTGAACAGTGCTTCAGGTAGTTACGATCACGTGAACCGGCACACTGAATGAATGCCACGTTCTTGGCTTCAGCACCATCAGAAGGACGTTGAATCTTGCCACCAGTAGGACCAAACGGGTCCATCATGCGCTCAAACTCAACACTGGTGATGACGTTATCGATACGGTCGTAACCGTAAGGCTGAATCTTGTTAGCATCGTATGGACGCCAGCCTGTTGCATAAATAACCGCACCGGCTTTCAGCTCGATGGTCTCTTCCTGCATGTCCAGATCAACTGCATCAAACTTACAGGCATCTTTGGCCTTCTGCGCATCGTCGGTACCAATCATTTGGGGATCAATCACATAACGCTGGGGCTGAGCCAAATTGTAAGGCAGGTAAGCACCTTTGCGCTTATCCATGTTGTAGTTGAATTCGTTATCGAACTCAGACTCAACCGCATCGCCACAGGCGCCACAGGCAGTACAATTGGCATTCACGTAGCGCGGGCTAATTTTCACCGTCGCGGTGTAATTACCAGCTTCACCTTGCAGACCCGTTACTTCAGCCATGGTCACAACAGTGATGTTTTTATTGGCATTCATACGACGCTGGTTGATTTCAAGACCACAGGTCGGGAAACACAGCTTGGGAAAGTATTTATAAAGTTGAGATACACGACCACCTATGGAGGCGCGTTTCTCAATAACGATAACCTGTTTGCCAACTTCAGCAGCCTCAATCGCAGCAGTCATGCCGCTGATGCCTCCGCCAACAACCAGGATGGTCTGGTTAGTTGCAACTATTTCCGACATCTTATTCCTCCAAAGGATCACGTGTCAGTATCAAAAAAGTCTTTATAAATCAAAAACATAAAAAGACCAAAGAATTCTTTCCAAACAATCAGGATAACCCCCTGACATTTGGGAGTGCATATCATACCCGTTTCAGTACGATTTCTCTATAATACAGTGTGTTTGTTGAGCTAGTAATATTCTATAAGCGGATAGAATTTACTTATAGAAGATTAGACAAAGATTTAATCTATCTGAAAAAAAACCATAGACTAATATGGCGCTTATAAACTAACGACTAATAAAAAGAGGAGTAATTAACCTAAATTAATCAATCCCTAAACAGAGGGAATAGCCTAATGACGAAATTAAATCTTAATTTTCATCATTTATTTGTGGTTAATCACACAATTTTATCTATAAGATGGCTATAATCAGGAGCAGCTAATGGATATATTTTTCTTCTTAAAGCTGCAAATGTAAAAAAAACCAAAAAAAAACAAGCAACTTTAATGGTTTCAGATGCAATACTTTCAACATAAAAAAGCTCCTCTTATAGCACTCACAATACTTGCCACAATCGGCTTTAGCATCAACTCATTCTTTGATAATTCCAGTAATAATGCGATTAACACCATAGAAGAATCGACATCTAGACCACAACAGCATGCTTCACAAACAGAACACCTTAATTTAACAGAACGGTCAAAGCCAAAAACACCCAAAGGCACAGACACTAATCAAGACAAAATTGCAAATACATCACAAGCCAACACCCCAGTCAGATCACGCGCAGAAGCGCTGGCCAAAGAAGAAGAACTGGCGAAAGCACAAAAGTGCCTTGAATCAAATCTTGATGAAGTAGGTTACATTACCGAAGCCTACAACCAGAACACCCTGGATGCAGCCACTGCTCAACAACAAATCATCCATTACATGGAAACCTGTAATCGAAAACAGGTAGCCAGTATGATTAACAAAATCTTTGAAGATTCAGATAGTGCGGTTCATTCTATGTCGTTGTTGCTTGAGATACTGCCTAATATGCAAAGAAACCTGTCAATCATCAACGCCATCAAACAACAAACCTTTAGCCACGAAGAAATGCAGCAACTCATTGCCATGACTGCAGACCAACCCACCGGTGTTAAACAGGCACTTGTACCCAGTATTGTAAGAAACGATAACCTTGATGATTTTTTATCACTAACCCAGCAGGATAGCTTTTTTAATAGCATGGAACAGCGAACTGGCTCATATCCCACAGCAGATGAAGCCAGTAGCATGATACAAAGTTTAATTTTGTCTGAAAGACATAACATTCAACCTGAAGGAGAAATATACAATCACATACTTGAGACCTACCCCAACTCAGCAACCTATAATCAATTAATAAAAATTGCTTTAACATCTAACCAAAACTAATAACCACTGGAGGTTATCACTATGAAGTCATTAACGACTCAACTCGCTTTATCACTCACCCTGGTACTGGGGTCTTTATCAAATGCTTTTGCAGCAAATATTGACTACCCACAAACAGGCCCTATTTTTGTACAAGACGCCATATTAGTACAAGGTGATGTTGATACATTTTTTTTCACTAACGCTATAGCAGGAAGCTATCACTTTTTTTCATATGGATTCGGAGATGGAATAACATCATTCGACACAGACACATGGGGTTATATATATTCTGATACATATGCATCAACACTGGCATCAAACGACGATAGTGGCCCTAGTCTGGGTTTCTGTGTAGAAGCATACCTGCTTGCAGGTGAGAACATCACTATCTATGTTGAAGGTTATAGTTCTTTAAGTGACGGTGATTATACTGTATACGGTCTTCCAGGCACATGTGCTGACTCAGGCTTCTTTTACACCAACGATGGCGGAACAGCTCCCGTACCTGCCCCTGCTTCATCAGACTCAGGATCATTTAGCTTACCTGCTATCTTATTCACAATATTAGGCCTTGGTGCAGTACGCCTGCGTCGCATCTTTGCTTAATTGGTGAAAACTATTCCGTCATAAAATATTGACGATTTAGAATTAAGCCGGCTGTTAAAAACAGCCGGCTTTTTTATGCGCTTCATTAAATAGGAAGCCAGCTTAAGGCACGTTGATGATATTTCCTAATACCGTTGTCGGGTTACGCTATCGCTAACACGACCTACAAGACTAAAAGATGAAGTTTCCACAGATGAGTACAGATAGACACCGATGGCAGCGATATAAAAAGAGTTGATTACAGGAAATAATTGTTGCAGGTACTTGTCGTGTTACGACAAACAACGCCTAACACGACCTACCGCTATTAATTCTTATAAGCAAAAACGCTATCGCTGTCATCTTCATGCTGTTCTTTCATCCATTTCAGCTTGTCCTGTAGCGTCACCACCTCACCAACGATGATGAGCGTAGGAGGCTTGATATCTTTGCTTTTTATTGTATCGAGTAAAGTGTCCAATGTCGCAGTATAAACGCGTTGCTGTGGCGTGGTGCCCTGTTCCACTAAAGCTACTGGTGTAGTTGCGGGCAGGCCATGGGCTACCATCTCTTTACACAGGGTCGGTGCGCCGTGCAGCCCCATGTAAAACACCACCGTTTGATTCGGATGCGCCAGTGCCTTCCAGTTGAGATCGACCGAACCATCTTTTAAATGACCGGTAACAAAAACACAGGACTGGGCGTAATCACGATGGGTTAAAGGGATGCCCGCGTAAGATGAACAACCACTGGCTGCGGTAATACCGGGAACGATCTGAAAAGCTACGCCTTCCTGTGCCAGCAGTTCAATTTCTTCACCACCACGGCCAAAGATAAAGGGATCACCACCTTTCAGGCGCAGCACTCGTTTACCTTCTTTGGCTAAACGCACTAGCAACTGATTGATATTTTCCTGCTGCATGGTGTGTTTATCGCGTTCTTTTCCAACATAAACGATCTCGGCATCACGACGTACCATGTCCATAATCGCGGGAGAAACCAGTCGGTCATAAACCACGACATCCGCTTGCTGCATTAAACGCAGAGCGCGGAAAGTAAGCAAATCGGGGTCACCGGGGCCTGCTCCCACAAGGAAAACTTCACCGGGTAATTCAGGCTGTGCAGATTTTTCATCAATGGTTTTATCGAGTAAGGCTTTGGCTTCGTCTTCATGACCTGAAAAAACCAGTTCAGCAATTCGGCCTTCCAAAACACCTTCCCAAAAAACACGACGTGACTCAACATTGGGAAATGAGCTTTTCACTTTATCCCTGAAACTTTCAGCCAATGCACCCAGTCGGCCATAAGCAGCAGGGATCATACCTTCAAGTTTGGTGCGAATAATACGTGCTAGCACTGGTGAGGTGCCACCAGTTGAGATTGCAATTTGCACCGGCGAGCGATCAATCATTGAAGGCATAATAAAACTACACAAGTCAGGATTATCGACCACGTTGACGGGCAGTTTCTTTTCATTGGCCAGTGCTGAAACCTGCACATTAACATCTGCCTGATCAGTAGCTGCAATCACCAGCACACAATCATCCATGTCTTCTGCTGAAAAGGCCTTATCCTTATGCTGAATCTTACCTTCTGCTGCCAACTCACTCAATTCAGAACACAGTTCTGGTGAGACCACTGTCACCTCAGCCTGAGCTTTTCTAAGCAGCGCTACCTTACGTGCAGCAATTGAACCACCACCAACCACCAGACAAGGCCGTTGTTTGATTTGAATAAATATGGGCAGGTAATTCATTAATTTCTCCGCGATTAATTCAGTCTTACTTAAAACTTATGCAGATTCGAGCAATTTTTTTAGTTCGCCCGATTGGTTAGCCGCGGAAAGATCATCGAAACCACCGACATGATGTTCACCAATAAAAATTTGTGGCACTGTACGACGACCGGTAATTTTAACCATGTGTTCATACTTGGAAGGATCTTCATCAACTTTGATTATTTTATAATCAAGGTCCTTATTTTGCAGCAGTCTTTCTGCTGCTACACAATAGCCACAAAATTTACTTGAATAAATCGTAATTTCGGGTTGACTCATAATTTAATTACCAATATTTATTCGTTTATAAACGCTCAATCACGGCTTTCAATTTCTCACGCACTTCGGTCGCAATACCAGCCAAAGTCTCATTTTCAATGGCCATCATCGAAGCCATAGGATCAACCGCCGCTACTTCTGATTTACCTTCTGCTGTTTCCTGTACGATGACATTACAGGGCAGCATAGTGCCAATTTTATCTTCGGTAGTTAGTGCTTTGTGTGCATAAGCAGGATTACAGGCACCCAAAATTGTATAACGCTGGAAATCTACATCGAGCTTTTTCTTTAACGTGCCACTAACATCAATTGTAGTCAGCACACCAAAACCTTCCTCACCAAGCAGGCCGGTTACGCGTTCAATCGCATCTTCAAAGGAATCGTCAATAATTTTTGAAAAGTAGTAAGACATAAGCTAGCCCCTTATTTATTTGGAGCCGCATTATAACCTTTTGCTAATAAAGAGGAAATCTGCTTTTTTGTGTGCTTATATCAGCTAGTGAGCCTGAATTTAGATATCAAGCGGTGGTGGTGCTACCCTCATCACTTCTTCAACGGTGGTAATGCCATTAGCTACTTTATTGGCACCACTGAGGCGCATCGGCATAAGTCCATCTTTGATGACCTGCTGGCGTAAGGCGCTAATATCACAATTTTCAGTAATCAGTTTTTTAGTATCTCGAGTAAAAGTAAACATCTCATAAATACCAATACGTCCCTTATAACCCGTATTGCGGCATTCTAAACAGCCAACAGGCTTTTGAATTGTCTCAGGTTTTTTTGATTTCCATGGCCTGACCAGGGCCTGCCAGATATCTTCATC
>Ga0224511_10000899_pt1 | contig 16284 bp, 18 predicted proteins | sample SF_May12_sed_USG_2_FD_169988 | JGI IMG/M metagenome (GOLD analysis project Ga0224511, IMG submission 169988) | Sediment microbial communities from San Francisco Bay, California, United States - SF_May12_sed_USGS_8_1 | ecosystem: Environmental > Aquatic > Marine > Sediment | place: USA...
AGGCCCTGGTCGGCAAAGGCGATAATGTATTCGAAGATCGCCTCAATCACGCTTCACTTATCGATGGTGGCTTATTAAGCGGCGCGCGTTTCCAGCGCTACGCACACAATGATGTAGCGCAGTTAGAACAAAAACTGGAAAACACGAAATCTGAAACACTGGTGCTCACTGATAGTGTATTCAGCATGGATGGTGACATCGCCAATATCCCTGACATCGCACAATCATGCAATAAATACAACGCATGGCTAATGGTGGATGATGCACATGGTTTTGGTGTGCTTGGTGAACAGGGTAAAGGCAGCCTCGAACATTTCCATCTGACACAAAAAGAAGTTCCAATTTATATGGCGACACTCGGCAAAGCGGTAGGTACTTCTGGCGCATTCATCGCTGGCAGTGAGGCGCTCATCGAAACCTTAATTCAGAAAGCTAGACCTTATATTTATACGACTGCAACACCACCCGCGATTGCCGAAGCCACTCTTGCCAGTCTAAAATTAATACAGGAAAAACCCAGTCTACGTGAACAATTAAATAACAATATTAACTATTTCAGAAACAGCGCAGAGCAGTGCAACATAAAATTAACTAAAAGCCAGACAGCTATTCAACCCATCATTATCGGCAATGAAGAAAAAGCAGTATCGATGAGCGAGCAATTACTCAACCATGGCCTACTCGTCACCGCCATACGTCCACCCACAGTCCCTAAAGGCACAGCACGATTGAGGGTAACCTTATCGGCTGCACATACAAAGGATCAGATAGAGCAACTAATTGAAATACTAACCAGACTCCAGGAATAAATCCGCAAGAAAAAAATCGTTCAAAAATGAGTGCTTAACTTAATTCAGCCTGACAAATTCACCATTTAGCTCTACAATTCACCACAACGATTTATTCAGGGTTTTTACATGAAAAGATATGATGTTTATGGTTTGGGCAACGCGCTGGTTGATATGGAGTTTGAAGTCGAGGACAGCTTTCTTGAGCTAATGAGAGTTGATAAAGGCATTATGACACTGGTGGATGAAGAGGAACAACACCGTCTCATGTCTCACCTTGATGCCTTTGAGGGCAATAAAGCCAGTGGCGGTTCCGCTGCAAATACCCTGATCGCTGTTGCAGCCATGGGCGGCTCCTCATATTACACATGTAAAGTGGCTGATGATGATCTTGGCCGATTTTACCTCAATGATTTAAAAGCCGCCGGTGTCGACACCAATATGAACGGCACCCATCCAGATGGCGTCACCGGCAAATGCCTGGTCATGGTTACCCCTGATGCAGAGCGTACCATGCACTCTTTTCTCGGCATTTCTTCTGAGCTATCCATTGCCGAATTACACAAAGAACACATCGCCAATTCTGAATACTGTTATATGGAAGGCTACCTGGTAACTTCGCCTTCTGCCAGGGAAGCCAACATTGAAGCCCGAAAAGTGGCTGAAGCTAATGGCGTAAAAACAGCTTTTACTTTTTCTGACCCCGGCATTGTTGAATTTTTCAGCGATCAATTAAAAGAAACTATTGGTGATGGTATTGACCTGCTTTTCTGCAATAAACAGGAAGCACTGGAATTCACTGAAAAAGACGATATTGGTGATGCTATTGAAGTCATCAAAACCTTCTCGAAGAACTTTGCCATTACCTTAGGCGCTGAAGGTGCTGCTGTTTATGACGGAACTACCCTATTTGAAATTGCAGCACACAATGTTACCGCTATTGATACCAACGGCGCAGGCGATAACTTCGCAGGCGCTTTCCTTTACGGCATTACCCACGGTATGAATTTCCAGCAAGCCGGCGACCTGGCCAGCAAAACAGCGGCACAGGTGGTAACTGGATTTGGACCTCGGTTGAAACCGGAAGAATACCGTAAGTTAGCGCAGGGCTAAAAATTATTTATCCACAGATAAACGCGGATAAAAATAATAAATGCATTTTGGGTTTGTTTGCTTGCAGGGTTGCCATGTAGATTAGGAACACTTTCCCAATATTAAAGTGTCGTCGGCATGGGGATGCCGACCTACTGTCTATCCATCAATAATAAAAAGATTTATGGTTTTACTTCCGAGTTCTTCACGGACAAAGCATTTGCCTGGTTTTTATCCGCGTTTATCTGCGTTCATCTGTGGACGTTCTTATGTTTTTATCTAATGCCAACGCGCTACAATTTCTCAGCCAACAACTGATCAAAGCGCAAACGATCACGCGCATCAAACAGCCGTTTTGAAATCAGGTGTAAAACGGCCACTACACCAAAACCAGTGCCTGCCGTAATCATAAACATAATCAGAATTTGATACTTCACTGCTTCCACTGGCTCAGTGCCTGAGAGTATTTGCCCGGTCATCATGCCCGGCAAACTAACAATACCCGCTGCCGCCATGGCATTAATAATGGGGATCATACCGGCGCGCATACTTTCATGACGAATTTCACGAATCGCCTGCATCGCAGTTTGCCCTAGCATTAGACGTTGTTCGATAATGGCACGTTGCTGCCAAGCAGTTTGAATTAGCCTGTCCATCCCTAGCGCAATGCCGTTCATAGTATTACCCAACAACATGCCCAATAGTGGAATGGCATATTGCGGCGTATACCAGGGCTCTGTTTTTATAATCAGCAGCAGGGCAATCAGGGTAATTAAGAACGAAGAAACGAATAATGAGAAAAAGCTGATGCCAAAACCCCACCAGCCTTTTATCTTTCTTTTCTGGCGAGACAAAATTTCCCATGCAGCCACTGTCAGCATAACCAGCATAATTAATCCAATAAAAGGCAGCTGCGCAGTTTCAAAAACCTGTTTCAGCACCAGGCCAATAAAAAATAACTGTGCCGTGGTTCTAATCGCAGCGATGAGCAGTTGCTGGGTAATCCCCAACTGCAGGCGAGCACCCAAACCAGCCAATGCCAGCACCAGTAGCGAGGCCAGCATTAAATCATAAACACTTAATGAGATTAAGGTATTCATTTGGAATCACCTTTAGCCAGCAAGACCATTAAATTTTTTGAAAAATCAAAATAACGTTTTGATGCCACACGTTCAAGCTGTGCACGATCATGACTGACCCAGATGGCTGTCGCCTTATGCGTTTCAAGATAAGTCGCAATTACAGCTTCTACTTTACGAGCATTCTCTGCATCGAGATTGGCTGTAGGTTCATCCAGCAATAACACCTGAGGTTTGTTTGCCAGTAATCGAAGAATGGATAAACGCTGCTTCTCACCACTGGAACAACGTGAAATCGACCAACCTTTGACCTGCTCAGTAAAACCCAAAGCAGAATAATCAACATCATCAGGAAAATGTGGTGCTACAGTATCAAACCACCACTGACTCTCGGCGGGCAACAAGGCCACCTGCTTACGCCAGTTAGCACCTGAAACATCTGGCTGGCATATATCATCAACACAGACCAAACCTTCAATCTCATCCATATCGGCAATCGCACGCAATAAACGCGTTTTACCACAGCCCGATTCACCACTAACACCGAGGCATTCACCCGCTGTCAGCTCAAAACTGATCGGCTCTAGTTCAGGAATAGTAATATCGGTGACTTTAAGCATGGCCGCATTGTATCAGCACAGCGGCCATGCTTGTTGCTATACTCCGAACATGGAAAGGAAAATTGTCTCAATCGCCTTAATACTGTGCGCAATAACAATCGCACCTTCTGCTTTTGCTGAATCTAAACGCATCGAGGTCTATTCACTCAGCCAGCATTACTGGGATACAAAAAGTGGTGAAACTCTGGGTAAAATTGCCGCACAACTACTGCCTAATAACCCTTCCATGCAACAGAAATTAATGGCTGATATTATTAGCCAGAACCCTCATGCCTTTCGGGATAATGATGCTGATTATATGCTGTCGAATAAAAGACTGTGGCTGCCGAATCGTTTGGCGCAGATAGATAGCAAGGCCGATCCAAAACGGATGAAAATTGAATCATATTCGTGGGGGAATATTAAGCGTCCAAAACGCTAACAAGCATCCCGGATGAAGCGCAGCACAATCCGGGATGCTTTTTACAACAAACCTCTCTCCGCAAAAGATACCACCTCATCCCCAACCACCATATGATCCAGCACTCTTATATCCACCACTTCCAACGCCTGCTTTAATCGCTGGGTAATCTGTTCGTCAGAGCGACTGGGTTCAGCTACACCGGAGGGATGATTGTGTGCAAATATCACCGCAGCGGCATTTTTCTTCAACGCCAACTTGACCACTTCACGCGGATAGACCGAAGCACCATCGATGGTGCCATAAAACATTTTGTCAAAAGAAATAATACGATTGCGGTTATCAAGAAATAAACAGGCAAAAACTTCGTGCGGGTAATTCTGTAATTCAGATTGCAGATAGCGGCGGGTTTCATCGGGGCTACACAGGGCGTCACCACGCTGGATGTTTTCAAATAGATGCCGTCGTGCCATTTCCAGCACGGCCTGTAACTGAACATATTTAGCCGGCCCCAGACCATGACGCTGACAGAATTCTTTTTCACTCGCCTCCAGCATGGGTTTTAGTCCTGAAAAATCATCCAGCAATGCACGCGCCAGATCGACCGCCGTTTGCCCCTGCACGCCCGTTCGCAGAAATATCGCCAGTAATTCGGCATCGGACAGCGCTTCTGCGCCTTTCTGGAGGAGTTTTTCCCGCGGTCTTTCCTGCGCGGGCCAGTCGGTAATAGCCATAATCGTCCCTGATTGCTGTGATAGCTGATATTAGCCCGCTTTGAAATCCATCGCAAACGCAGCATTCTGTTAAACTTAGGCGATGAAACGCTTACACGGCAAAAACATCCTACTCGGCATTACCGGCGGCATTGCCGCTTATAAAAGTGCTGAGCTAACTCGTCGGTTAAAAGACGCGGGAGCCGATGTGCGTGTTGTTATGACGCAAGCGGCAACTGAATTTGTCACCGCACTGACTTTTCAGGCGCTATCTGGCAATCCTGTACATACTGAATTGCTCAATGAAGAAGCTGAAGCCGGCATGGGACACATCGAACTGGCACGTTGGGCAGATGCTATTCTGATTGCCCCAACCAGTGCCAACTTCATCGCCAAACTGGCACAGGGTCGCGCTGATGATTTGCTCAGCACCATCTGTCTTGCCAGTGAAGCACCTTTGGCTTTTGCACCGGCGATGAATCAGGCCATGTGGAAAGATCTGGCAACACAGGCTAACTGCAAAACTTTACGCCAACGTGGATTACTTCAATTTGGCCCCGCTTCGGGTGAACAGGCCTGCGGTGAAGTCGGTGAAGGTCGCATGATGGAAGTAGCCGACCTGATTGATCACCTGGCCAATTGTTTTGAGCACGGCGAATTGCAAGCGCTAAATATCTTGATCACCGCTGGCCCTACTTTTGAGCCAATAGACCCGGTGCGTTTTATTGGCAACCGTAGTTCTGGACGTATGGGTTATGCCCTCGCTGAAGCAGCTCGTGAAGCAGGCGCTTCAGTAACTTTGGTTAGTGGTCCCTGCCATTTATCTACACCCGATAAAGTTCATCGTATCGATGTTGAAACTACTGAACAAATGTACAAAGCTGTTTTTGATCAGCTTAATCAGTGCGATATATTTATTGCCACCGCAGCCGTTGCTGATTACAAACCGGCTAAAACACATGATCAAAAAATTAAGAAAAACAGCGAGTCGTTATCAATAACACTGGAGCGTAATCCAGATATATTGAGCGAAGTCGCCCACGCAAATGACCGTCCCTTTGTGGTCGGTTTTGCGGCTGAAACAGAAAATCTCGAAAAAAATGCACTTGCCAAGTTAGAACGAAAAAATTTAGACATGATTGCTGCTAATTTTGTTGGTCAGGCAGAAACAGGTCAACAGGATATCGGTTTCAACAGCGAATACAATGCCCTGCATGTTTTCTGGGTCGGTGGTAACACACAATTAGAGACAGCACGAAAAAGTGTACTGGCACGACAATTAATTCAACTTATTACTCAACATTACAAAGCACATAAAAAAGATGAAAAAAATACAGCTTAAAATTTTAGACGACCGTATTGGTAACGATATTCCTTTGCCAGCTCATGCAACTGAGGGTTCTGCGGGTATGGATTTACGCGCCTGCATTGATGCAACCATCACACTCGAGCCAGGACAAACCGAACTGATACCAACTGGTGTTGCCATTCATATTGCCGACCCCGGTTTAGCTGCCACGATTTTGCCGCGTTCAGGTTTAGGCCATAAACATGGCATAGTACTGGGTAATCTTGTTGGCCTGATCGACTCTGATTATCAGGGACAGCTATTCGTTTCCTGCTGGAACCGTGGCGATAAAACTTTCACCATCGAAGTCGGTGATCGCATTGCACAATTAGTTTTTGTACCTGTGGTACAGGCTGACTTTGATGTGGTGGATGAATTCGATACCAGTGATCGCGGCGAAGGTGGCTTTGGCCATTCTGGCTCTAAATAAACAAACAAAATAAAAGAAGGGATCTTATGTCCATTACCGAAGATATTTTTCGCGCCTACGATATTCGAGGCATTGTTGAAACAGCACTAACACCCGATGCAGTTCGTCAAATCGGACAGGCTTTTGCTACCGAGGCACGTAATCAAAAACAAACCACTGTCGTCATTGCCCGTGATGGCCGTTTATCCAGCCCCATGCTTTCACAGGCACTCAGCGCAGGATTACGCGCTGGCGGTTGTGATGTCATTGATGTCGGCATGGTGCCAACACCGGTTTTGTATTACGCCACGCATCAACTGAAAACCGGCACTGGCATTATGATTACCGGCAGCCACAATCCTCCCCAATACAACGGCATTAAAATGATGATGGATGGCCACACCCTGTACGGAGATGGCATCAAGGCTTTGTATCAACTGATTGTCGATAACAAGCTAGCCACTGGCGAAGGCAGTTATAAAGAACAGGATGTACTGGCTGACTATATTGAGCGAATTACTTCTGATATTAAACTCGCCAAACCTATGCGTGTAGCGATTGATTGCGGCAATGGTGTTGCCGGTGTTTGTGCCACCGAGCTATTTACCAAACTCGGCTGTGAAGTCACTGAATTATTCTGCGATGTTGACGGCAACTTCCCTAACCATCATCCTGACCCTTCTCGCCCTGAAAATCTCGTCGATATCATGAAAGTCGTTGGTGATAAAAAACTGGATCTGGGTTTAGCTTTCGACGGTGACGGCGATCGTGTTGGCGTTATCGACGACAAACAAAACGTCATCTGGGCAGATCGCCAGATGATGCTTTACGCGGCCGACGTACTGGAAAGAAAACCCGGCGCACAGATTATTTTTGACATCAAATCCAGTACTAATCTGGCCAATGTCATCAAGGAACTGGGGGGTGAGCCACTAATGTGGAAGACAGGCCACTCTTTCATCAAAGCCAAGATGAAAGAAACCGGTGCTGAACTGGCTGGCGAAATGAGCGGTCACGTTTTCTTTAAAGAACGCTGGTACGGTTTTGATGATGGTCTTTATAGTGCAACTCGTATGCTGGAAATTCTCAGCAAGCGGGATGAAATTGCTTCTGATGTCTTTGCTGCACTGCCTGATAGTTTTAATACACCAGAACTTCAGATTCAATTTGAAGAAGGTGAGCACTACAAGTTTATGGATAAATTTAAACAACAGGCCGATTTTTCTGGTGCAGATATTTCAACCATTGATGGTATGCGAGTAAATTATGCTGAAGGCTGGGGGCTGATTCGACCTTCGAATACCACACCTTGCTTAGTGCTTCGTTTTGAAGCAAACACCAAAACTATGCTTGATGAAATTCAGGCAACATTTAAACAGCAATTACTTAATATGGACAGCTCTCTTAATCTACCTTTTTAAATTTCAATATATAAACCATGGAATCATGATCGGGGCTTCCATCCCTGATCATGAACAGGCAAAATAAAACTTGATCAATCTATTTTTCAGGAGCCGTTGTGAATAAAACCAACGCCAGCAATGTAGCCCACGTTCTATCTGAAGCCTTACCTTATCTTCAGAATTTGAACAACAAAACTATTGTCATTAAATTTGGCGGCAATGCCATGATCGATGAAAATCTGAAAAATAGCTTTGCCAGAGACATTGTTCTACTCAAACAGGTTGGTGTTAACCCCGTCATTGTTCATGGCGGTGGCCCACAGATTGGAAGCCTGCTAGAAAAAATAGGCAAAGAATCCAAATTTATCGCTGGCATGCGCGTCACTGATAGTGAAACCATGGATGTGGTTGAAATGGTACTCGGTGGCCTGGTCAACAAAAGCATAGTCAGTCTTATAAACAAAAATGGAGGTCACGCTGTTGGCCTTACTGGTAAAGATGGTTGTTTAATTCGTGCCAAAAAAATGCAGATAAAAAAAAGTGCACCTGAGCTGGAAGCACCAGAAATAATCGATTTAGGCCATGTCGGTGAGATAACATCAATAGACCCCTCACTGGTCAACACCCTGGATCAGGGTAATTTCATTCCTGTAATTGCACCTATTGGTGTTGGTGATGATGCCATTTCTTATAACATTAATGCTGATCTGGTTGCAGGAAAGATGGCTAGTATATTGGGAGCTGAAAAATTATTATTACTCACCAATACTGCTGGAATCCTGGATAAAAATGGAAATATTTTGACTGGATTAAAAGTTGATGATGTCGATAAATTAAAAGCTGATGGCACTATTCATGGCGGCATGCTGCCCAAGGTTGATTGCGCGCTGGACGCGGTCAACTCCGGCGTAAAAACATCCCACATTATCGATGGCCGCGTTGAACATGCTGTGCTACTTGAACTGCTCACCGATGAAGGTGTGGGAACCCTGATAAAAAGCTAGCTTCGCCTACAGGCCCAAAGCTTCTTTACGTCGAGCTTCGCGTTCATCTTTTATACGCTTCTGATTGGCTTTTAGCTCGCGAAAACGTTTGATATAAACACCAAACTGCTCTTTAATTTCCTGCTTTCTTTTTTCATGACCAGCAGCGACTTCCTGATATGTTTTTAACTGCTTTTCTTCATTTTCCATTTTATCCAACATATTTTTCGGCACTTCTTTACTACCTGCTTTAATCCTGGTGATCTGTTTTTCTGTCAGATCTAATTTTTTCCTGGCATTCTGGACAATGGAGTTTGACAGCTGCAACTGAGAATCCACTGCATCCAGACGAGCTTTAAGCGCTGCATCCAGATCTCGCTCTGTCGTATAAGTATCTAACAATACTTTGTCTTGCTTCGCCTGCACCTCAGCTTTCTTCTTTTCTTCTTTTTCAATGCGGGCACGCCTGAGCCTCTCCTTCCTCTGCTCTTCTGTTTCAACTTTAACTTCTTCATGTTTTTTAACTGTGGCACCCTGTTCATTTAATTCACGATGCTCTTTATTCATGTACTTAGTAGGTATTCTGTCACCAAAATGCGTATTACCATCCTCGTCCACCCACTTGTACATCTTTGCCTGAACCGGCAATGAACAGGCGAATATTAAAATAAATAATGTCATCAATTTGCAATTCATAATTAAACCTCTCATAACAACTTTCCCTTAAGTATAGACACAGCCTCATGCTGTGGCACAATGATTGACAATATATTATCCAATTCCAGCAAAAATGTTTGAACAAATATTAATTTTCACTATTTCACTCGTTGCCAATATATTTTCTGCCCTCTCTGGTGGTGGCGCAGGTCTTATTCAACTGCCTGTACTAATTTTCCTTGGCCTCCCCTTTGGCGTTGCTGTAGCAACACATAAGGTCGCTACCGTTGCACTAGGTATTGGCGCAACCACAAGACACCTTAAAGAAAGCCACATTGAGCGACGATTTGCCTTATTCATTACTGCCACAGGACTGCCTGGCGTTATCCTCGGTGCCAGCTTTATCCTTCAGGTTCCTGACCGAATAGCTGAGTTTGCCCTCGGCATACTCACCCTAAGTCTCAGCATTTATTCTTTTTTTTCACCACAGCTAGGGCAGTCTTATACACCAATAAACCGCACACCCAACGGGTATATAATCGGTGGCCTGACCCTTTTTAGTATTGGCATCCTAAATGGCTCACTCACTTCAGGCACCGGCTTATTCGTCACCCTGTGGCTGGTGCAATGGTTTGGCCTCGACTACAAACGTGCCGTCACTTATACACTAATACTGGTTGGTCTATTCTGGAATGGCGCTGGTGCCATCACACTGGGGATTCTGGGCGAAATCCACTGGTTATGGATACCCGCTTTATTACTCGGTTCAGTGATCGGCGGCTATCTGGGCGCACATTTGGCGATAGTTAAAGGCAATACACTGATCAAACGTAGTTTTGAAGTGGTGACTTTATTGGTTGGTGTTAAATTGATAGTTGGGTAAAAAGCTTTTTACCGCAGAGGACGCAAAGAACGCAGAGGAAACCAAAGTGGGTGCGCTTCGCGCATAAACCCTACAACATCCATTTTTTACAACAACTATTTTATGCTTTTCTCCGCGTTCTTTGCGTCCTCTGCGGTAGAAGCTTTTCTTTAAACCCCATACTCATCACGATAAGCCTTCATCGCTGCTAAATGATCTTTGAACTGATCATCCGTTTCCAGATAATCGATCAGATCTGTCATGGTGATAATGCTGCTTACAGGAACACCATAATCATCCTGCACTTCCTGAATCGCTGATTTTTCAGCCTTGCCTTTTTCCTGCCTGTCCAGTGCAATCAACACCGCTGATGCTTCACCACCTTCGGCATTGATTATATCTACCGCTTCACGAATGGCAGTGCCTGCAGTAATCACATCATCAACAATTAATACTTTTCCTTCCAGAGCCGCACCAACGATGCTGCCACCTTCACCATGATCTTTGGCTTCTTTGCGATTAAAGGCATAGGGCTTATCAACACCATGTTCTACTGATAAGGCCACAGCCAATGTTGAAACTAATGGAATACCTTTATAGGCAGGGCCAAATAGCACATCATATTGCTGTTTCTGATCAACCAGTGCTGCCGCATAGCTTTTACCCAGTTCAGCCAGTGCATGTCCGGTGTTGAACAATCCAGCATTAAAAAAATAAGGACTAACTCGACCCGATTTAAGCGTAAATTCGCCAAAACGTAATACCTGATACTTAATGGCGAGCTGGATGAACTGTTTTTTGTAGGCTTGCATAGCTATTCAATTTAAATGGTTAAAACGTGGTGCAAGTATAAAGTATTTAGCGGCTCGAAGCGGCACAAGCTGTTATCATACGCCACATTATGAGAATCATATCTGCAAATACCAACGGCATTCGTGCTGCGGCCAAAAAAGGCTTTTTTGAATGGCTAAAAAAAGTGGATGCTGACATTGTCTGCATCCAGGAAACCAAGGCACAGGAACACCAGCTCACCCACGAGCAATTCAAACCCAACGGTTATTACTGTCACTATCACGATGCTGAGAAAAAAGGTTACAGTGGTGTTGCCATTTACAGCAAAGTTAAGCCTAAAAAAATCATTGAAGGCATCGGCTGGCACGACATTGATGTTGAAGGTCGCTATCTGGAATTCCAGTTTGAAAAGCTGAGCGTGATTTCCCTTTATATGCACTCAGGCTCTGCCAGCGAAGAAAGACAGGCAGTGAAATTTGATTTCATGGAGCGTTTTATGACTTATTTACAAAGCCTGCGCCGAAAACGTCGTGAATTTATTATCTGTGGTGACTGGAATATTGCGCATAAAAAAATCGATATTAAAAACTGGCGAGGCAATCAGAAAAACTCTGGCTTCCTGCCCGAAGAACGCGCCTGGCTTGACACCCTGTTTGATGAAGTCGGCTACGTTGATGCCTTCCGCGTGGTCAACCAGGAAGAGAATCAATACACATGGTGGTCTAACCGTGGCCAGGCCTGGGCCAATAACACAGGATGGCGTATTGATTACCAAATCATTACACCCAACCTGGCACCTCTAGTTAAGAGCACCAGCATTTATAAAGATGAGCGTTTTTCAGATCATTCACCGCTTATCATTGATTACGACTACAAATTGAAATGACAGACCCAGGCATGCAACACAAAAGCTTGAAGGATGCAGTTAGCGTCTATCTTCAGCCGCGTGTGTTAGCCATGCTATTTCTGGGATTTTCCGCTGGCCTACCTCTGTTATTAGTTTTTGGCACGCTCTCTGGCTGGTTAGCCCGTGCTGGCATCGACAAAAGCACGATTGGTTTCGTCAGTTGGGTAGCACTATTATACGGACTGAAGTTTATCTGGGCACCACTGGTTGACCGCGCCCGTTTACCCGTGCTTGGTAAAACCTTCGGTCAACGTCGCAGCTGGATGCTGGTCGCACAAATTGGTGTCATCCTCGGCCTACTCGCAATGGCCGGTAGCAACCCGCTAACACAGCTTGAGTCTCTGGTTTATGCTGCGATACTGGTCGCCTTTGCCTCGGCGACACAGGACATTGCCATTGATGCCTGGCGTATAGAGGCTATTCAAACAGAATACCAGGGTGCAATGTCCGCCACTTACCAGATGGGTTATCGACTCGGCATGCTGCTCGCAGGTGGCGGCGCCTTCACCCTGGCGCATTTTTATTCATGGCCTTTTGCTTATAGTGTTCTCGCTGCATGTATGATTATAGGCATCATCACCACTTTGTTGATTCCCGAACCCGATCACACTATTTCACAATCTACGTGGCAACAGGAAGAACGCGTTGTTGATTTCATGGAAAACTCTGCACATTTACCCAATAGAGTGCGTCATGCTGCCGGTTGGTTTATCGGAGCAATAATCTGTCCGTTCACTGAATTCTTTATACGCAACGGAAAATTTGCGCTGGTTATTTTGCTATTCATTGGCCTGTTTAGAATTAGTGATATCACCATGGGCATAATGGCAAACCCACTCTATGTTGATGTGGGTTACAGTGATTTACAGATCGGCGTTGTTACAAAAGGCGTGGGACTGGTGGTCACGATAATCGGCGCCCTTATCGGTGGTTCGCTGGTTTATATGTATGGCGTTATGTCTATACTGCTGCTTGGTGCCGTGCTGGTGGTTGTCACCAACCTCGCCTTTGTGCTGCTGGCAGTACTCCCTGCAGATACACTGTATTTATCGATAGTTGTTTTTTCAGATAATCTCGCTGGTGGCATAGCCGGTTCGGCTTTCATCGCCTACATGTCAGGTCTGACCAACAGGGCTTATACCGCTACCCAGTACGCCCTGTTTAGCTCATTAATGTTACTGCCAGCCAAATTCATCGGGGGCTTTTCGGGAGTGATCGTTGATGCATACAGCTACGTACATTTCTTCATTTACACCGCTGTACTCGGCCTGCCCGCCATTGCACTCATTCTATATTTAAGAAACAAACCATTTAATGGTGTATCGAACTAGATATTGTGTCTTTTGATATTGCACCACCATTATCCTTATACGTTCACATTCCGTGGTGTATAAAAAAATGCCCCTATTGTGATTTCAACTCACACACCAGCAACAACATTGATGAAAAAAAATATTTTAATGCGTTGATGGCAGATCTGGACACTGAACTGCAAACAACAAACAACCGCCCGATAAAAAGTATTTTTTTCGGCGGTGGCACACCTAGTATTTTTTCACCTGACGCTATCCATAATATTCTTAAAGGTGCACATCAACGTTTAACTTTCGATGATCGCATTGAAATAACCATGGAAGCTAATCCCGGAACCTTTGAGCAGAAAAATTTTTCTGAATTTAAAGCTGCGGGCATTAATCGTTTATCCATCGGCGTTCAAAGTTTCAACGACCATCATCTAAAAAATATTGGACGCATTCACGATTCAAAACAGGCATTTACCGCCATCTCCACAGCGCAGGAATCGGGCTTTGACAATATTAATCTTGATCTCATGTTCGGCTTGCCTGGGCAAAGTACTGAACAGGCTATCAATGATGTTGAAATAGCCTGCAAACAAAACGTGCAGCATATTTCTCACTATCAACTTACCATTGAAGCCAACACTTTTTTTCATAAGCAGCCACCTGTCACCCCCGATATGGAAACTGTATGGAAAATGCAAAACCAGTGTCATCACACTTTAAATGAACATGGCTTCCATCAATATGAAGTATCCGCTTTCTCAAAACCAGATCACCAATGCCTTCATAATTTAAATTACTGGAATTTTGGAGATTACCTCGGTATTGGTGCAGGCGCACATGGAAAAATTACAGACAATGGAAAAATACTACGCCGATGGAAACGTCGGCAGCCCGAAGATTATATGAATAATGCCGTAAGCAATCCATTATCGGGGCAATCTGAAATCAACTCAGATGAGTTAATCTTTGAATTTCTACTCAATGCACTACGACTAAAAAATGGGTTTAGCTATGAAACATTTGAGATCAATACGGGGGTCGAGAAAAATATACTAATAAAAGCCTGCCAGGGCATTGATGCCGAATTATTAATAATCAATGAAACAGGGATTCGTACCAGCAACAAAGGCTATCGCTTCTTAAATGACGTACTTGAGCAATTTCTTTAAATCACTCGCTCCGATTAAGTATACCCTGCAAAAAACTTTCCTGCTCCACCTGACGCTGATTAAGCGTCTCCCTTATATTCTCCGTATCATCAATCATTTTTTTCATACCTTCCGGCGAATAAGGATGACCCAAATTAAAAACTTGCGGCTGCGCTTCAGCCTCCTGCTCTTCTTCAGGAATTTTAATCGCATCCACTATGTTTATATCAGGTGACAGCACCATCATCTCAAATTTATCACCCTCGAAGGGAGGTGTATTGCTGAACTGCATCACACCATATTCATCGACCCATTTATAGACCTCGATTTTTTTATCTGTTACCACCGCCTGTACATTTTTAGGTGCCTTTTCCTGTAAATCTTCAATCTCATCATCACTTGTACTACCCGTTCCAAAATTAAAATTTTTGGCAAAATCACCTTCACCCAGTAAAAACACTGGTATAGCAATCAGTAGCGCCATTACGATGAACATAGAAATAATGGTCGACTTCATTATTTAATCCTTTTTATCCATTTTTGGCTTTTGCAGCCCTGAGATCGCATTATGTCGTAAAATCATAATAATTTCATAGCAAATTCTAGCTAGCCACTTGCCTGTCATAGCCGATACGAGTACAATTCAACGCCTTTTATAGATGGCATCCAAGAGGAAGCTAAGATGAAACCTGATTTACACCCCGCCTACCAGGCTGTTGACGTAACATGTAGCTGCGGAAACACGTTTAAAACCGGTTCTACCTACGGTAAAGACAAGATGCTGATTGACGTCTGCTCTGAATGCCACCCTTTTTATACTGGCAAACAGAAAGTTCTTGATTCTGCAGGTCAAATCGAAAAATTCAACAAGCGTTTTGGTGGCAAGAAATAACCATCCACTGATTGTGTTGAAGATGAAGAAAAGCGCCACATGGCGCTTTTTTTTGCTATGTCTATTTTGTCACCCTGCTCTTGCCAGCTCTGAGAACTGCTCAGGCCAGCGTTATGATGAATCAGCCATGGTGAAGTACGTACACGATGGCGATACCGTCAAACTGGTCGATGGTAGAAAAATTCGCCTCCTTGGTATCAATGCACCAGAACTGGCACGAGATGGGCGCAAGGCAGAAAAATATGCACTGGCCGCTCGTGACTTACTTAGATCACTATTATCCAGGCATAATAACCATATCCAGATAATGCACGGCAGGGAACGCAAAGACCACTATCAACGTCTGCTATCCCATCTATTTTTACCCGATGGTACCAACCTGCAGGCACAACTGCTTTCCTCTGGACTGGCCGCAAGCATCACCATTCCCCCAAACAAACAATTTTCCAGCTGCTACCGGCAAGTCGAAAAACGTGCCTACTGTGAGAAAAAAGGCATTTGGTCGCAAGAAATACCCACCCCAGCCAGGCTGGATGATAATGCCAATGGCTTTCATGTATTAAAGGCTAAGTTGCTAAACATTCAAATGTCTCGCAAGGGATTATGGCTAACACTGGAGCATGGCCTCAGCCTCAGAATCGCCACACAACAACTCAGTCTTTTTAACCAACAACAACTGAAATCACTCATCGGACAATCGATAATCGTTCGAGGCTGGCTGCAAAGCAAGCGCAATCCAAAACCTGGTCAGCGTTTCTATATGCAAATAAAACACCCTTCGTCTATTGAGGAAGAAAAAATAGCGCTAAAATGTTAAAATCCTCCGTTTTTTACGCTATGTAGATCATATACAAGACACCGAAGACCTATGCCTAACCGATATAAAC
>Ga0224511_10000900_pt1 | contig 16282 bp, 10 predicted proteins | sample SF_May12_sed_USG_2_FD_169988 | JGI IMG/M metagenome (GOLD analysis project Ga0224511, IMG submission 169988) | Sediment microbial communities from San Francisco Bay, California, United States - SF_May12_sed_USGS_8_1 | ecosystem: Environmental > Aquatic > Marine > Sediment | place: USA...
AGCCGTTTCATGAAATGGCTAATATTTTTAGCCTTTTCGTGAAATGACTAATTCACTCAGCCGTTTCATGAAACGGCTAAATATTTCAGCCATTTCATGAAATGGCTAAAATCTCCATGTTAGTGTTGCATAGATTGACTGGTTTAGTTTCAGCCAATCTATGTAATATTTTTTTTGAGCTTAGTTTTGCTTTAGATATCATAACTGGTATAATTTATTTGATTATACCACAAAAAGAACGTATTTAAAATGAGCATAGTCAAATTAAAGCAACACATCATTGTGGAAGCTAATTAAAACTTATGATAAACCCCACTCCCACTACCCTTTGTTTATCTACATTGATTGCTTTGATGATGGTTTAAGTGACAAATTGTGTAACTTTTCATCAATAATAACTGGATAATTATAATTGGTTTACCGTAACCACCCCATGTTTTCCGACGCTAGAACGTGACAAGTTAGGGTTAGGGTAACCTTTTGTTTAATCTTTAGAAAAGCTAACTAAAACATTTAATCGGTCAACAGTTTGGTACGTTTTTCACACATTTAAGGTCCCTACCGGTACCTAACGGGGGCTTACATGGCGCTATCCCGTCGGTGTTGTTGTAAGTAGATAAACGAAAAGGGTTTATGAATTGGCACTAATTGACACTACCTTGTCTCACTATATTATCTGAATTACTTATGGCACATACAAATGTACAACTGATCGTTTGATGTGCTTCCATATTGTGCTTTATTATGCTAATTGTTATATCCTTATATTCAGAACTTAAATAAAAATAAGAGATGGTGTAAACCTTAGTCTTTGTTTTGTTTTAAAGGCTTGTTTCTTAGTTTAGCCATTTCATGAAATGACTAAAGCAAATGTTTAGCCATTTCATGAAATGGCTGAAATATTTAGCCGTTTCATGAAACGGCTGAGTGAATTAGTCATTTCACGAAAAGGCTAAAAATATTAGCCATTTCATGAAACGGCTGATTTCACAGATTGGCTGTAACAAATATACGTGTAACTTTTTTAAGCTTTGATTTAAAAAGTATATTGCTTTTGCTACTCTCTAATCATCTATCAAAACAACATTACACATATACATGTAAAACTGTTCTTAGCATACACTGCATTACTTGCCATGTTGGTTATACTTGGCAGGATTAGGTGAAATGATCTTCACGAAGGTTATCCCATTCTTAATCTGTTAATTTTATGACAATTAGGCCAACATTTCCTACAGATTACATTCGATTTATAATTAAAATATTTATACCCTATCAAAACTAAAATACACACCTTTATACTTACTTACTTAGGCGTTTCGCTCCATGAGGAACATAGGCCATCCACGACCTGCCGCCATCGGGTTCTGTTTTGCGTTGCTCTTCCTGCGTCATGCCATAACATGTTGGTGTTTCTTAACTCGGCCTCTGTATCCCGCCGCCAGGAGTTTCAAGGACGCCCAAACTTCCTCTTCCCCTGGGGGTTCCATAGCAGGGCTTGGCGTGTGATGCTGGAAGGGGGGTTCCTCAGAGTGTGCCCAATCCGGCGCCGCTTCCTCTGTTTGATCTGAACGTCCGAAGGCTATTGTCCAGCTATCCTCCACAGGTCATTGTTGGTGATCTTTTTGTGGAAGAGTTGAAGCTTCTGCATGGATGCTTTTGTTGTCCTCCATGTCTCAGATCCATACAAAAACACAGACTTGACGTTGGAGTTAAAGATCTGCAGCTTGGTAGAAATACAGATGTCTTTAGAAGCCAAAATAATTTTTAGCATGATAAATGCTGTTCTAGCTTTGCCAATTCTGGATTTGATGTCGCAGTCGGAGCCGCCTAGTCCATCCACTACACCCCCGAGGTAGGTGAAAGACTCAACTTCTCTGATGGCTTTACCATTTACTGTGATTGGTGTTTGAGCAGTGGTGTTGATCTTTATCAACTCAGTTTTCATCAAATTTATCTTGAGTCCGACGTCTGCTGATGTCTTGGCCAGGCGAGTTTTTTTTTTGCATCTGGTTTCGGTTGTGTGAGAGGAGAGCAAGGTCATCCGCGAAGTCTAGATCATCTATTTGCGTCAGAAGAGTCCACTGAATCCCATTGTTTCTGCCTGATGTGATGGTCTTTATGGCCCAATCAATAATCAGAAGGAAAAGGAATGGTGACAGTAAACATCCCTGACGAACTCCTGTTTTGACCTCAAAACTATCGGACATTTGGCCAGCATGTGCCACGCGACATGTCATGCCTTGATAGTTGTTGCGGATCAGGGAGACAAGCTTCTGTGGAACTCCATAGTGCCTCAGCAATTTCCAAAGCGTTTCGCGATCCACACTGTCAAAGGCTTTCTCATAGTCAATGACATTGACGTACAGTGGTGACTTCCACTCCAATGTTTGTTCAGTAACAATTCGCAGACTGGCTATTTGGTCAGCACACGATCTGTTTCTTCTGAAGGATTCTGTTAAGGACCTTTCCAGGCACTGAAAAGAGTATAATTCCCCGGTTGTTGTTACAGTCCCTTAAATCTCCTTTTTATGTAGTTTTGTCAGGATCCCTTCTTTCCATTCCACGGGAATAATTTCATCCTCCCAGATCTTATTGAAGACGTCATGCAGCATGTTGACAGCAGTCTCTGTATCGGCTTTGATGGCTTCAGCTGGGATGTCATCAGGTCCTGCTGCTTTTCCATTTTTAGTGTGCCTATTGCTCTTTTTATCTCTGCATTGGATGGCCTATCGCAGTTGATGGAGAGATCTGTATCTGCAGGTGGTATGTCTGGGGGTAATTCTGGTTCGGATCTGTTCAAAAGATCTTCAAAGTGTTCAACCCATCCTTTTAATTGGTCTTCTGTTGTTGTGAGGGTGTTTCCATTTTTGTATTGTATAGGTTTATGTGCTTGCTGGAAATTGTTTGAGAGTTTCTTTGTTGTCATGTACAGCTCTTTCATGTTGCCTTTCCCTGCTGTTTCCACAGCTTGCTTTGCTAGGCTATCTATGTAGTCCCTCTTGTCTTTCCTGATGCTTTTCTTCACCACCCGATCTGCGACAGTGTAATCCTCCTGAGCATTTGCTTTTGTAGCTCTGGTCTGGCTTGTGTAAAGAACTGATTTCTTTACTTTTATCTAATTTTCTGATAGTGTCTACAGAGACCCACTCCTTGCGCTGTACCTTGTTTTCGCCCAGAATTTCAACACAAGTTTCTTTCCAAATGCTCTTTATTTTCCGCCACTTAGAGTCTACACTGGCATTTTCTTCTGGTTGGTCCTGTAATGGTTGGAATTTGTTTGAAAGTTTAAGCTGAAATGCTGCCTTAACTTCCTTTGATTTATGGGATGTGATGTTGTTCTTAATTCTTCTGTTTGACAAGTTAGTCAGTTTCAGACCAAATTTAATGGAGGTTACCAATAGGTGGTGGTCTGATGGAACGTCTGCCCCTCTCATCACCCTGATATCTTCCATGGATCTCCGGAAGTTTTTGCTAATGCAGATATGGTCAATCTGGTTTTCTGCCACATTGTCAGGGGATCTCCAAGTGGCGTTGTGTATCTGTTTATGTGGGAATATGCTGCCTACAATCACAAGCTGGTTCAGTGAGCACAAATCTGAAAATCTCTCAGCATTGTTGTTCATTTCGCCAAGTCCATGTGTTCTCATGATGTCATTATAACCAGTGCTGTCCTTTCCAATTGTTGCGTTGAGGTCACATATTAGGATAGTTACATCTTTCTTGCCAGCTTTATCCACAATCTGTAATTGCTGATAAAATGTATCTTTTTTCTCCTTATCAGCATCATTGGTTGGCGCCTAGCACTGAATGATGTTCAGTTTTTTTTATTGGTGTTGAATTTAGCCCGAATTATTCTCGAGCTGACTGGTTCCCAACCGATAAGAGAATTTTGTGCTTCGGGGGTTAACATCAGACCAACGCCTTCCGTATGGGGGGGCTCCTACCTCATCGCTAATCTCATCTGTCCTGATTGTATCCATTTGGTGTCACCCAGGCCGAGAACTTGGATGTTGTAGCGTTTCATTTCTATGGCTACTTGTGCTGTTTTACCTGCTTCGTACATTGTCCTTACGTTCCAGGTAGCCATTCGGGTTCTATGCCTAGTTGTCAGAAAGGACATTAGCCTTGCAGCTTTCTTTCGGCTTTCACTACATAGCCTCATAGTTCTTCTAGGAGAAGACCTATTTCGACCCAGGTTATGATGATTTTGGATTATCGTAGATGCATCTGCAACTGTTTTACAGGCAGGGTTGCTGGCCCTACGCAAACCCCAAAGAAACCTAGAGGGAGGTGGTTTGCATTCAGACTTTACTTCCTAGACTGCCTTCCATCCCTGGATAATGAGCACAGTCCACCCATGGTTTTTATATCGGTGATCTCCATTTATCACTTTCCCTTGGAGGGGTATAGCCGCAAGGCAGCGAAGGTTTGGACTCGGGAGTTTTCCTTCTCCTAGACGGACTGCTTTCCAAGGCTAACGAGCTCCATCTACCCGAAGCAAGTGGTTATGGCGCCACAGAACCACCTTCGCCCCTTCTCCTGTCGGTTGTAGCAGGACCGCCGGGCTAGTTAAAGCCACACATGCAGGCCAGAAGCTGGACTAGGTTGACAGAGGCTATATTTTCCGCACACCATTAGGAGCATTTTATAGCCAATGGTGGCTTACCCACCATTGACACCCCTGGTGATTTCAACAATTTGAACCCACAAGTATACGAGATGCTTTGTTTCTTTGTCAATCATACTTTTACTTAGAAATTTGAAATACAGAACGTTTATTTGACATATTATGTTACTTCAAGTGCCTTTCAATGTTTGAGGTTAGAAAAAGGATAGATTTTGTTATGAAATAGTGATTCGAAAATAATATTTATATTGACATTTCTTGAAGAATTTGATTTGTATTAGACAAAACTACATTGCTCTATGTACAAAATGTACAAATCATTTTATAAATTCAATATTTTATATAATCTTGAAAAGAAATCTGACACAAAGCACCTTTAAATAAAAGACCCATAATGTCAAATGTAACCCTACTATTCCTACTTTGCAGCTTTTATTAAAATCCTTACCATAGCAACTTTTGAAAGAACATTAAGTCAAATTTATATCCTTCTTGTCGACAGGTAACTGGTCAGCCTGTGAACATCTATAATAATGTTTTCTCATTTGCAGCAAGCCAAAACGTTCCAGGGTTTGACATTAAAGTAGCACTCAAGGAAATTTTAGTAACAGATCCAGATGACTCCTACAAAATGGCTACAATCACCAATGTATGTTTGTTTATTATTTATCATCTTGTTAACTAGTATTACTTTCTTTTATGTTCTTGTGTAGTTTAAAATTTTAGTTGAAATGTTTTGTTAAAGGACATCCAAAGCAAGAATATTGATTTCCACATTTTCCCATTTTACATTTGTGGGTAGGTGAGGGGGGTGAGGCATATATACTTGCCCTTGTCCGGCTGTTTGTCTGTCCGTCAGAGTGTATATTTGTATCATTAAGTTTGTCTCTCTTATAACTTCTAACATTTAATTGCTAGAGCTGTGATACAAACAATTTCTTGACATGTGAACTTGTATGCCAGGTCTTTTTCAGACCTCCAGTGTCAAGACATTTTTCATTGAATTGATTAGAAAAATCTTGATATGACTCTCCTGTTCAACAGTGTTGATTTAACTTTACAGAAATAATCATTTATTGAACCACTGACCCAAAATAAAATGATTAAGCATGGCTTAATAAGGGGTCCTAAATGATTTGCCCTTTGTAATTTTATTTAATAAAATTCTTTGTCAAAACTGTCACTGGGGTCAGTCATTATATTATGTGGCAATGGACTGTTAGAATCATGTTAGATCAGCTTCTGTTTATAATTCTGCCCAGATAACTTAAAGATATCGGGACATTAGGCCATTTTTATTTGCTCTTTATCATATACATACTTGTTTTGTTTTTTTTAGGTGAAACTTGCATCCCGCATCATGCATTTTGGCATTGTACCTCTGTTGGCATTCCATGATGATTTGACGAAGAAAGAATTTGCACAAAACAGGTTGTTTTTTAACGAATTATTTATCAATATATCCTTCTTTTCTACTTATTAAGTCACTACTGTCTATTCACTCACATATGGAATTTTGAAAGTTGATTACATTTTTTCAGACTTTTGTCACATAACATATCATTGTGTTTAGATATGTTAACAGTGTTTATTCTGACTTTATTATGAATGGAGGGAGTCAGGGCTTTTCCGATTGGATTTTTTGTGAGAGAAAGAGGCATAATGCTGGGAATAATTGATTAAAAGGAGACATCTTTTTAGAAATGAATTCACACAATTTGACAAAAATGGTGTTTAAGAAAAAACTCATTATTGGATTTTCACCACTTGTTTAGCTCACTTGGGCACAAAGTGTTCTGGATGAGCTTGTAACTAGCCTTGTTCCATTGTTGTGTGTCAACATTTTCACTTAAACATCTCATCTGAAACAACTCACTGTTTTTAACAAACATCACAGGAATGATCCTTGTGTAGTCTCCTACCTTAGTTGTTCAAACAGTTTTAGTCGGTTGTATAAGTAGGTCAGAAGACAGAAAAGAGGTATAAAATAGCATTCTCGCAAATTATGTCTGAAATCCCAGACCCAGAGCTTTCATATTTAGTATATATCTACTAGTCCTCTATCAAAGTTGTTTAAATTATACCTCTGGGGTCAAAAACTTACCTGTCCTAGAGGTCACATTTACATTGAATTATTATATAGGAAACACAACTTCTACTCCTTTACCGCTTGGACCAATTTGATGAAACTACAAAGGAATGATACTTTGGTGACCCTCTAGCAAACTTGTTAAACAGTTGATATAGTCAATTGCATAGGTAGGTAACAGCATAAGAAAATAGGTTTCAAAAATGCATTTTATCCAAACATTTTCTTTCCTAGTACCACAAGACCCAGAGCTATTAAATTTAGTACATATAGGTCCTTTACCAAAATTGTCCAAGTGATGCCTCTTTGGTCAAAAGATGGTCCAGCCCCAAGGGTCACAAGGTGCTTTGAATTACATAGAAATCCACACAATTAATGATCCCTTCTCTTTTAATACTGCCAAACTTCTCGCACCTCTTCAAACATATCTACAATAGTTAGGCTTGGCAAAAAAGGGTTTAGAAAACGCAGGTGAGTGACCCAAGACCCTTTTGTTTAAACTCAAGATTGGAAATTTCTCAATTTAGAAATAAATACACTTATTACAATATGGAACAGGGTATATAATTTATTTGGCCCCAAACTTATCTGAAAAAGCAACACTAATTAAGAAGGAAAACTGTGATTTACTTTAAATGAGAAACATGTTGTGTTTATAAATATTAAAAATATTATGCAGTAATTTTCTGATATAATTGTTTTATTTTTTATGACTTCCAGATTCTTCTATTTTATCTCCCCGTACATGGAAAATGGTGACTTGCGCAGTGCATTAGACTTGGACGAACGATTTCTCCATACTCATGTTTTACCCAAAATGAATCAGGCACTACGATTAAAGATTCTTTATCAAGTGGCCAGGGCCATTGATTATCTGCACACACCAGTGAAGAAGTTTAGGTAAAATGTTGGATAAACTAACTAGAAATTGCTTTTGTTAAATAAGGATATGTCTATCCATTGGGACATAAAAGTTGACAAAAAACGATATTGAGTTTTGCTCTTGAAAACTATTGGTAAGTAAAAATACACAGGGCGAACATTTTGTAAATAGTTCACAAGGTATTCAGCCCTAATGGGTTTGTAATCTTTCACCCCTTTGACCTTTACCTTTGACCCACTGACCCCCAAATAAAGTGTCGGTGACAAATGATTTGTAAGAAAATAAAAAGGAAACCATCACATCAATGTTTAAATTTCGTTTTTGGATAAAATACATGGACATTTTTTATGTCCAGGATCTATGAACTTTGCCAGGATTGGATAAATTTTTAAATATTTTTTCACAAATGTTTCCTTTGATGAGACAAAATGGAGCGCTGAATAATTAAAACCTTAAAAGGTGTTGAAAAACTTAAAGGTCAAAGTCAAAATTAGTCAAGATTGCATTATCCTGGCTCTAACCTCGCTATTAAATTAAAAGGGTTTTAGAAAAACTTTTTTGCTCAAATAATAAATTAGACAGAGTGTGGCTCGGAAAAATCACAGCCTCGGTCTGCAGATTGTTTTCTTTACGGAGATACAAAATGTACTTAAGTTCCTTATTTAGTTTACGTCATTATATAACCTTCGCTTACACTAGTTCGCTATACATTTATAAGGCACTCCGGTTATAAGGAACTAATTTTCATGGTCCCGAGGAGTTTGTTATAAGCGGAGTTTACTGTGAAAAAAATTCCAAGGCATAAATTAATGCTAAAAGATGGAATACTTTTTGTATCAGTGTTGTATTTTAACGCTAGATCACAATCAGTCCTCAGCTTATGTTGTCCTTGACCTGCTTCTCTGCACTGTGTAAACACGTTACTATGCAGAAGTTTGGAAACATGTCACAACGTAAATTATCCCACAGTCAATAAAATGCTGTGCACTGATTGGCTAAACTGATGGAACTATTCGTTAGTCATATTATATGACAAAGCCCTATTAAGACAGCAGTTACATTTTGTTAGTTATTATGCTTCCAGAAAAATTTATTATAGTCGCCTGGTTGTCCGTTCGTCCGTCCGTCTGTCTGTCCGTCCGTACGTCTCGAATTCGTGTCCGCCCAATAACTTCGCTATTTGAAGTCGAATTTTAAAACTTTTTCACAGATTGAGACGACGTGTCGTGCGAAACATTTGGGTCGCTACCTTGAAGGCCAAGGTCACAGCATGACCTTGCAGCAAAATCGAGTCTAGCCCATAACTTTGTTATTTGAAGTCGGATTTTACAACCTTTTTACTTAATGATCACCATATTGAGACGACGTGTCGCGCGCAACATTTGGGTTGCTACCTTGTTATTACTTGTTTTGTTTGTCCACTCTGTAACTCCGACAGTATGAAAACTACTGACTTAGAACTTCGTATTATATCTTTATGCTGAGCTTGGTGACCACTTTATGGACAAACAACTTTTCTGTGTCCAAACCCTGTTCGGGAAGCATCACCCGGTTCGACCGGCTCTCGTTTAGAATATTTTAATTAACCTTTTATGAAAATTATATATAAAAATAATATACATGTATTTAGCTGTTCACATTTGACATTGACTCGGGAGTATATGTACTAGAGATATTGTTTCTATTTGTCATTCGATGTTGCACTGAACAATCCCTGCTCAATCACTGCTCTTTTATGAAGTAAACAATAAATTAAATGTCGTTTTAACATGAAATAGTTTTTTCCAGAAACCCAGTGGTCCACATGGATATAACGTCTTCTAACATTGTTCTTGATGAGCAATACAATGCGCGACTGATTGGCTTTGGACTTGCAAGAGAGATGAGCCAACCACATGAAAAGGATATGCTGACAAGCCACCCAGTTTTGGGGACAGCAGGCTATTTTCCAACACAGCAAATCAAATATTTGAAACTGGCCCATGATGATCACAACTTTGGAGTTGGTAGGTTTGTTCTTTGTTGACAAGTACAGCTTACAACAATGAATTTCTTTCCATGACTTAACGATATGGATAAATGGATTTTATTTTTCAAAACTAAAAATATCATTCATATGCTTAATGTTATGTATGATTGAAGGAGAATATCAAAAGATAAGATTATTTCTTTCCTGTATACATGTCATTATTGTTGGATTTTGTTTCAGTGATAAGAGAGATGTTGACGGGGAAATCTCCAACAGAGAAAATGAATCAAGAGAAAACATTGCGAAAAATCACAATGTTTGAGTTGGAGAATACTGTTCAGGTTTGTCACCACACAATGCTCTGTTGTTGCTTATTGGATTCTTAATTTGTTATTATGTTATAGCTTAAGGATAAATCAGTAGATGTGCTTTCACATCATACCCCATTTGTTGGTTTGTGCTTAAGATATATTTGAAACAAGAGTTTTAAATGTTTTCACAGTAAGGGGAGGTAAAATTGTGTAAAGGTACGTCCCTTTACAATTTTATTAAAGGAATATATATTTCAAAAACAGTATTTTTTAAAATTCTACATGGATGAAATGTAAACAAAAACTTTCGAACAAATTCTTTTTTTAATTAAGTGGTAATTTTGTTGTTGACATTTTTGAATTGACAACACCATTCTCAGTTCGTAATACTCAATAACATAAACTTTTAGACGATTTTAAAATGAACTATTTAGCAAAGAAGGAATGACTACAAATAGAATCCTACCTACAACATTGCCTTGATCAATTTTGCTTCTAAAACATCTGCTAAATGAATTAAAGAGATATTAGTAATAAAACCATTCCTTAAACCAGACTGAAACACATACAAAAATTCTTAAAATATGATTCAACTTGGTCATACACAAAATATTGACACCAAATTCAGTATTTGGGTAGCTTATATCCAGTGACAGCTTGGGATTTTTGCCCAGTTGTCTGTGATCAATATCAAGGTTGCTGGCATTGCTACTCAAGTCAGTGGTATATTTTTATTAGCTTACCTGAGGACAATGTCTTCAACGTGAGCTTTTGTGATGGCCCAAATCGTCCGTCGTCCATCGTGTGTTCGTCGGCCCGTCCATCAACAATTTTACTTAAATATCTCATCTAAAACCGCTCATTGGATTTCTCATTGGACCAAACTTCACTGGAATGATCACAGGGTGGTCCTCTACCAAAGTTGTTGAAACCATTACAGTTGGTTGCATAAGTAGGTCACGGGTTCAAAAAATAAGTTTTCGAAATGCAATTTAAAAAATTATTATTTTGTCCGAAACTACAAGGTCAGAGCTTTCATATTTGGTATATAACATCACCTGGAGGTCTTCTATCAAAACTGTTCAAATTATGCCCCTAGGATCAAAATTGACCACGCCCCAGGGGTCACATTTTAACATTTAATTATATGAGGAAAACTTCAACTGACATCTCCTTCTAAACTGCCCAGTAGATTTTGACAAAACTTCACAGGAATGATTCTTGGGTGATCCCCAACCAAAGTTGTTTAAACTATTCTGTATGGTTGCATAAGTACGTCCCGGGGTAAAGAAATAGGTTTTCAAAATGCAATTTAAAAAAAATATTGCCCCAAACAGCAAGGCCAAGAGCTTTAAGTATATAACAGCATCTAGAGGTTCACATCCAAAGCTGTTTAAATTATGCTCCATGGGTCAAAATTGACCCCGGGGTCATAATTTTACATTAAATTATATAGGCAAAACTTAAAATGATTTCTCATCCTAAACCTCTTAATAACTGGATTTTAAACTAACTTCACTGTAATGATTTTTGAGTACTTCTCTACCAATGCTGTTCAATAACTTTGCTATTTGAAGTCGAATTTTAAAACTTTCACAGAAATGATAACCATATTGAGACGACGTGTCATGCGTAACATTTGGGTTGCTACCTTGTTATTACTTGTTTTTTGTCCACTTTGTAACTCCGACAGTTACTTATTACAGTTGGTTGCATAAGTAGGTCACGGGTTCAAAAAATAGGTTTCAAAATGCAGTTTAAAAAATTATTTTGTCTGAAACTACAAGGTCAGAGCTTTCATATTTTGTATATAACATCACCTGGAGGTCTTCTATCAAAACTGTTCAAATTATGCCCCTAGGATCAAAATTGACCACCCCCAGGGGTCACAATTTGACATTGAATTATATAAGGAAAACTTCAACCGACATCTCCTTCTAAACTTCACAGTATATTTTGACAAAACTTCACAGGAACGATTCTTGGGTGATCCCGTACCACAGTTGTTAAAACTATTCTGCCTAGTTGCATAAGTACGTCCCGGGATAAAAAAAGGTTTTCAAAATGCAATTTTAAAAAATATTGCCCTAAACAGCAAGGCCAAGAGCTTTAAGTATATAACATCATCTAGAGGTTCTCATCCAAAGCTGTTTAAATTATGCTCCATGGGTCAAAATTGATCCCGGGGTCATAATTTTACATTGACTTAAATAGGCAAAACTTAAAATGATTTCTCATCCTAAACCACCTAATAACTGGATTTTAAACTAACTTCACTGTAATGATTTTTGAGTACTTCTCTACCAATGCTGTTCAAATCATTCCTACTAGTTGCAAAAGTAGGTCACATGGTCAAAACTTAGGTTTTCAATTTTCTTCTCCCATACTAAAAGGCCCAGAACTTTTATATTTGATGTACGGTACATGTATAACATCATCTATAGGTCCTCTACCAAACTTTATCAAATTAGGTCTCTGGGGTCAAAATTTACTACACTCTAGTTTTCAAATTGTGCTTTTGGTGTAAACACGGGATCCACTGTGACCTTTTGACTTGTTTCGCAGGTGAGCGACCAAGGGCCCTCTGGGTCCTCTTGGTTTGAACTATTGAAACCAACTTTCTGTGTTGGCTTCTCATTATACAGTTGAGGCTGCATGGCCCGATTTGCCCAGAACTGTTAACAAATCTTGAGCCATTGGAATGTTGAGCTATGCAGACTACGCACATTAACTTGATCATTTATGGTCATTGTGCTTACAGAATAATATGCCTGAACTACCTTCATTTTATTGTATTGTTGGGAATACTGTACATAATTTTTACCTAAATGATTAGCATTTAAAAATAGAGATCACATACAAAGGCACGTTTTTATCTACAGTCAGTTACTAAAATAACATATGACAATATTCAACAAAATATTTAAATGTTAAATTGTGTTTGTGTGTTTGCCATGTAGAGAGTTATATCCTGACATAAATTGTATGCATAGTACATGTTACATCCATCTTTGTTCACGTAATGCAAATAATAGCTAAAGTAAAAAAAGTTACAGATAGAGAAATTTTGTAATCTAGAAGTCCCTAAAAGTAATGCATGTAATTTTATGAATCTGTAAAAATATGCATATTTGGATGGTCTAAGCACACACACATTGGCGGTCTCAGCAAAGTCTGGGTCCTGCGTTCCAACTTTTACTAGCTCTCTGGAAATGTTTGACCTGAATGTTGTCTTCACAAGGTTTATCCTTGTGTGGTACCCTATCATATAATACAGGATAGTTGCATGAGTTGGTCATACAGCGAAAAGGTGTGAAAAATTAGTCCTGCCATATTGGTGACAAGTTTACATTTAATTATGCAGTAAAACTTAAATGACTTAATTTCATTCAGGGCATTGCCATAAATAGTAAGACTTCACAGGCATATTTGAAGAGTAAATCTTAATGAAATTAGCTACAATTGTTTAGGTTAACTAGTTAGCTAGCTAGGTATCTTGATTGCCCTATTGTTTTTTTATTGCAGAACAAAATATGGAAGTTTATGTTGTCACGTTTAGTAGCCGACCTATCAGAAGCTTGCATCAAACAAATTGATGCAGAGCAATCAGACTCGCAACATCGATTTTCATTGACAGTTGTGGAAACATTGGAAGTAAGTAGTGGATGTGTGAATACATTATTCATTTAGTATTAAATTATATATGATCAGCATTCAATCCTACATAGTCCTTGTGCAACATAAAAATTATACACCCTGTCAAAATAGGATGGGACCAATTGTTCAGTCTGGCAAAACTAGGTGGGACCAATTGTCTATCCTGTCAAAAATGGCATGGTATCAATTGTCCATGGGACCAATTGTCTCGCTCCCAGAAATAGGTCGCGCTGTTTGTTAATTGTTTAGACACCATAGAGAGGTCCAATTTGATAGAATTAAACAGAAACCTTATCCAAGATACATGTAGCTTAAATGGTTATACTTCGCTGGATAACTAGGTCCAGAGGACAAAGACGAGTGACCCAGGGCCCTCTTGTTAGTATGTTTATCTGTAAAGCCCTACATTTTATATTTGTGATTGATAGGACTTTTCAACCCATCTATATGATGGCAATTAAGTGGGCATATCACATTTGAAGTTGGGGGGGGCGCCGTGTGCGCCCCCCCCCCTCTAGGTCCGCTAGTGTGTTTCTTGCCATGAAACGAAATGCAGAGTAAAAACCATAAGAACCATAACTCTACATTGGGTATTTTAGAATAATTGCCGTTATACTTGCTTATAACGGTCATAACTCCTTAGTTGTTTTATTTTCTTCACCAAATTTTGACGAGATAAACATCTTTAAAAAACTTGAATAAATATGATACATGTTACTGTATATCGTCATTTAAAAAAGTATTTGCCCTTCACATAAAATTTTGTTTTCAATATTTAGTCATTTCTTATCCCGTCAGGCGACACATCCGACTCCTGGAGATCTTGTTAACTTTTTTGTCCCAAAAATATCTCAGAAAGCATGAGATAAATGATATTTCATTAAATATGTTATATCATTGACCACTTATGCTTTGATATATGAATATATATATACCCATTGTGTCTTGTGACTGCTCTTTTGGTTTTGTCTTTTCTTATACACAACATATTATTTCAGCAAATAATGCTACTTAGTGGATGTGACAAGTATTGGGACGCAACACAAGGCAACCTTTGCCAAATTTGTTTAGTCAATGAACAAGGTAGTTTTTCTACGGTTTCTTATTTAAGTATATTAATTTGTACGTTTACATGTTAATAATCTTTATTTCGAAATTTCAACTGCTATTATACAAACTCGTTTGTGTTAAATCAAACTGATGAAAGGGAAAGCCCTCAGGAAGCATAACCTGCACGAGTAAACAGCAGCAAAAACCGTGTAAAAGCAAAACAAACAATTTTTGAAAAAGTTCAATTATATGTATAGGCCCTTCAGTACACTGTTCTCTTGACATGTTTAGACTTGTAAGTAAACTTAATCACATATGTAAGTAGTTTAAAGGTGTGAAAGATTCTTATTAGGTATATATGTCATTTATCTATCAGTAGGCTATGAACTTTTAGCCAAATTTAATTGTATAGTTACTAGCATTGACACTAAATTGTATAATGGGCAACTTTAAATTAAATAATGGATTATATGTTTTTCAAACAGCTCAAAAGTGTTTGTTAGATGGCCATAGAGATGACTGCAAATCAGGCTCTCGAGGTCTTCGAGTGTGCGTAGCCTGCGTGCGCAACTCTTTCCTCAACCCAGTCCAGTGTCACTCTTGTCGAGGGGAGTTGACATCAATTGTCGGTAAGGGAAAAGTTTTGACTTGTCTTTTAAATAAATACATAACAAATTATAAACGACCAAAACAAAGCTATTTGAAAGGACATGTTTTAAAGGACATTGAAATTCAAATTTTAAAAATAAGATGGCATACATAATATTGGTGGTGATTGTGTGTTTAAGGGACAAAGTGGGCAGCCATTTTGATTGCTGGTGCTGATAAAGATGAAAAGAAAACAGGAATATTTCAGAACGATGTGGAGGCACTTCGTGAATTGTTTACCAGCAAAAGTGTACCTGTGATGTGCCTCAGGTACTGCAGCTGTACTGAAATAGTACATGTCATTAAATCTGTGAAAATCAATTATGTGGTAAAAAATCATGTTTTGATTTTTTGCATTTTCAAAAAACTTCTAGTTCACAAAAACAGATGTACAGCAAAATTTTAAGCATAAATGGTATAGTCAGAAAGAGGAGGTGTCATATAGGATTGCCTTTGTTAGCCCGTTCGTCTGTCTATCCGTCTGTCCCTCCAAAACGTGTCATGTGTAAGTTAAAAAGTTAAAAGTATAAAGCCACAGTCATAAAACTTTACAGGTATGTTGACCGTTATGTGTAGTTATTCTTTTTATACAGCCGAAGGGACATTCAGTCGTATGATGTTATGGCGTTTGTTGTCTGTCTGTCTGTCCGGCCGTATGTATGGCGTTAGCAAAGTCTTGCCCGCTCATTAACTTAAAACATATTTCACCTAGGTTAACCTTTCTTGGTATCATAGATGGCCATGACCCATGATGATCCCTTGATTGATTTTTGAGTCATTAGGTCAAAGGTAAAGGTCACAGTAATTCGGAGCATATAATCCTAGTCCGCTCAATAACTTCAGAGCTTTTAAGCTTAGGGACAAAAAAATAGTGTCTTAGTTGGCCAATATATAATCTAAATATAATTTGAACATACCTTTTTAGCTCACCTGAGCACAAAGTGCTCAGGGTGAGCTATTGTGACCGGCCTTTGTCCGTCGTCCGTCGTCGTCCGTCGTCCGTCGTGCGTTGTGCGTCGTGCGTCGTGCGTCGTGCGTAAACTTT
>Ga0224511_10000901_pt1 | contig 16263 bp, 5 predicted proteins | sample SF_May12_sed_USG_2_FD_169988 | JGI IMG/M metagenome (GOLD analysis project Ga0224511, IMG submission 169988) | Sediment microbial communities from San Francisco Bay, California, United States - SF_May12_sed_USGS_8_1 | ecosystem: Environmental > Aquatic > Marine > Sediment | place: USA...
TTAGAAATTCTAGGACTAATTTCAACCGGGTGTGTGTACGACGTTGAGTTCACTGTGATGTATAGAAACGAACCTAAGTCAGAACTGTCAGCCCGGGTAGCTCAGTTGGTAGTGTACCAGCCTTGCAAGCTGGGGGTCGTGGGTACGATCCCCGCCCTGGCTAAATGACTTTTCTGACCTATTTACTTATGTTATCTTCTAATTGTATATGAGCAAGACATATTGATTCAAACAATACAGATAAAAATTTACAATAACAGGTTAGGACAAATTCAACATATGTGCCCTTTCAAATGTTGCCGTTCACAACTGTATCTGCCAACTACCACAGTTTCAGTTCATTTTTCCAAGTTCAGGAGTGAATATGTATGGAAATGTATCTACAGCCAATTGACAGAGGCTGGACACTTACCAACAACAGACTCATATCGTCAAAAATAGATTTGCCCCTGGCAAATTGTCCATGCAAACAGACCTGTGATACAATAAACTAAAATTACTAAATGGAGATATATACTGATTCCCGAATGGGAATGTGCGACTGTGCTAGCTGAGAGCAATACCCCCCAACCCACCCCAAACCATTGATTATCAAGGATGTACCCGCCAACAAAGAACGCTGGTGTATGGGATGTGACATCACTGTCTAACTGATCCAGGCTATGATTCCGACTTGGAAGAGATTACAAGTTGAACTACATGAACTTGGTAATGACATACATGTGCCATGATATACAAACAGTCAGTGGTATTGCATCTTTCATTACTATTGACGAACATCTTCAAAAAAACCGAGGATGCTATTTTCCTCATTTAGGCTCAGTGCTGCCTGAGGGCTTTCCATTTTCTCAGTTGTTCCCTCTTTTAAATGTTATTTAGTCATATTGTTGACATAAAAATACCAACACTAAACGTTATTTAGCTGTAACTATCAGTTCAATAGAACAAAAATGAAGTTTTTACCTAGTTATGAATTTGGTGTTTTGAGATATTTTCCATGCTTAGATTTTTCTAGATTTTTTTACATGATATAACCAATATATATACGATGTTAAATCAAAAGGTTTCATTTCTGTTGCAATTGTTTGAAGGTTAGGTCCATATTTCTGGTAGACTGACTGGTCTATTAATGGGCGAATGTAGCTCGACCAATTAAAAAAACTGTATTAAAGAATCTTTACCCCTTTTCGTGCGTAAACTTCCAAACCATTCGCCATTTACATTTATTGTGTTAATTGATGTTTTATAGTCGATTCTTTATTTTTTAATATTTTAAGAAATATGAACAATTGTATATCGATCTAACTTTATCTGTTAACAAAAATACTTTCATTTTATTGTTCTTTTCAATAACAGTCTGCGCGTTAATTATTTTTGTTGTGGTCATAATTCATACAAATCATTTTAGAAATGAGTTGATTTGCATTTATTTTAATATTGCTTGTGTTTTCTTACGAACACATAACTCCACAATCAGATTTTATGTTAACTTGTTTCTTTATTTAGAATTTTACTTCAAAATTTAAATCGACCGATCGGGCTACCTTGCATACAATTCTAATCGACCGACCGGCCTTTTACTCGACTCGGGCTTCGGGCTTATAGACTAATTCGCAGACTGTTCAATAACTTTCAACAGAGTGTCACCATGCATACGTGCCACTAGCGGATCCAAGGGGGAGGGGGGATCGCAAGTAAATATTTAAAATAAGAGCGGTTCTTTAAGTCTTTGAACTCATAATACTCACCAGTAATTAAATAAAAAAAAAACGGTTAAAGTGTTGATTTATACCAAAATTAAAATACAGATATATTTGGGGGAAAACAAAACACAGCAACGGGCATACGTGTTTGTTTTATTTGATATTTTGATGAATCTACAGCTGTATTTTACACCTTGCACAATAACGAACATTCCGTATTTTTGACGCTCGCTACGATTTTTGTGTTATAATTTACTACGTTACAAATTAAAACTAGTTATGACAGGCAGAATAGTGTTTGCCCCACACTAAAAAGTTTCGCCTCCATCCCCAAGGCCAGTATCTGTATCCGCCACTGCGTGCATCGTTTATAGAACAGCCTCAGAAAAGGTTTAAGCAAGCTCCTGTTTAGTTCGGAGAAACCAAGCAAACTAAACCACAAAAACTTGTTTAAAAGTAAAAGTGCAAATTTTAAGATATATTTGTTTATACCAATTATAAGGTTAAGGCCGACAAAATGCAGTAGTTAAAGTTAAAAAAAGAACAACAACTTTTTCAACACTTTGATAGCCTGAACATATATAACTCATTCGTGTTTTAGTCCAGTCCAGCAGTCCATTATTATTTGCTTAAACAAATTGAAATGTAATATTTCGTATGCACTGGTCACTGTAATGGTCACACAATCACAGAAGACGATCACGAAAGCGCTAGGATTTCGTTCCGGCATCGTCCGTGACTATTCGTAGTGGTCGGTAACTCAACGTATTGAATTCGATCGGTTACAAAACGTAGACTAACTGACCACTAAAATTAACTACGGACAATGCCAGAACGAAACCATTGCGCTTCCGTGGCGATCTACCGTGAGTATGTGACATTGGCTTTATAAACACGCCTCGTAATGTTTACCTATACATCAGTCAGTTCTTTGCAAAGCGCACGTGGTCGGTTTATGTTGTACGCATTGAATACCCATTTGTCAGTTCGCAAAACGTCTTTTGATCTAGCTATGCGAAGCCATTTTTAAAAAGCCCTTTTTAAAATTTCCGTTTTTAGTAATATTCAGTATGATTCTTAAATTGAATATAAAACTTCACTCCAGTAAGAAATCTTTATTTTTGATGAAGTTATAGCCTGTCAAACATGTACACCCTCAACCCCCGAAAATTTCTATGTTTTGAAAATGACCAAAAAGTCAACCCCTTTTAAGTTCTCGTGGAAAAATGTCATTTAAGCAGGGTTTCTACTATAATTTCGTTCAAGGACATCTAAATGCAATATAAACAACTCGTTTTATAGAAAAATAATCATTTGTTTTAAGGTTTTAGTCATCTAAACATAAGCAACTAAACTGTCTTAAGATACAAAACAGAATTGTATATGTAAAATAAACATTATTTAACTCATCAAAACCCAAGCATATTGTATCAAAACGACACGTAGTGACTGGCGTTATGGGTTCACGTTATGAACGATACATATTTCACATGTGTACAATAAAAATCGTAGCAAAACTGATTAATTTTGAGTAAATACAACCAAGTTAATAACAAATATTAGAAACATTTTTTTTTAAACACAAAATAAACATTTTGAAAAATGAAAACAACAGGTTCTATTTGTGTTTATAACCGTTATTGTGTATTTTGTGAGATTGCCTCCTTAAACAACTACATAATTATACATTATTTATAATTAAGACTTAACTCTTTAACGACGAACCTATAACAAATAAATTATATTTAGATTTCTAGGTGTAAACTACATTTTATTCATCTTTGTGTGTGTTTTACATATGTTGGATTAGGTATAAACACGTCAAGTTAAACTGACACGAGATGCCAACAAAGAAAAATAATAACCTGGAAAATATTCGGCGAAACCTGGTATCGAACCCGAGTTGTCGCGGCCAAAACAAAACTATTATGTCCATTCGCCTATCGCGTTTTAACACAGTACACTGTGCTTGTTCATTTAATATACTTACTCAATATTAATTTGCGTTTCAGGTTTTCAGGTTGATATTTAATGTTATTTTACACTTGTATAGAGTACGGGGCTGTACGTGAAAAATGACATCATTTTTGGACACAACACATCTTAATATACCTAAAAACATCACTGGCATTAGTGTGATCGACTGTGATCGATAAAATTTACATGCTTTAAATTTTCAACCAAGAAATTCTTTGGCAAAATAACAGCGTTTATATGAAATTCTGGGATACACAGACACTTTGACCTTTGCTGTAGCCCAAAGGAAATAGAATTGTTAAACAATCTTACGTTTTCAGAGCGTAATTTATAATTTTACACGTATATTACGATTTACTATAAATATGTAAATAAATCTAGTACAATCCTAGTAAAAAATAATTCTGATTTAGAACAAGTTGAATTTAAACAAAACACTGTTGGACAATCAGGTCTTTTCGAAACGATAAAGACCAATTGAGTTAAATGTAATACAGTAACTATAATCCAAAATGTCAACTTATTGAAAATCCTGAAAACGTTTGTGATAACGATTACACACCTTTATTTAATTTCAGGTTTTTAACAGCCCCTGCGTACAACAGTGGTGGCGAGTTCACAAAAGGAAAATACATGATCCATTTTACCGCACGAGACTCACAAGGCCTGACTGAATCAACACATATAAGCTTTGAAGTAATCGGTCAGTAAAGTTTTTTACAGTTCACAAATGGACGGATTCTTAAATAACTTGGTACAAATGTTTTCCTTAATGAGATATTGTGTCGCATGGAAGAATTTAGTTGAAGCTTAAAAATAATTTTTATTAGGTCAAACTTAAAGGTCATTACAATGACTTGGCACAAATGTTAACTGTGATGAGACCAAATGTCAGATAGAAAAATCTTAGCGGACAAGGTCGCAGTTGATCACGTAATGTTTGTCCGGGCTCTTACCTTGCCATAGATTGACGAATTTAAACATTTTTGACACAAACTGTTAACATCAATGAGACGGAGTGTCGAACAGAAGAAACACAAGAACAACAATTGTTGGCAGAGATAGACGTCAAAGGTCATAATTAGTCAAAATTATTTTTGTCCAGGAAACACCAAAAATATATTTTCTGCTGGCTCGACAATGTTACTCTTTCGGAAAAGATTCTAGTTAAAAACCTGCTGGGTATTAATTTTTGCTGCTGTTAACCTTCTTTTTTTACGCCCGAAGTGAAAATTCGGACGTATTATGGTATGGCGTTCGTCCGTCTGTCTGTCCGTCCGTCCGTCCGTTAGCCAGATCATGTATCTTAAAAAGTTTATGAGTGACAGTCAGGGTACTTGGTAAAAAGATTGGTCATGGTCAGTAGGTGCCCCCTATAAATTTTGAGGTCACTAGGTCAAAGGTCAAGGTCACAGTACCATTTAATGCAAAAACCTTGTCCGCTCAATATCTTGAAAAGTTTATGAGTGACAGTCTTGGTACTTAGTAGAAAGATTGGTCATGGTCAGCAGATAATCCCTATAAATTTTGAGGTCACTAGATCAAAGGTCAAGATCACTGTACCATTTAATGCAAAAAACATGTCCGCTCAAGATCTTAAAACGTTTATGAGTGACAGTCATGGTACTTGGTAGGAAGATTGGTCATGGTCAGTAGATGACCCCTATAAATTCTAAGGTAACTAGGTCAAAAGTCAAGGTCACAAGACCATTTAATGCAAAAACCATGTCTGCTCAATATCTTGAAAAGTTTATGAGTGACAGTCATGGTACTTGATAGGAAGATTGATCATGGTTAGTAGATGACTCCTATACATTCTGAGGTCACTAGGTCAAAGTCAAGGTCACAGTATCATTTAATGCAAAAACCATGTCCACTCAATATCTTTAAAAGTTAATGGGTGACAGTCATTCTACTTGGTACGAAGATTGGTTATACTCAATATATGACCCTATACATTTTTAGGTCAAAGGTCAAGGTCACAGTAGCATTTTATGCAAAACTGTGTCCCCTCAATATCTTGAAAAGTTTATGAGTGACAGTCATTGTACTTGGTAGTAAGACTGGTCACGGTCAGTGGATGAACATATGAATGCAGAGGTTAAACTCAAGTTTTCACCACTAATTTATCGAATGGCTCATCCTTCAGGCGTATAATGCTCCGACATGCGGAGCTCTAGTTAAAGAACTTCTACGCTAATTAAACTATTCAAAAGACAGACGATTCTTAGTTGTTGTCAATATGGCCATGTACATAAACCATGCTAGTTGGTAAGTCCAATACTCTCTGCCCAACTGTCATCTTGTATTATAAATAATGCATTTTATTATAGTATTATATTGTAGGATTTTTGAAAGTATAGATATATTAAAACGTTAAGTATTTTACGAGCTTTGTGTATAAAGCGAACGCTCTGAAGTAACTACTGTCAATTCGTCTGTCTGTCCATAACAATTTGCCATGTCCGGGCCATAACTCAAAATCTATGAAAGTTATGCACATGAATTTTCAAAGGTGGATTCATTTCGTTAGGAACGGTTATTCTGCATGCCATATATTTTCACTATAATCATATTTTTTTCCACCCATTTTAGCAATGTAAACTATAATCATCTATGTGAATGAATTTCCCATAGAAGAAATGCATTTATTACCATATAATTGTAAGGATTGCTTTGAAACATTAAAATAGATATACATGATAAATCTAGTGTTTAACAAAAGTAACTATTCACCAAATACTTTACAAGTATTTTCTTAGTTAATATTCATATCAGATATTTTTCTGGCCCATAAACTAACACAGTGTCGGCATGGACACGAACCATAGTAAGCATGGCTTTTTGTCACGATGAGATAATATATTGAATTCAATTGAGTAACTTACTTGTAACGTAACTGTTTTAGTGGTGTACTGTCAGCCGTTTCCGTGGCCAAAGAATGGACAGGTTACGTGCTCTGGTGGTGAAGTTCTTTATGGTCACACGTGCGACATCACATGTAATGCTGGATATGAATTGCCAAACGACCTAACGATCGTTACCTGCATGCAGTCAGGTTACGGCAGTGTGGACACTGGTAGCATATCATGTCAGCGTAGGTTCAAATTAAATTATTTACATGTATATTTACCATTATATCAATTATCATTTTGCAAGACCTGAATAGCGTTTGTTTAGTTTATATTGCTTTTATAAATTAAAGTACACGTATAGATTAATTGACTTCGACAACGACACATATTCGCAGTCATGTAGGAATTGGGTGACCTTTACATAATACAATGTCATTTATTTTTACCTTGCCACATGTATATTTTAATTATTTGCACATGACGATTGAATAGAACTCTATCAAGAATCTGCAGTTTAAAAGGTTTCTAAAGAGATTTCTTTATTGTATATAATATTTAGAACTTGTAGATTAAATTAATTAATTAAACAGTAACAACCAGCAAAACTTTAGGCCAATCACACACCTAACAGGCCATTGTTGTTAGAGTTTGGTTAAATATCACTTTATGTACTTTGTAGGTGTATGGTTTTTACACTAGTTTTAATCCCATACGAATGTTCTTCTTTCTCAAAGGTTAATGGTTTAGATACTGTGAAGCATTTTTCATGACAGATAAGGAGTCGACGCGTAAACCTTGTTGTCATACAGACAGTTTATGTTAAAACATGTAAAACAGTTAAATATTTTTTTTGATTTGTATTTTTTATTATGTATAAATATATAACTAACCATTAAATAAATAAAATATACTTGCAGCCAGGTCATGCAAAACACCGCTGCCGATAGTTGAGCATGGCTATATCACTGGCGCTAACCACAAATACAACAATGACAATTACATAGTAGAGTGTTTTTCTGGGTACGAAATAGCTGGCTCGCCTGCCGCATGGTGTAACGTTGATGGAGAGTGGCAACCTCTGACTACATGTGTAGGTTAGTCAACCTCTTCTTCTGAAATAATAGTTTTGCGATGTCTGTCCGGCGACCTGTCTCAGTCAGATGAATGTTTTGGTCGTAAAATGTATTTCAAATTAAAATTATTGTTTTTCAATTGCATCTGGTTAGATATACAGTGTACATGTATTAATTAAAGAAATGTTTAAAAAAATGTTGCTAACAATGTAGACTGGTCAAGTTTAAGGGCACCATGACAAAATGGCCCCTGCAAAAACATACACTTAGAATAGCACGAAACATGCAGAACAACAAGACGCAACAGACATTCACAATAAACTATGTTTTATGGTTTTTATATTTTTTATTTAGATTTCATATTTTATTAAAATGAATTGTCCAAAAAATGTTGAGTTACCGCCTTGGTACGGTCAATGACTTTCATGGGGGTTTAACCCAGTTTTGCTAAAGCAAACCTCACACGTACTAAACATATTTTGGAGAAGTAAAGGAAAACGAAATGCATTCACTCTATCTACACACTGGCAGGCCACTTAGAATGTAAACAACAAAATATATAATTGATAAGATGCCATAGCTTATTCTGAGCAAGGAAGGTGGATAGGCAGTGTTTCTTGCCATGAAATCCGTTAAGTTTACATATGAAAAAGCTATAGCTTAAAGGAATGTTATCACTTATTAAAATTGTAATGTGTATAAGAAAAATAAAGCATGATGTGGGTTTAATATTAAAGCAAATCTAATAACAATTTTTTTATACTATGATATACTATAATATGTTTCATTATAATTGTGAATGTTTGGTTTCTTAATTACAGATAAGGAACCTCCTGAGTTTATTGATGGGGAATGTCCAGAGGACATAATTCTATACATCGATTTATCTGACAACACGGCTCTTGTATACTGGGCTCCGCCAATTGGTCGCGATAATTCAGGGGAGCCACCAATCATCGTTGAAGTGCACGGCTACGAACCTAACACACGTTTTAAGGCCGGGGCACCGCATCTGGTTAAATACACAATTAGAGACGCGACAGGAAACATCGGCTCCAGCTGCCAGTTTATGATCACTGTCAATTGTAAGGACATAAATTCAAGATCGAAATCCAAATCCTATCATACATATAAATACATAATTTGTGTAATGAGCAGCGTTTTACTTAATTTTTCCGAATATGCAATCATATCACAAAATAGTTATATTCAGTGGTAACTATCTAAATTAAAGACAGTAAAGCATGAATATCGTGCTTATAAAATTGTATTCGACCTATACATTTGGTTTCAGCTGTAAGTTGTGAACCTCCGTTGCTAAACCTGGGTTCAGACATGGAGCATGTGATGGTCTACTCGTGCCCAACGCTTTACACTGTAGGCTCCCAGTGCAACATCTGGTGCAAGAGCGGCTACCCGCGGGCCGGAACGGACACCATCACTTGTGGTTTCGACATGAGTGGAAACGCGGTGTGGCAATGGGAAGGATTTAAGCCCTTTTGTCAAAGTATGGATATTTTGCTTATATTTATTTCATGGTATATTAAGCTGAGTAGAAATGGGGATTTACCAAATGTTAACATTCCGCTAAATTGTCATTGTGGTTCCAAAGTTCGATTTATAACTATAAAATACCTATTTTTACGGGTTGCCGTTGTGCCAGAATCATTTCAAAGTTCAATTTAGGGAAACAAAGGTCCAATAACTGACTAGCAATACACAATATCATTGCAGATACGGACTGCACCATCCCAGACCCTCCGTCGAATGGCGCTCTGGTGTGTAGTGGCTGGACTCACGGACAGATGTGCCAGATGCAGTGTAATGAAAATTGGGATATCCCATATAACAGGCAGGGATTATTGGTCTGTTCAGAAGTAGATGGAAGTTGGATGCCTGCAGATATGTTTCCACTTCTAGATTGTTCAGGTAGTTTGTTGTCAAAGTAATTCTGGTTTGCTTTCAGGCTCATAGACTTGACACACCCAGTACAGCTATCCTCACAAAAAACTGCCGCCGTACGATTTTACCGATTTGCAAATAACAGGCGAATTTGAGGATCGCCCGGGCACCGGATGATTTTGAAGAGTTTTTTCCTTGCGTGGTCCCATATCGTACGGGCGCCGCCCGCGTCTGTTTATAATAACATTGACTGATGTCCGGCAGGGCACCGTACGGCGCCCGGTCGGCATTTTTAGAGATCAGCATGGTGCCCAGCTGATTTAACACGGATAAAACAAATTTCCACGTGCAATGATGTATACATTGAGATCATTAATCGCCACCATGCCTCCAAAGAAAAGGGTTGTAAAAATATATTTGACTGACCTTTAAACGTCTTATCAAAACACCACGCCAGAACATGCACTTGCACGAGGGAAGTTGATAAACAACTCCGCCTGAGCAGTCGCCGACGGAGAATACACAATATTATGATAATATGCGTTGCTCTGAAACCAATAGTTATACCAATAATACTCAACATTGGCATGCATTGTGATATAAATAATGTAGAAAAAAACTGTTAGCGAATAAAACGCGTAATTCGCGACATAAACATTAATTAGTGTCTGACGTGGAATTCGAACTTGATACATTAAGCACTGTTATTAGCCAATCTATCTTACCACGCCGAGGCGTTTGGTAAAACATTGTGTGATGCTACGCGCTTTGTTTAAAAATTGCCTAAATAGCCGGAAAATCTGATCAAAAGTATGTTTTCAAACCATTTAACACCTTTACATTATTTAATACACAAGTATATCCGTTTGTGTGTGTGTGTTATTTATATTTGTGACCGCCCTATATGCTTAGTGGCTAGACCTTATGGCTTCGATTTCTACGACAACGGTTTCAAACCTTACACGGAGTGGCAGACTTTCTCCGTAATGATTAATCAACAGAATGCAGTGCCTCTTACATATAACTTTGTCAACAAGAAGTCAGACGGGTGTAGGGAGTAGTGAGGTTACCTATAATTAGTCCAAACATGCAGGTTTAAATGAACAAACACACACACACACTTGTATTTGATTGCGGAGTGTTAATACTATATAGTATATTATCTTTACATTCATGACTTATTTATCGTTTACTTTTTTCCATTCTGTTAAGTTGCGTTCAACCCTAACCAGATGAGACTTCCGGGGGAGCTGTTCTACTATTCTGGAAGTTGTAGTGGCTCAGAGGCGACGCTAAACGAGATCAAAGAAAACTTTGTACAGGCACTTAACGCTTCGATGTGGAAAGCTTATTGCGTTGGTGTTCCCGAATGTGACGCAAAGTACGTCAACGTCACGTGTGGTCCTACAACAGGCCGCAAACGACGTGACATAGACAATCAGCATAGTGTTCACATTATTGACAAGCGCCAGACACAACCATTTGCGTATAAGGTGGAGTTCGAAATTATTATCCCGTTTCAACCTGCAGTTGGGCAGACAGATGAAGACAGATTTATGGAAATTGATAGCATCATGTACAGCATGCTTACCGTCTTACAATCAGAAGTGACTGAAGGACACTTTGATATAAATGGTTTTTCAACGGATGATCAATCATTTGGCGCGGGCAGAGCCGAGTACAAATGTCCTTTGGGAACACTATCAGATTCTGATAAAGCCTCATGCGGTAATGTATTTTGTTATAGTTTTCTTTAGGCGTTACCTTTGTTTCTATGCAAACGTTTATTGTTCTTTTAGCAACATGTATGAAAATGACTAGTTATATTTTACTTATACTACGTCTATATTGTGTAATGTATGGTTAACTAATTAAAACATGCCTATTGAAAGTGAAATAGAAAGTAGGACGTTAACAATGGAGTTTATTTTGAATCAAAACTGATATGTCTTTTTTGGACAAACCTTTAATGTTATACTTATAAAACTCTTATGTGTCCTTCGTTAATGCATGGAGTTCAATACGACTAAGTCTGAAAGGTGTGTTCCTGTTAAATTTTGAGTTTTGCTCGACCGCGTAAAATCCATTTTTTTGGCTAATTAGTGGTTATTTAACAATAAATTATATGTTTAAATATTAAAGACTGGTACTTTTATAAGGTAACATAACATTATTTACCTTATTCTATTTAAATATAATTGCTATTCTTTGAACATGAAAAATTACTATGTTTTTTTTTGGCATTTCGCTCTTAAAGCCATAAACGTATGCAGGCTTATTTTAAATATGACATGTTTTTATCACTATTCAGCACAATTTGTCTCACATCAACTGAATTTCATCTTCAGTATTTGACGGGCAGTGTTACAAAACTTAACTGTTCGCTTGACATTGCAGTCGTGAACTAATTGCATAAATAGTTTGTCAAAGGAGTAACTAATATTTTTATAGGTATATCAGACCAGTCCTTACCCGATGAGTATGTTTTAATGTTATTTACTGCATTCTTGCTTTTTTGGATAGTAAGTTTGTTCGTCAATCAATCAAGCAAGTAATCGATCTAATCAACTACCTAAATGTTTAATAAATCAAACATCTGTTTCAGTTGGATGTGCTACGGGTGAGTTCATGTGGCTGGAGTGGCGGGTATGCCAGGAGTGTCCTTACGCGACATTCCAGAACCAGTCTAACAGCATCACGTGCATATCCTGCCCGGACAATACTAACACAACTGGTACAGCGACACGCTCAGCGGACGGCTGTCTAGGTAAAACAAACCAATAACGTTACTTAATTAAAATGTGAGGAAAACAGCATAATATCAACATTTATTTTATACATGTAATTATACTCAATATTATGATAATTGTACTAAAGTATTAGATGTTCTTATTTAGATGTGTTTATCTGTGCGGTATTGCTGTGAGTGTATATTAATGTTATGACTTTTTTTGTGTGTACAACTATTTGCTCTTTGAAGCGTACTGCCCCGTGGGTCATTATTCAGCTACTGGCCTTACACCTTGTGCTCCTTGCCCCCTTGGCAACTACCAAACCAACGTCTACTCCACGTCTTGCGACATTTGTCCTGACGGCAAAATGACGTTTGCAGAGGGCGCTAACTCAAGCGACGAATGTCATGGTATGACAATACTTGCTGTCCTTTTTACAATTACGTTTATGTTGTTAATTAGTTGTAACTAATCAGGTTAAGATCCCACTAAACAATAAGAACAAATGTAAAAAGGAAAAAAACTACTGCCTGCATTAAGAAGCCAGCGTTGTGTTACAAAAAATAGTCCATATGACTTATTTCCACAAAAATAAACGTTGGCTACAAAAATGTTATTTAACACCGAAGTATGACATTGACATTGAATTTAAGCTTATACATACATTGAAAGGTGTGTGGTGCTAAACGAAAACCACTTTAAACGAAGTCGATGTCAAATTCGCAAACGTGTAGAAAGTTGTACGTAAACACGAAACAAAACTGAAATGTACGCCTTGGACTTGATTGTAAGCGTATCTTACAACCTCATTTAATTTTAAAAGCCAACATTTACGCTCAGAAATCATACAAAGAGCGTAAATACTAATATTTAAAGCTTGAATTACGCACGTACGCGCTCTGTCTGAACTAAAGGCACCCACGTTATCAAATTTCAAAAAACATATTTTGTCTTACTATTATCCACTTAATAAAATTGTATGATATAAAATTAAATTTGAAAGAGCACTGCGTAAACATTTGTAATGAATGGTTCTATTTCTGCAGCGTTAATACACTGATATTTCAGATTATGAAATCAAAGTTACCCACAACGCACCATTCACCTACCATGTGACTGATAATGCGTCAGAGGTTACGTTCGTGTTTTCGGCGTTTTCAAGAAACAGTACACATTTCTTCGTCACCAACAACGAGGACGGGTTTAACCTCAACGTTGCACTGACACCTGAAACATCTGTAACGCTACAAGGGTATATATATTTTCTTATAAGTGATTTTACGGAAGTTAGTGGATTTTTACTATTGGAAACTCATCTTATTTGCAAAAACAGTTTTAACACTGTTACTTACTGAAAGTATTCGCATATTATTATGAAATTTTGTTAATTGTCGTTTGCAGGACGCACCAGGACGCCACTACCAATGCTGCGTTTGCGGGCCGCTGGCGCCAGGTAGCTGTGTCTGTGGGGGCCGGGACTGTTGACGTGCACGTGAACGGAGAACTGCTGATCACAGCACCCGTACTGTCGTCCAGGGCGGACATACTTCAACAAGGAGACGTCATCAGCGTCCAAGGAGGTGTTACATTGATTTCTAAATTACAATGTATATTTCTCATCTTTGATGTTTAACACATCCATAATAGAGCATTTAGTGAAATGGCAAGCAAACCCTTATAAAAATGTTATGGTAATGCAACAAAGCTATCAACTATTTAGATTGTCTAGGAGTCTAGGCTAAGTAAAATGATAAATGTAAAGTCCTTAAGTATTATATATTTTCACATAATGAAGAGTATAAACCTTCGGATATTGCAATAAAATTTGTACATGAAAGACGATTTAAGTATATAACAGTACTCGTTTGCTTAGAACAAACATTTTATTGTTTTTAATTAATTTGCTGACAACTCCGTTGGTTTTTTTATGACAACCCTGACATATTTTAAGTCACAATTTTATTAAAATTACAAAGGGATCCTCTGTGGTCTGTTCTTGTGACACAAACAAAATAAATATTTGAAAACTTTTATTTCAATGTTACAAACTTTTCGGGGGCATCAACCCCTACTTTGTAGTTCTGAATGCATGTAATGGCAAATCGAATAAGGACACTCTATGTTGATCTATTTACGATTCAATCATTTTAATTTCTACATTCACTATTAAAATATATGCGACCATTAATAACCGTAAATGCCGTCGCCAATTTCAAAATGTCAATATGTACAGTCACTCCTAAAATGTTATTGAATGAACAACGTACACATTAAATGTGTGTTGTTTTCAGATTTGCTTATTTCGGGGCTGTTCGTTCTTGGGCATAAAGCATCGAGTGCAGATTTGACCAACTGGCGGACAACATGCATGCCACAGATGACAGGCGCTATCGTCACCCCGGCCACCGTACTGGCCACCGTCAATTTAATTGTTCTTGCTCGCTCCAAATGCGACTGTAAGCTGGTGACATAAAAAAGTTGCATTAAACCAATATTAACTGTATGAACTTGATAATTGAACAACGATGTTATAAAAGATGCTTGGATTAAAATGTGAATTATGTACTATTTTGAAGTAACTAAAACGAGTAATGGCGGCTATAGGACATCGATTTATTCAGACATTTGCTAGACGACATGTAGTATCATTACGTTTTGTGACATCCATAGTTACTTGCCAGATGAACGAGAATAACCATCTATTCAACACATATTATTTGGACTTCTACGAGTACATTTGACAAAATAACAATACATAAGGTTTTGAATTTTGTTTAAAAGAGTAATATAATATAATTTTGCCATAAATTAGAATGCAGCAGTAAAATATACTTACCGAAGATCTGCGGCGGTGCCAACACTTCCTGGTATTTTTTATATGCGAAAAGTGGTTGACATACGTATTTATGTTCACAGTGGTTGATGGCTGCAGTGGCGCTCCGTGCGGTGTTGACCACATGTGTACCGATACAGACACAGGCTACACGTGTTCGTGCAGGTAAATAATACCACACAAATATTGAAAAGAATATTATACTCGTAATTTCATATGCATATTACTAAGTAATTAAATTTTATCTAGCCTTGTGCCATGTTGTCTTTTTGAAATATAATGCTTAGGTTATCACTTATTGTTCTTCCGGTGTGTGAGTGATATTTAAATCATGTTTCAAGCTTGCGTTTTCTGAAATAAAACATTTAAACAGGTACGGCTACACGGGTAAACAGTGTGAGACGGCGCCTGACTACTGTGTCAACCACATTTGTGACAACGGAGCTACATGCGTAAGCGGGGCGCGCAACTACACGTGCCTTTGTCCATTCGCGTTCTTTGGGACCTACTGCGGACATAAAGCAGGTGACTGTGAACATGCAATATGTACACATATTATACTTTTTACTAGCATATTAAAAATAACATTTTCACAATCCTGTAAAACATAACCATTTAAAAAAATTCATATGCTCTGATTTGTTCTTAACATTATGTGAACTGTAATGATAAAACTTGAAGTACACACTCGAGTCACAAATGGCCGAACCGTTGTACACCATTTTTATGTCACAGTTGACGGCGGGTGGTCTGACTGGAACAATTGGGGCTTGTGTTCACGATCATGTGGTGAAGGCACACAGACGCGCACACGGGTCTGTACGAGTCCTCCGCCCGACCCCGAGGGTCTTCCTTGCGAAGGGGAAATCGACCAAACGCAAGTCTGCAACCTCGATAAATGCCCAGGTATGTATACGGACAACATCCCATTCACTCAAATTTGCAGACCCCGGACATATTCTCATTTCAGTTTTTTTTTCAGATTCATACAATACCTCCTCCTGTACATGCAGACCTGATAAAATCCTCATTCACGTTTTATCATTTTTTATTGATTAACATTAACATGAGAACATGTATAACCATATACATTGATAATCCTGATCATTATAATAATTAGTAAATTGGTAAATTTGATTAATCTTGGACTAAAACATTTGTGGTGTTCACCATCAACATCACGTGCCT
>Ga0224511_10000902_pt1 | contig 16262 bp, 10 predicted proteins | sample SF_May12_sed_USG_2_FD_169988 | JGI IMG/M metagenome (GOLD analysis project Ga0224511, IMG submission 169988) | Sediment microbial communities from San Francisco Bay, California, United States - SF_May12_sed_USGS_8_1 | ecosystem: Environmental > Aquatic > Marine > Sediment | place: USA...
ACAGGTTGTCATCGCGATGAAGTCTATTAGACAGTTTATCACAAAAATTGTCTCTCAGTGACCCCATCTATTCATAGTAGTGTGTAATGCGTTTCTGATGAGCTGATCACATTCTTGAATGATAGAGCCTCAATAGGTAGTTAAGATTCCTGTATTTATCATTACCCTGCCCATGCAACTTCGGCAAGGAGATATCCGAGTGCGTCTGTGCTGATTCGCTGACCGCGAGTAGAATTGAGTAGAAGTATAGCAGGTAAATAGGCAATCTTTGGCATTGGTGTGTTGGACGAACTGATACGGGCAAATTCGGCTGGAAGGTTCAACCAGTCCGGCACTTCGAGTCTGAAACACAAAAATGCACTCATTGAGCCAAGATTTAAACAAAGAAAGTGAATCGTGATTATTCTAGGAGAGGGTCTGTGAGCCCTCTATCTGAGTTTAGTGCACTCGCCGCTGGATGCGCTCAGGCCTGACTCATAATTTATCAATGGGCGCTTGCGCGCCTTCTGGAATGCACAAGTGAAGCAGAGAGCGTGTTGAAGCATTATATTATTCTAAACCAGAGCACTTAACGGCTATCTTAGCATAACAATGGCTACATTATTTTGCTTGTTAACTAGTTAAAGACCGATGAGCATTGTTTACCCTCAGAACTAAAGACTTTTGAAAGGCTACTGGGGTTTTTTTGTTGTATGAAAGGCGAAAAACGACCACCTGACACATAATGTTAACGCTCCAATGACTGGAGACAAAACTGCAATCCGAAGCCATGAGTGGCGTAGGATCATCTTACACTTCTGCCGCTGTAAAAACAACTGGTCTGATTTGAGCATCTGTGTGTCATGCTAAGTAGTTCGGGAATCTGTTAGTCTTGTACTAATATTTTTATTTCGCGCTCATGTGAATGATCTTCAGTCCAATAAGAGTTCCAATGTTTGCTAATCAGCTATCAAGGATCTCAAAGGAACACTCGAAAAGTTACCAGTTAAAAATTTGACTGGTAAATTTACAGTGTCAACTGGCTATTGACAATTAACTATCTATATCCCATGAGTCAATAGTGAAGTTGACTTAGCCACACTTTAACTGTAACATTTTGACAGTAGCAGCTGCTGTTTTTACTCGTGATTTACCACTGGATTTTTACCTGCGGAGCTTGGCCCATGCCCACCGCACCTGCTACTTCTCAACCCTTTGCTATCTGAGCCTTTCTGATAAGTTTGTTGACTAAACTAGTGTCTCTTATCTCTATCCTCTCTTATCACGACTAGTTCCTTCAAACTTGAGGACTGACTAATATATAGCATCCACCATCGCACAGAACATTTTCTCACCTGGAAGGGGCCAGAACTCTACACTAATGAGATGGTGTATATGGACCCAGTCTCTCGATTCATAGAAGGAGTCGCAGTCCCATAGTAATATTCTTGCATCCGCTTTCTTTAGCTCTTGGTGAAATGTTACCATTCTAACTATACCCCGTCTGCCTTGCAGGTTGTCTAATACATGTTCCCGCTCCATTGGTTTAGGCTGGTATAGTTCCGGGCTTTTATATTTCATTGCGAGTAGCGGGCCGTAGGCGATAGTGCGGAATAGATACTGCTGTCCATCACGACCTCTGACGCTGTCTTTGTCATGATTTCGTGTGATGTGAAACTCGTCAGTGCCTAGTCGATGGGCTCCTCCTAACTTATTAAGAGCGATGGAAAGACGCAAGGCTGATGTGTCCTCTTTCTTCAATTCTGGCAATGGTGCCTGCCCGATGAGAGCGTATATGTCAATGTTATTATAATCACCTCCATGGTGCTTATATCCAGGATAGTTTGCTGCTAATGCTTTCCAGCTTGGCAACTCGATCTGAAACAAAAACCGTTACTAATCACCATCACCATCACCACCATCAGTCTCTTTGTTTTAGCAACATCGCTATAAGATTGAAGCTGTGGTATTTCTAACAGAAGATTTTATGGTCCCATTAGGGTTTTTGACAGCAGTTGTTTACCCAACCTAAGGAAAAAGATACTCCAAGTACCGCAATGATTGGAACTAATTAGTCAAGAGTAGCTAAATTGAAAGTCCTACTGATGGTATCAGAGCCGCCTGGGTGACACCTTCTCATCACTAATGGCTGCCAGATGGTTTATAAGGCACACCCTAGTAGCAATTACGTGGTTTCACTCTCTCTTCGTCTCACACTTATGGCGAGAAAATTAGCTCACTTATACTCGACTCTTCACACTACTCACCATCCGACCCACCCTGGGAATCAAGAATTAATAACTAGCCACAAGTTTTTTTTATCGCTAACCATCTCAAATTGATACTAATTATCTCATGATATTCTGTGAAAGTTTTGCGATGCTGTATGACTCGACAATTGTATCGCATACAAGTAAAGTATGGTACACAGATTGAAGCAACTGAAGACAGTTTTACTGTGTTTGATCATGTGTAAGTTGAGATGGTTTTGTTTGCATGTCATGACTTAGCATGAGCATATTAGCTTGTTATTGGTACTGCGTACCCTTACTCTTGATTCATGGGAGGTCTTGTAATCTATCAAAGTCATAAAAGCATAAAAACTGAATATTAGTGGCTCATAAGTAAGCCTACGATCTGATATCAAAATGATGGTAGCTTTAATAGGCTTCTTATGAGTGTCTTATATCAAGTGTGTGTTACTAGTCTGGTAAATACTGCAATAGCCAAAGGTGGCCAAACTATATGGGATGAGTTCTTTGAGACGAAACTCACTGCCATGACACTTGCATACTTACTAATTCATTTCCCTCATAATGTCCAAGCCATGCAACTATACAGTGATTTAGGGAATGATACACACTATCCCAAATAGTTATGAACCATTTAGAATAGTTATAATATGTTGATATGTATGAGTAACATGTTATATACTTACTGATAGAGTTGAGGTTATCATGCATAGAATGAATACAGCTATTTCCTTCATACTGTCTAGTCTGTGGGCGCGTGTCGATACTGATCTCCACTTCCAAACTCACCGACCCATCACCTCTCAATGGTTTAATTTTGGCCCACCGCTCCGCTGTATGTCAGTAACTGACCAATCAGAATGAAGCGTATAGCGATAACTCCCAATACTGAGGGCTTCTATTATTTGTATCCTGATCAGGCTACGATATGCAAATAAGCAGAGAAAGCCGACATGAGCAAGGTGGTAGTATGAAATTAGGGCCAGACAGAAAATAATAAAAGTATTATGAAAGTTGCTTTATAATGCTACTCTTTGTTCTATCACGCTGAGCCCCCCTTAATAAATATAGGAATTTTGCTGGTGCACTGGTGGATGGGTTGTGATTATCTGACTTGATTGTCTATTGATGATCGGATGAGAATATTAATTATAGAATCACTGACCTCGGTGTATGAGTCCATGAGTATTAGAGCTAACAATTATTTTCTTGGTCCCCCCTCATTCGGTTAGCTTTGAATTAATTTTTTTTTCAATGGTAGAGATTCACATTTAACTCTGCCTTTTGATAGTTCTAGTTCTCTCAAACATGGGCAAAACAGGGATTCTCCGGTTTAGCTCTTCTCTAGCGCTATCTACTAGTATCTGTGAAGAATGCTTCACCAGTAAACTGTAGGTTAGATGCCAGGACATCAAAGGGAATCTGAAGTGTTGTGTGGCCACAGCTTGGCTAACTCCCCACTAACAGAAGCACTCGTAATTATGAGGGTTGTACTGATGGGACTCCTCGCCATAAACTACCCTCTTACCCTCATACTTCTCCGTTTGCAAAACTGTTTAAGATAGTTGTTTGTTTGATTGGATTTACAACTGGAGATTATAGGCGTATATCCCTTTGGGCTGTATGCGTTTTTCTGCTCTCTAGTCAAGGAAACAAAGAAGTGTGTCCGTTAGTAGTGCCACCTGTCTTTGTGGTTTCCTCTGTCCTTGCCGCTGGAGTTCAGCTTCTGGCGACTGTCTGTTGGTCAGGTAATTAATCCCAGCTCATTATGCCAGTTCTGACAAACCTGCACTGGCAGACAAATCACTGATGGAGTATTAGAAAACTTCTGACTCTTTTTTGAATTAGCAGTCACCTCAAAATGAATTTATATTCTGCAAACTACAGTTTGTCCAACTAAAGAATGTGGCAGTTTGAGAAGATGAAATGGAGATCTTAGTTTTAATATAGTAACCAGTGGGCGATAGCCAATCTCACTATGATTTACAGTAAGTAATGAAGCGTATAATATCGCCAGTAGAAAATGTTGTCATGTCACTTTAGAAAAGTATGTTTTTGACACAGATCACTTCAGTCTCAGTTTCACTCGGCTGCCTATTCGAATGTCACTCGGGATGCTTAGCTGCTTAGAGGTGCAGCTGCTAAGGAATGTTTTTTGGGTTGAAGGTGTGAAATTTTATCCTCACGGCTGTGTTAATTCTGTCTGATTGCTTGTACAGGCAGACTACAAGACTCTTGAGTGGTTTTCCCAAAAGGATCTCAAGTAATGTGATACTATAACTACATTGAACCACAATGTCACTGGGCTTTTCCTTTTTGCTAGTGATGAAGTATCGAAAATGAACAGCAATATTATGCTGGTTATGCACTGGGCAAGGGGTAAGTTAATTGCTTCCTCTGAAGTACTTTGAAGCTGTTGGAATTTTAAGGCCCAGTAAACTGACTCATATTTTAATATTCTATTGATGATAATGACCTGGTTACATTTTGTTTGGAGGAATGCCATATGGTGAGAGCAACCATAATCAGATGCTCAATGAATAATCATTGTTTTAGATCTGCGCTGCGGCAGAAAATTACAAGGCTCGGTCACGAACACCGCTTATTTAGTCCACACTGGCTCTGATTTATTGCCATCTGTGTATTGTTGAAAATATCGTAGGCTCCAAACTTGGCTAGTAAACCGTATAATTTTTATCCTAATAGCATTTGCAATAAGAATTATTTTTCTTTATTGACCCTTCCGTCAGTAGAATTATAGAATTACACTATAAGGTACAAACTGTACCCGACCCCTGACATAGCTGTCGAGCCAATTATTTCATGAATTTATATGCCGGACTGCCTCTATTGCCGACTTATCCTCCCAGAGTCAGGGGAGGATAACGCCATGTGCCTCTATGACTGAGTTTAGACAGACAGATGAATCAGCCTTCTACTACACTGGACCACATATTGCCATCCGATTAAACCTCTAAATCAACATTCATTGGGTTGCTCAATGCAAGTATTTGCAGTGCTTAAAATTTGGGGGTCGCAAGGAAATGGAGTCCCATAGTATATTTGGGGAGGAGCACGCTGTGTGATTAGCACTCCCCTCAGCATCTCATTTTCACAGTTGTGTACCGCGACTTGATGTGTCCTAAGGGAATATCAACCCTATAGTCCGCCCACCCCAATTTTGCGCATTAATCATAGCGTATTTCCAATTATGCAGCAAACTAGTCTGCCCCATCACCAACTCAAGTGGCATTTGTACAGTGTTAGCTGGCGATCATGTAATCCAGTCATCACAGAGAAGGATTAGCTGCTAAGCTGAGAAAGAGAGGAGTTCTGACAGGTCATGGGGTGGTAATTAGTAGGATTTTGGTTGACATGGAGTAGGTGATGACATCAAACACCTAAAACTGTTAGATTTCACCTGTAATAAACAACAAACAGGTTGTTTAGATGATCATGATGACACAGAGGTAACAAGTATTTGGAAATTCATTAATTCTGAAATAGACTCGGGATAATATTCTGAAATTATCCTCCAGAAAACGTAAGGGGCAAGACAGAGGGTCGAGAAGATAACTTTATGCATTCTTTAGTATCATCATAACTCCACGTCTTTAGAGACTGATCATGTCCGTCTGAAGATATCAAACAAAATCTTCATTTTACCAGATAACGGATCCTTTTTGTGAAGTTCTATAGGAACTCAATTTTCACAATGCCATATACTAAACAGTAAAGCATTACAAAGACTGGTCACCATCAAAATTGTAAACAATTGAGTGCCGATGTCTTTCTTTTCATCAAGATAAGATTGTGGAATTAAATACTAGAGAGCACAAAATACGGCGGGTTTTAGTTTACGGATTGTTCTACGAAAGACTTGGTTGTTATAGTGCTGCGTTACACTGAAAACAACACAGTCAGCGACATAACTTCATGCTTGGTGATTTTGGATGAGAGGCACACTTTACATGTGTGTAATGAAGCCTGCATGATATGATGAGTAGCACTTTGAATCTAGCCCTGCCGGCCTACACACGAAGTATCTGCTGAGTGGTAGTTCATTGTGACATCTAGCTTGGGGTGGGTTCACTCAAATTCTTGTGCGCTGATAAAGCACTGTACCTATCATTATTCAAAGCCTTGCGGCTTGGACATTATCAGCTCTATAATTTATTACCCAGTGTGTCGTGTAACAGTCATGTAGTTCTCTTGTCTGCTCCTTTGTCCACTGGAATGGTTATTATTCCTCAAAAATGAACGAAGAAGCGATTTATAGTGGAACATTATACTGAAATGAAGTGGATAATCATGTACCAGCGCTGATGATTTTCCTTCCCATCAGTATTTAGTTTCACCAAAATGTTTCTTTTCGAATGAAAAGATTCAGTTTAATAAGCCTATTCGCCCGGTGCTAGACGTCTCGTTACTAGGAATTTATTTATTATTTTTTGGTCAGACGACCATTAAAAAGTTGGTCACACTGGGGAGCTGTTTGGATTTTTTGTACGTCTGGGAAATATAAGTTTTTCAGGCGCCTGGCCAAGCGAGCAGAGACAGCCAACTACTTTTCAGCCAATCAGAACTGACATCCGGTTAGTATCGCATTAGTTAGCTCGAATATGAACACCACCGGTACTAAAACTCTCACCAGTGAGTAGGTACTATTTGGTCGGCTGATTATTACAACGCGAGACGTCTTGACTGTGTGCCGTTCACCTGCTTTTATTAAACTCAGACGCCTCATTAATGGGAATATCAAACATCTAGCACCGGGCGAATAGGCTTAATATAATTTAATTTAAATTCGCATTAGTCAAATTTCATCTGCTTAATCTGTGTGTTTTTTTAGGGGGGGAAACTCCTCGCTCCCTTTTCTGAGAAACTACGGCAATGGTGTAATGTTTATCCTGATTTCCTATGTTATAGAGTCAGTTCACACCGCCTGATCGACTTTGATCATTATAACGAAGATGAGATTATCGTAGCATTGCAACAGCAGAACGGGGATAAGCAGTACGTAATGGCTCAGCTGAAGTTGGACAGAATACCGATGGAAATGTGGAAAGCACCACTGTTAGTTACCAATTTATTTATACTCCATGCATATACTTCAGTATTTCTCCATTAGGACAGCGATTTGGGGCATTTGTGGCATTGGGAGGTTTGATTTCATCTGAAAATTTTGTTTAACATGTTTACCTTTGAGCCTCACTGCCGACAGGGTGTTTCTGGTTCGGACCTTTAGCAAGCCCCTCAATCCAAACTGCTAGGATCACCACGGTAAAAAATGGTTTTGGCGGGTGATGCGTAAACTGACTTTGGTTGACTGACCCCAACCTAGAGCGATGATACTGACTCGCACGTGGTGCTCTGTGCTAAACCATAACCGGCGTCAAAACAAGTATATAACCTGGCAGCTTTGCCATACGCGAGAAGACTCAAGTCTTTTTTTGCATTAAGCTCCATGGAAATTAGAGATTCTATTTAGTCAAACAAATGCCAGAAACCGAGTTCAATGGCTAGTCCAAGCCAATATCCAGGGGAATAGTTAGAGAGCGGACGTAAAGGGTTTTCCCCACACAGATGAGCGCTTCCAGTCAATCCAACCTTGGAGCTATCCTTTCCTCTGTACGGTACAACGCTGGAAGGAGTAATACAACACCACCGTCATGATATTCTCATTCCGCAATCTCTTGTTTGAAAGCTGGAATTGACTGTTTGTGGAGAACTTTCACCTTTCCAGTCAGTTGGAAGCAATGTGTGGTCCAGCGGTAATGATTATTGTAAGCTTTTTGGTGGTTTTTGTTAACCTAGGTGATAAATTACCCATCCAAACTTTGACGGGAGGGAAATCCTTATGGGCAAGGATTGGCCACAGCCTAGGGAAACCTCTCTGCATAATGATCTCATAAGATCGGCAGTGATATATGCAGAGTTATCCTCCCCTAACTATGGATATGTGTCACTGGATCGCATTGGAACACGCTTACAAGTTTTTTCATCCAAGAGTTGGACAGACCAGTAAAATACTGTTATTCGTGATTGGCTTATCTTATGTAAATACAAAGTTTCCTCGTAAATCATATTTATCAGATAACCCTTGGCCTTTAGAGACCCTTAACCGCTTTAGGTTTAGAATACAGGACATTTCAAAATGTCAAAGTAGCATCGGTGCCTTGCAGCATTCCCCTCCAGCACGACACTATACTAGTGAGTATGGATTGAGTCATGGCACTTTATGCAATGTAGTGTGAGCCGTCCTTTTTAATTGGTTTCACTTTACCCATCTTGTTTATACTTGCTGAGCAGGATTTTCCACACCTTAAGTCAATGCACGCAAGGGTGGGACAACTCTGTAGAGTTGTTTGATGATATTCAAAACAAACAGCTGCTCGTAATTATATTGTAGCGAGACTGAAGTGGACGTTGGACCGTATATTGAAGTGTCAACAATAAAGCCGTTGGAAAACCTAACCATGGTCAAAGGCATTAGTGTCAGTGGAAAACGTAAAGTTGGCAGCGTTGTAAGTACAGCATAATTCTTCAGTCACGGCGAGGGTAGACGCACTTTCGGAGTTGTGTTTCGCATTCTTGAAGAGAGGCAACCCCGCATTCATTGCAGCGATAGCCAGTGGTCTTTTTCCACAAAGCGAATACCGGCCACTAGCATAACTACAGCTCGAATGGCACAAATAGAAAGCAAATGGGATCCAATTAGTAAAACTTAGTAACCTAATGATCTTTACTCCCTCATAACATCGAGTAGAACTCGAATTTGAACGTAATATCGGGAGAAAACTGAAGTTATAAAAAGTGATTTGCTGGATTTTCTCTTGGCCTAAATAGAGGCCGTTGCATTTGGGCCTCTATCTTTGCACAAAAATGACACCAACGGTTGCTGACAGAGGTGAAAAATGTATAGTATAGTAAGAATCCACCTGCAAGAGATTTTTCCAAACATCAGCACACAAACCAATGCCAATGCAAACACAACAGCTCTGTGTTAATTTACTATCTCGAGGCCAGTCCTGTTGCGTCGATGGTCTGAAAAAAGCGTCATCGAGGGCTCTAAGTATGCGCAATGGATATGGCTTTATAAGCTTCCATTTGGGCTGGGTATTGGGCCCATTTATTCATGGTTGGCTTCAGAATATAAAAACAAGTAGGGACACTTTTGGCCATGGGTTAACCCCTTTAAGTGGAGTTTACACGAGCGGCAGCTACCAGGTTGCTGCTGCTTCAGCGACTGGTGAGCAACAACCAGTGATGACGCAGGTTTGAATTTGCCACACTATCAATTTCATTCCTGACCTATTTTCCGAAAGCGGAAACCTTTGGGAGGTGAATGCGGTCGGTTTTCTAATTGACCTCTGCCCTAGTGCCGCTTGAAAAGATAGTGCATACAACATCTTCTCACAGCGGTGCTGTGCTGCTGGATTGGCAGAAGTTGGGGCCTATTTGAGAGGTACATCACACAGCAGCGCAACTGCCGTGTATCCTAACACTGCGCAAACTGTTTTTTTATGGTAACTGATAGGATGTCGTTTGGTTCACTTCATTCCACGAGGAGACAACTACAAGTATTCTGTGCGGGGCCTAACCCGGTAACCTGGATGATTTGGGTGATTAAAAATTGCCTGCTTTTACTTTTTACTGGGTTGTGGGTTGGCTAATTTGTATCAATAACATAAGGCAATGTGTATCTTGTTACAGCTGGTTTCAAGTCGCAGGGTTCGTCTCTACATGTTTGAGCATGAAGCCGACAGCGATGAAGAGAGCATGATGGATGACTCGTGTGATGCCGAGCAAGCTGCCGGCAGTGACAAGGAAAACATGGGATAACCTCCAACCTAGGGCATCATTAGCAAAGTGAGCAGCCTTGATGCAAGGCAAATATTGAATATGTGATAAACATAGCATTCGGGGTCACATTAACAGTTAGTATCATCTATTACTTTGCAGCCCTGGCTTGTTCACATTGAAACTGAATACTCTTTCATTCATACAAAAAATAAAACCAAGACTACTAAAATTATTCCTGAAAAAGTCTAGCGATGGCACGACAAGAGATTAAGTTGCCTTGAGCTTCAAACTAGACAATGGGGAGACTGTATGCCACCAATATGGCTCACGCCGTCCCATATAGACCAATTTGCACAAGTTTTGTAATAAAGTATACTAAAACGTATAGCAACATCGCGAGACCAACCCGAGTCGGGTCACTCAAAAAATTGGCACCATAATGATTTAGCAAAATAGAACTTGGTGATGAAGACTGTAACCAACCAATAATATTTACGTCTGGAGCCCCGTGACACGGTAGTGCTCTTCTTATACTGACAATTACATCTCCAGGTCCAACTCGTTTTGAGACTTCTTTCGTCGGTCCAAAAGCTGTTTCACCGCGTCAAAATGTTCAGCGGGTACCTGTAAGACAACATAACAGCAACTTGATGTTCCTTGATGGCTACATTGATTTGCAGTTGAGATAGACTCTTTTATTGAAGGATGAAGGGAAGATTAACCCGTCACTTCAATTGAGATTTCTTCTCAACTGAGGGGGTCACTGTAAGTTAGTTCTACAGCTAAATAGTCTGCCACAAACTACCGATAACACTTCCCACTGGACTACGTCTATCAAATGGTAGTCTCTATAAAACAGCATTCTAAAGATGGCTGAATTCCTGAATTTCTCAGTTCCAGAAAATCATAGCTGAAAAAATTAAATAATCCACCTCGACTTATTACAGTACCTAACCTGACATTCTTTTCACAGAGGTCAATTCGATTTACATGAGTCAAGAACTAAGATGATGAGTTAGGAAGTACATTATTGCACTTGCATTGCAAAAACCGATCTACGATAGGATACATACTAATGTGTGTCCGTAATAATAGGATGAAATGTAGTATTCGGATATGAGTGCTGAAGCTATGGGATCAGATATCTGTGCTACGACACCAGCCTGTGCTACAAATAAAAAGGTCATTTCCTTAGTGAACCAGATTACCAACCAAACCATGCATCATGTACATGCCCAATTTGTGATGAGAACTGTGGCCACTATCACATAGTACACGCAGAAAATGATGATTTCAAACCAATCCACCCCTTTATCGGCTGATAACCCAAAGATATTCTATGGCATGTGTCTAATCTGTTTTAAACTTACCAAAACCCAATCCCTCTGGCATATCACCAATTTGCACCATGTGCCAGTACTCCCTCGTGTTGTATAGAACATTCGGAGGAAATCTACAATTTAGCGGAGTGACGTCATTTCAATACAGTTTCACAATACCCAGCAACAGAGCTACATCTGTATCCCATGATGAGGTAATAATGCACCAGACTTCAGTCACAGAAACAGCCAATAGAAGATTCGCTATGTGTTAATGATGGGATAACTTAGTAACAAACACCATCACAAATAGTTCACCAATATAACTGGAGTATACGCGAAAACAATTTGGACACTTGACTGTCCCATTGCCAAAAAGCTGGTTACACAACTAGCCTTGTAAAACTTATTAGATATTGAGCCAAGTCCAACTGCCACAACATGAAAACACAAACCGGGCATGTGGTATGGTTAGTGGCACTTAGTCTTCAGGAGTGAAACTGCAATGTCATTAAACACTCGCCTGCTCAGCACCTTTGAATCAACTATGAGAGATACATCATCATCAATAATACTCAGACTTAAAAAGACATCCCCCTCATCAGAAGGATCATGGGTGTAGAAGATTAAATCTACAACACAAAAGAAAATCTATGAATCAAGCCTTCAACAGTGCGTCCGTTGTGGGGAGGATAGTTTAGTCAACCCAATCGACTCGAGGATCTCATTTTACTGAGACAGCAAGTTTGACACACGTCCTTGCGTCATAGCCAATATAGACATTGTTTAGACCAAGTTGACAACCGGCAAGTAGGCATACCAATGAGTGTTAAAGCCTGAGATTTGATACTCTCTCTGTCCATGCTAGTAATGCAGAAAGTATTCGGCAAGCAAGTGAGCGAGTGAGTGATCTGGCGTGATCTCTTTTCCCCGCTGTCGCTGCGCTGACGTATATTCTGAGGGTCCACGATTATCTCTTGACTTAGGAGTGATTCCTCCCGTGTAATTCGAAAGTCTCTGGCCAACACTTCACAGGCTGTCTTCATGTCCCCTTCTCGAATCTGCATCAAAAATAGATGGCGAATAGAGCCCACACTATATCATATGTACACTCAATAAATGAACACAGCGTACAAGTGTATACCAAGTCTGAGCATATCCAATAAGATCAATGTACATCTGTATATGTAATTACAATAACCAAGACTCATGTTTGGTCAAACAATTTCCAGCCCAAAACTTTCCATAATTGAGAATGAAATTCCTGCCAGGTGCCAGCAAGATAGGGTTAAAGATCCAGTGGTGAAGAAAACTGCTCATATATTCCTATCAGGTGAGTGACCAAAGATAAGTGCGCACCTAGATAGATATGGTTATCTACATGAAATTGGGGCTTGTGATAAATATGATTCACTTGTGAGCTCATGTCGGCTGCTGGCAGAGCATGTAACTATTCGATCCTGCCCCTGAAATCACCATTATGAGGCTAATACGCCTACCAGCACATAATCCGTCTTGTATGTAGAGAGACAATACACAGACACTCCAAAGTCGGCCAGCGGTATGATCACAGATTTGGCTATTTTACTTATGCCTGATGTCTGTGTGTTGAGCAAAGCACCAGCAGTAACTACCAAAGGGTGCCACAAATCACCAATCACTCGAACGTCCTTATCCTCAGTATCAAACACTACAATATCATCAAACAACAAAAATGGGGGATAACGGAATAGGCCAGCCTGGCTCACAACCTGGACTCGAATTTCAGCCACGACGGTCTTCCCACTCCAATATCTTTACTTATATCCTATCTCAAAAGAAAAATAAGCCTCACTATGAGGTCGAGCCCTGGTACTGATCTGCCTGTGGTGGTCCATGTTAAGCCATAACTAGTGAAAAACACAAGTATTTAAACCAGCGATTTTACGGTGAAAGAAAAAGCGTCATACAAGAAAAAACTCAGTAAAAACAACTTCATAAATCAAGGCATTTGTATGAGGAAGCGTCCATTTAGAGCAGCAAGCTTTGACTGGAAAAGGCGCATTTAGCTGATTGGCATACTTTCCCTGTTGCACTTGGAAATAATATAATCAATAAATAGTAAGTTGGTGATGCTCTAGAGACCTATTTCGACAAAAGGGGTGATGGAAAAATACAGAACAGTGAATTTTCAACAAAACGAAAGAGCTCTGACTTACAACATAATGCATGATCTTCTATGATCAAGGAGTAATCAGTGTTTGTCTCCAAAATACTCGCAAACCTACAAAATACAAATCCATCGCATTCGTTAGGTTAAAGGGGTTATGTCAGGGCCAAAAGTGTCTTTACTTGTTTTCAGACTATGAAACCTACCATGAACAAATGAGTCCAATACCCAGCTCACATGGAACTTTAGATATAGCCCTATCCAATGCGCATACTTAGAGCCCACGGTGACGCACTTTCAGACTGTCGGGGCAACAGAATTGGCCTCAAGATAGGACATTAACACCGAGCGGTTGGTGTTTGCATTGATTTCTCGGCTTACGCGCTGAATGTTTGGAAAATCCTGTTGCAGGTGCATACTAGACATACTAGACTGGAAAAACAGTTTAACAAAAGTGCGTCTGCCCTCGACCGTGACATAACCCCTTTAAGCAACTTTAAACAGAGGATCAGGGTGATCCCATAGAGTTAGTTTTATGCTGGCGGTAACTGCAGGGCCTTATGAAGGTGTATTACCATTTAATACAGGCACGTCAGTGTCACCAAGTGAAGGAAGTTTCAAGATTTGCTGGCTGTGAAAATTTACAACCTGCATCGAATTCTAGTCTATGACAGCTAACAGTCTATTCTAATGAGGGATGCTGAAGTAGCCCCTAAAATCCCACGCACTATACTGCTTAGCCAAAGATCAAAATCTTTTGTACCTAAATAGAATGCTCTAGTGGATAGCGCTGTTCGCATAGATATTGATTCTACAGCAATTTGATAGTTACACTCACATTTTCAGCCTTGCTCAACTAGAATTTGAAGAATACCAAAGCGCATTTGTATCTCCTAATGTGTGTGATTATATAATGATTATTGGACCTTATAAGGAACTGGTGTGTATGGTACAGCAAACTCTAGTGAAATAATTATTACAACATGCAGTTGATAGTCGAGCTGAGACAATCTGTTTTAGCGTGGTGAGCATTTCTCATCCGAGGCAATGAATTGAATGCAATAAGTTGTCCACAAACTATATACAGTCCGACTTCCAAAAATATCCACCACGACTTCATGCTACAACTATAGCTTATAAAATGTTGGTGCTTACCCATCTGTACGAGTTGAATAGCCGGAATATTGATAATGCTTGAGGAAGAGCACATCTATTAGAGGATGGACGAACCGGGCTATTGCTCTCTTCTTGATATTTACGACTCTCAGCTTGAAAGCCAAAATATTGACTTCCATACGATCTTCCATTGTTTTACAGTTCACACTATCAGTTCGTGCTCCACGTTTCCAGCGTCGCTTCCACTTCCAGCTATTCAGACCTGACTCACTTGATGGCTAACTGGTTTATATACCGCTCGGGAGTCACTCCCGTTCCCAATCCCAGGCTATAAGTATAATAATAATTGTAGAAAGTAGACTATCGACTATCGTATCTATTCTATAGCCTTGTATTAGTTATTTATTAATTAATATTTACTAATAATATTAGCAGACTACGGTGACTTGGACTAGTATTATTAATAGTCAAAACTCAAGGCTGTGTGAGTGTGTCGTGATTCACTATCACGGATTAATGATATTGATAGGTGAAACTGAGTGGAACTGAAAGCTCTGGTCTGGAGTGTGGAGCGGAGGCAAAAGTCACAACACTCGATGAAATAGTTATCCGGGTAGTCCAGACTGTCGCAGGCAGCACGATCCGGGCGCAAATTCACTTGTCCGACACTTACACACCAGTGCGCTCACCTCCGAACTCGGAGTTTGAGCTCATGCAAACTGCAGAAAACAGGTACACCAGCTGATCGACTAAAAATACGACTAGAGGTTACAAGGCAGCCTAGCAGCCAGCCGCGTGATGAGTATCATCGAAAGAGGAGGGGAGCGGACGAACCCGGGATTGATTTGGGCTGTGTGCTGTGACAAAAACAATCTTACGGTTCATACGGCTAGCATTAAAAGACAGTAGCTCAATAACGTATTTAGATACAAAACAATATTTTTTATTCAGAAACACAGGCTTCAAATTGTTTTTCATTTATTCTAAAGATAATTTTAACCGATTAATATAATAATTACATAGACTCACCAATACATTTCCGGGTTGGGAATCCAAGTTTGCGAGGAAGCGTTTGGTTTCTGATTGGCACCATTTGCTTGTTCCTGTGTTTAGGCCCAATTCACCCTGCATACCTGGTTACTACAGATCCATCGCGATGTCCAGACCCGCTCCTCCGCCACCTCCTACGCGAAAAGGTAGTGCGAGCGTGTCTTTACACGAATAGCGCTGATTGTAATAGACCAGTCACTCCCAATCCCATTCGATGATCGATCACCTCAATCCATCACGCTGAGCAGTGAGTGAATATAGTGGTTTTAACTCGTTCGGCATCTTGTAACATTGAGGTTTGCGTAAGGCTGGCCTGAACCTCTTGGACGCTAAAAATAGTCCAATTTCTGAATGGTTGAACCTCCAGGCGTGCTAAGAGTAAGATGGTCTCCAAGTCTAATTATCGAATTTCATCAGCTCAATAGTTCACCGTGATGTTTTTAGCGGGAGTTATTAGTCACAAAAACTAAAATGAAATAGGTTACTTTTCCTAAAACTCTCTAATTGACTAGTCCCCCCAACAAAAGTCAACGCATTAAAGGTTAGCAGCTGACATTTAGCAGGGTGTCTTATCTAGTTCCTGATTACAGG
>Ga0224511_10000903_pt1 | contig 16253 bp, 16 predicted proteins | sample SF_May12_sed_USG_2_FD_169988 | JGI IMG/M metagenome (GOLD analysis project Ga0224511, IMG submission 169988) | Sediment microbial communities from San Francisco Bay, California, United States - SF_May12_sed_USGS_8_1 | ecosystem: Environmental > Aquatic > Marine > Sediment | place: USA...
TATATATATATATATATATATATATATATGTATATATGTGTATATATGTACTGTGATCAGAATTAGGCACACCTACCTCTATGCTTGTGTTATCCAAGTTCACTACGCACTATGAACACTGCATATTTATGCGGTCTGGGCTCATTTTAGGGTCATTCTCCTCATTTCGATATTGACATTGTAATCAAACGGGAACCTCTCCCAGATGATTACACAGGAGCAGGAGATATGCCTACGGCCGCCATTACTCTGGGTCGTGATGAGGTAAAGGTCTCTCAGATTGACTCGAGGACGCATCGAACTCTCTCTCCGTCTGAGGTCATTAACGTCTGGGACACGGAAGTTCCAATCCGGGATAGCCAAGAGAAGGTAAGCAATGTCACAATGGAATTGGAGAGGATAACTCTCACCTAGAAACCATTGATACTTTCATTGTATCGTTCTACATGAACACTTGGGTCATGTTATTTTGCTAACCTTCAACGCCTGAGGGTTATTCTGCAGCAACAGGAACTGGGAATTGTGTTGGAAGCTTTCACTTACGGTGGGAGGGGTCGTCATAACTTGAAGGCAGTATCTTTACTTCTTTCACCAAGTGCTCCGGTCACTGTCCTATCCCACTACCCTCGATTTTATATTACATAACCGAATATACACAAGAGTTAGTACTCGGATGAAAATCAAACTATGCACATGGACTGAAAACCACAGTCTGATTTACTCATCTTGATGGCAATCTCCAATCACGCTATACAGCTCTAGCTATACAGCTCTAGTACTCCATTACCTAGAGTTCAGTTTTGGCAGCAATCAGCCTAGGCACCCAGTTGTTATTTTCTCATCCGTAGGCCATACAGCCAACTCAGTTGCATGTCAGCCAGCTGAGTAAAGGTATATCGCCACGCGTACTAAGCCCAGTACGCATTCTGAGTCCGCCCCCTGGCAGTCACAAGTCACATGATCGTTCACCTCACCGCGGCGTTGTGCGCCCGGAGCCGGAGAGACCGGAGACTGTACACAGATCCAAATCTGAGCCTCGTCGACACTCTGCCACTGCTGAGGTGAGAAATAAACATTAGCTTTATCCGTAGAGCTGTAGTGGTTACATAATATGATCTGGAGTGCCTGCTATGGGGGAGGGTAACTGTAAGGCTTTACCTTTTTGTCGATCTTCCGTGCTTCTATGTCAAGGGTGGCGAAGCCACGCCAGATGCCAATAAAAAGGATATCATTTTAGCTTTTGTAAGGAGTAACCTTCCTTATTGACTGCCTCTTTGATACCATCAATCCCTCGGTGGCTGGCTGATCTCACCTCTAGACACACCTCTACTAATAACCCCAGCCAGAAAGGGAAATCTACTACAGTAATAACTAAACCAGGGGCTACAACTACCGCCAACTCGCCTGTGGAGGGGAATATACCACAATAGGGATGACAACTCCCTCATATACCATTGATACCCAGTGGGGACAGCTTATATCTCCCCCTGACTGAATCAGATTTTACGGGTTAAGCATCCAGCACAACAGTTATCATGTGATTCACTGCTAATAACGTGATGTGGGTCTGCAGCTCATGTTAACGCATCGATAAAGGTGCTACTGAAAACGGGCAGATTAATGAAAATTACCAGTGTAAAACATAAGCTTATAAGTCGGTCAACCACTAATGAAATATCAGAATTGGAGGGGGAGGTTTCATGCTTTCTCATCCTAACTGGTGGCACCCCTAATGATTCACTGGTTATTCCGGCCAATGTTCGCCTAATTGAATAAAGCTTTGATCTGCGTAGCATCGTTGCTGGAAGTGATTTTTGTTTGACTGCTTTGAGTTTATTCCGCCTCATTCTTACTACGGTGCTCTGTGCAGTCACAGCTTGATTCACTTCAACTCGGTATTTTCTCCTGTATGATTATCTCGTGTTGTAAGTATCTGCTCAATCTCTTAATGAGATTGCTTCTTCTCACTGTTCTCAAGGTATAACGGAATAGCTTAACGGCTAGAGTGTTGGCTCATAGTCGAAAGATTCCGAGTTCAGGTCCTAGTCATGCTCAGTGCCCACTATAAGAATCTACTCTTCGCGTAATTTCTAGCTTCTACCACTTCAAAAGCCCCAGTCTTAGGAGGTCCGTTGAAAACGATAACCAAGTGCTCGTGTAGTAACAACCTTATGTGATATTCTCTGCGTTTTGTTTTAGCCCGTGTCAGTAACAATTCGCCCTCAGCATTTCGAAGGTCGTGTGAATGCGCCACCCCGCAGTCAAGAAGATCTCCTCTCCCCTAGGCAGAGAAGCTCACTCGTTCTCAATCAGGGAAATCCACGGTCAGTTCAGTCCCCATATAACTGCGTAGTACTTGTGTACCTAGGTTTGTATGCTAGTGTTTTCATTGTCTATACTTGAAATGGAATTTTCACCTAGCTCAGTGACATAATAGAATATAAAAGGGCCTGCCATACGATGGCAAATTTGCGAAAAATCTAGCTCTAGCATGCTGAATAAAATCGCAAATCGCGCTTACGAGGTGTGCCCTGATTGGCTCAATCACTTCTATAGCCCACGGGAATCCGAAGGCTATAAAGTAGAAAGTCAGAATGACCAACTACGTCTGACTTGAAACCTTATTTGAGCTAGTTTGGGAGCGGTCATCATTGTAGATCAAGAACTAATCAAATTCATGAGAACCAGAGCATCAGAGATGATTATAAAATGAAATCTGGCTGAATTTACCCGCGAGTAGCGGCTAGTTGAGTCTGGCTTCGCGCACAATCCCCACACACGATTTCTAACGACAGTCTGACCGGAAATAGAATCCTGATACATCACCAACTATGCAGTCCCATTGGCTATGGTCATGTGACTTTGGGAAATCCTAGTAGTTTGTGAATGGTGATCGCGATCTGGCTAGGAACGCGAACTGCGATTTTTCCGCGAAATGCGATTAGCTGATCGCAAAATCGCAATTTCGCTATGTGTGGCAGGCCCTTTATGCTTTGACTGCTTAGACCTTGGTATTCTCAGGCTTGTAAATGCATAACATATGAAATATGTAGCTTATAACCCTTACACCAACTGGATATGTTTTGACTTATATTTTCTGACCTGCAAATTCATGAAGTGTATAATATGGTATTCTCTGTGAACTGTTTCGCCACTGAAAGAAACCTCTGCCTGATTAATGACAACACAAGAAATAGAACCCTTCTGTCTTGTCTTATCCTGAGATGATTCTGTAGTGATGTGCTAACAGTTATTAATGTACATGTATTTTATCCGCAGGGTGCAGTCCAGTAGCTCCGCCTTCAAGTTCCAGGGTCCTTCCCGCGGTCGACCAATCGGATCGAACCCACCGCGACATCAGCCAGCGCCTACCGAGCCTGCCAGACAGATAGAGAGACAGTATTCTGACATGTCGAGTCCGAGCACCAAGCAGGTGCTTGAGCAAAACTATGAGCGACCGGCCATCAACAATTCACTAGAAGACCTTAGACAGGGTAACCTGGTGGCCCAGACAAAGTCCATGTTCTCTCCGGGTGCCAGTCAGTCACAGGTAAGCAAAACCTCTCAAGCTCCGAGCTGGTGATGTGTGAAATGTAGTTCAGGTTGACCTCAATTTCTGCACAATTTCTGCACTCCTGTAGCAATATGCTTTATACCAGTGCCTTTGTGGCTATAGTCAAATCCGCCACTATAGCGTGGAAGTTGGCCTACTTGGACAGGCGGATGCATGGAGTTATCCATAAAGCTAGAGAATAACCCTATGGGTAGATGCAATTTTTATAAATTAGACCAGCGGACGCTTTAGTAACTCTATGTCCTCCTCTTCACTGTAGAGTACTCAGCCACCTCGCTCAAACCGAAAGTCAGACAGGAGGGAACGTCTCCCCAGCGATGATCTGGACTACACCCGAAAGTGGGTCGAGCAAGCAAAGCATTCGGTGAGTTTTTCGAACCATACTTACTTCTTACATAGCCTGCTACTCCTCCAGGAGTGTAGGCGACTGCAGATCGCCAACGTTATCGATCCTGGGCCAGGTGCTCCATTTCTATCCAGGTGTAACCCGATCGCTTCACATCACTCTCCAGCTCTCGTCGCTACCTGTTGTGACGGAACCTGGAGTGATGCGAAGCCAGGTGTTGCGAACCACAAACTACGGACTACAAACAATAGCGTTACCTTCTAACCCAATGCTTAAAGCAAGGTTACAAACTCATAGCAAGGCAGCGCAGGATCAAAGCAGTAACCCATGGTAAGGTCGAGTCTTGTCATACTAAAAAGTATTCCATCACCATGTACAGTATGTGGTTGGCCAGTGGTGCCACAGGGTCTGTTTCTTGAGTCTTTTTCAGATCCTTGAGCTAAGGATCTTTGGCCCTGTTTTCTAACCACTGTACCAACCCTTCTATCCTTGCTTTTCCCTAGCACCGCATCATCAGGCAGTGAACTCAAACCCGGACCTAGAGAACAGATAGGCCTTTGTGTCCCATTATCTCACACTCACACATTCTTATAGTACGATGATGACAGGAAGTCGGCAAGCCCGCAGCGTCATACTGACTCTGTCAGCCCTCAGAGGCAGCAACCCTGGTTCATGGATCGAACGGAGAGACGCCCGCAGGGATCCGGACTCACCGAGGAAGATGATCAGAGGTGAGTTAAAATAAAACTCGAAACTCTCAATATTCTGTCACTGTGGATACCGACCTGTTTGTGGTGCTCGCTGCTATACTGTAGATGGTGACAAGGCAGTTATCTGACCTGACAGCTCAACTTTCTTGGTTTATTACTCACCTTAGTTACAGTCCTGCTTTTGTGGTTGCTTCAAACAGGGAATGTCCACTATTCAGCTCATGCTGAGACCTGTAAGCATGGTATCCAGGACAAGCTGCATCCTGTCCCATCCTAGGTGCTAAAATGAAACACCACTGCCTTTGCAGTTCAGCATGGGGTGCCGAGGGGTGCAACTCCAGGCTCAGCTGTTTGATGCAGCCATTGGTTTTTTGGCTTTTTGCCTGTATGATTGGAAGGCACTTATGACCTGGTAACCTTGCTGTCATCATTGACTTGTTGGGTTATAGTTGTCAGCAGCACTTTTAGGTTTGCTATCAATAATCCATGCCTGTCTATTGTTTGTTGTGGAGGTGGTGTACGTTTTTTCGGCAATTCAAGTGGGAAGTCTCATTTTTATGTGACAGCCGTGGACGCAGAGCTGTTCGAAGGATAAGAGTCGGCCCTCGCTCCAAATCAGTTGGACGTAAACCGTCTAAAGCAATAGCAGAGATGGCCAGCTTCTTCCAACAAGAAGCTGAGGATCAGGCCACCGGTGTCGACCTGTACAAAAAGCAAGCCAGCGAACCGGATGAGGAGCAGATAACTCCCAGGTAAAAACTGCTGGTCATTGGTTGACTGGTCTATACCAACTGGTGATTTATGTTGGCGCCAGTAGATTTATCAAATCTTTATTTCTGGAATGGACGACTTTTTTATTGCATAACTTTAATAAACGCGCCTCTAGCACTCCCATGAACCCTAACAGATGTTACATGTGATCGTGAGTGTTACGTGAGGAAAGGGTCAAATTCAACCCCCCAACTCTACAATGATAGAAAAATATTACTCCATTTATACACTCGTGTCTTTCGCCTCCTATTGTAAAACATATGCTGGCATAATAACGCATAAAAAGATAGAATTCTGCTAGTCCGATCATAGTTAGTTCTATTCACGATCTAGCTGTATTATTATGATGTACAGCTGTGAGGCAAGCATCACTGCCCACCTCTGAGTCATGTCATATGGGTATTGCAGACACAGCCAGACCCAACAGAGAGCTCCTAGACGTAGCTCACCTGTCCAGGAGAGACAGCCTCAGGCACCATCTCACAGGTGGCAACAGCGGGAGGAGAGACGCTCCCCCAGCCCACCTCAGCACAGGGTAGGTATTCACTGACCCTCTTTGGTTTGCATTTTGCACACTGGCTCATTTATTTTTGCTATCTCCGCCCAGCGTACTTTCTAGTGATGGACAGAAAGAGGAAACCCATTCAAATTTCTCCCAAACGAACCATTGTGAACAGGATGGATAAGTGAGTGCAATTTGGGTTCTTACATTACCCAGTTGAATCTCAAACTGCGTCACTTCTTTGCCAGCGAAAGAGTTTCCTTCAATTTTGTAAGTCTGTTATGATTCCGTTTTGTGACCCTCTGAAAGCGGCTCTGACTTTATAACTCTGTCTAATTTCGCTCTCCTGGTTGCAGAGAGTTGATCGCACGAGAAGCGGTCCTTCTCCACGCCGTTCACCCTCACCGCCTGTCACATCACCTAAAGCCCCGCCACAAGGCATACGTCAATTTATAAACCGCTACAGTCAGAATGATCGAGTGAGCAGGGAAGATAATCACTACGATTCTCATCGCGAAGCGCCTGTTGAACATCGCCGAGGTCGTCACCACCACGAGCGACGCTCCTGCGATGATCTCGCAGATGCGACCGATGATGCACCATCTGTGCAGAGTGCTCCGGCAGCCAATCAGGTGGACGATAGACCACTGGCCGGCGCGGCGTTCAAGGCTTGGCTCGGCGGCGACAAAAAGAGCACCCTCGAGGAGAAAGTGGAGTCGGCATTCATAGCTAGAAGACAAACCGTCGCTAAGGTAAGAAATGGACCCTATTATTTATATGTTAGTTCTGATTTCCACTGGACTACTGTCAATATTTATATTGTTCCATCCCTCGTGGATTGTTCAATTTGAGATAGGGCGAACCCAGGCCGGCCTTTGTTGGCTTTTGGTTCCTAATTAGTTTTTGATCTAATTCCTAAGATTTTAAGGGTTTCGTAGAAAACTCATTGTTGGGCCATCATCCACTTGCTATGCACTGGGTTTCCTGCTCATACTGGCTCAATGGCAACTCATACTGGCACAATGGCAACTCATACTGGCACAATGGCAACTCATACTGGCCCAATGGCAACTCATACTGGCTCAATGGCAACTCATACTGGCACAATGGCAACTCATACTGGCACAATGGCAACTCATACTGGCCCAAGATCTATGATTTAGATTTCAGTCCTAGTCATGCTGAACACCTAAAGTGAGAATGAACTCCTCACATACATCCTAACTCTTACTGCTCCAACAAGCTTCAGGCTCGGGAGGTTTCTTACAGAGGACGGCAAATAGCCCCAAAACGGCAAAGTGCCCCAAAAGAACTACAGCTGAAGAAATGAAAAATAGTCTGAATAGTCTGTCAGGTTCCCCGCTGATATATGACGCACTGGGCTAGAGGACGGAGGATTGTAGTCCTTGGTCATCAATCATGTGCATTTTAAGAGTTTTTTCCTCTCTGCAGGCGACGCCTTGGTGGAAGCTTGATAATGAACGCTCCACTGCTGCCAAGCCGAAAGAAGCCGAGGTACGACCGACTCGAACGGACAACTACGCCCTATCCCCACGTCCTCATCAGCAGTCGAGCATCATTCATGATAAGCCTTCTATCCAGCCACGCTCCCAACATGAAGAGGTAACCCAGCAACACTGTATTGTTTGGCTTGTTTTTTGCGCTCTCTAGAGACCTTTATTAGGTTCAATTAATCAAACTAGCAACTTTTGTGTTGAAACTCTGCTGGATGCTGGTAATACTTCGAATATGAAATTCATTTGTCTCCATGTGTTCTAACCCAAAATATTTTCTCTGCAGCCCATTTCGAGTCACTATGCTAAGCCAATGAGTCAGTCTCCGCCTCAACCTAAACACGAAATGATGTCACCAAAATATCAGCCCAACGGCCACCATTCGCAGGTAATAACCGATGCGCATCATTTATCAGTGCACAATCAATGCTTCGGCATATCATGGCTTCTGAAATACATTATTTATCACAAAATCAACTGGTGTATCTGTCTCTGTTGATAATGTGAGTCATTGTTTTGATTGTTTGTCAGCTAACAACAACAACAACAACAAAAACCAGCACCTATTTATTTATTTTTTTTTTTCTGCTATGGCACTTAACCTGCCGATTTAACAGACCTCCCATGTCTGAGGCTTGTTCAAGCTAGGAGCTCTTTGTGACAGCGGGTGCTTAGCATGACTGGGACTTGAACCCCCCCCCCCCACATCTTTCGATCTTGAGCCATAGAGCTAACCGGTATCCCTCTGCGGTTTTTAGATGAACGGTTTCAGTGAGCAAAATCGTCGTCCAGAAGATGACTACGCGCAGATACAACGACGACCAGCCAATCAGAACAGTCAGCCGAGTCTAGCAACGCCCCTCTCACAACACTCATCTAATGATCAGTCACTTCTTATACAAGTACCGCCTCCTAAACCGGATCGTCTGTACAGGGATGACTATGAGTACCAGAGCGGACAACCTGCTCATGAGGACCCCAATGCCTACAGGTTGGCTGTTATTTTTCACTTTTGGCTGTCCTCTAATTTTCTGTTCTTGCACATTCAGGATCTTTCTTTTGTTTTCATTTCAGTCGCCGTTACTATCCATTGCTGTTGTGATCAATTGTGGGTTAGCAGTTGTCATGTGTTTTCGATTGTGTATTATCAGTTGGCGTATGTTTTCAGTTGTTTCATGTGTGTTACTGGTTGTTCTCAGTTGTTATGTGCGTCACTTGTTGAAGTTGTTCTATTCTTGTTGTATGGGACTCTTTTATAAAATTCTTTTTCAATTATAGATACATAGATCAAAACAAGCTAGAGTATGCTGCCCAGCCCTCCTACGCAGATCACTATCAGCCACAGACTCAGCAGTCGTATCAACAGCGTGGTTATCAACCGCAACACGAGCCACAGCCTTCTTACGAACAACAGTATCCTGCCCAGTCATACAATCCTCCACAACAGCCTTACCAACCACGACCGTATGATGAACCCAAGTCTTTCAACAACAACAACTATATTGATCCAGAAGGTTATAAGGGATATCCGGAGTATCAGAACTACAATCACGCACCCGGGCACCAGCCACCACATAAACCATCACACCAGCCGCCTCACCAGCCTCATGCATATCAACCACCAGTAAGTTTTCTGATTATTCCATATATGCAGTTACTCCGATGGGATACCGGGATAGCTCAGTAGCACAGCGCTGAGCTCACAACCATACCGGTTTTGGAGCATGTGCTCATTATGAGTATGAGCTCCTTACAGTTTTACCATAATGATTCAACGTAATACGAGAAAAAGTTGCTCGGGCAAATAACTAAAGAAAGACTTATTGCTCTGTAAAGCATGGTCAGTCGGTCATGATAGCTCAGTGAGAGAATTAATGTATCTCACTGTCTGTTCGCTCCGCCGCCCGGGTTCAATTCCCCCTCACTGATCACACTCCGCCAACCCGTACTTAGCTAGAGTAGCAGAAAATGGCTCAATCTAACCTCACAGACAGACAATGTCTAAAAAAGCATGATCTGACATGTTGTATAACTTTGATAGAGAATTGATGGATACACCGGCCAGGTCATACCACCCGCCGTACCAGACTACCATGTCCAGCAGCCAGCTCATAATTACCCTAGCCAGCCTAGAGGATATCAAACTATGGACCCCAGGTGAGCAGCAAGCTTACAAGTGTCAACCTCCACTGTTCCAGCCCCTCCTGATATAACGATATAACAATGTCTCGTCTTGTCTCCAATGTGTAGACATGTAATACAGATTAGGTATGCTTATGCTCCATTCCTTAGTCATTGATTGGCCCATTGTGAATCGTCGGGCTCGAACAGTTGTAGGCTAGCAGACTGCAATATGCAAATACCCGCTGGTTGAATCTCTTTTTGAGGTACACCTAAAAATCTTGTTATTCGTAATTGCTCAGGTTAGCCTGAGGCCAAGGAGACCCGAACTGAGCAGTCAGAAATGCGCAGTTTGATGTTTTGTCTTATAGATATCTGCAGAAGGAGTCGCGCTATGACCCTCGACAGTATCAGTCACAGACTCTGGGCCGCGACCCCCGAGCCATCATGCGTGACCATCGTGTCCCTGACCCTCGTGACCCCCGCTATTCCCGACAGCCAGACCCGAGGGATGCGAGAAGGACTTATGATCCCCGTATGCAGGACCCCAGGATGATGGCGAATGTGAGTATATGAGAAATTGTCTAGCCACTTCCAGGTCGAGTAACACTTTGTTGTTTCATAGGATTCGGATTACGAGGCTCACCTAGACCTAGCTTCTCCATGAGTGGGGAATGCCATGGACCATCCTGGAAATAAGCTATAGGTTTAGTGGTGCTATCATTTGAAAATAAAACGATGGTACATTATTTTAAAAACGTAATATTTGGAATGGTGAGACGCGGACAGCTCATTGAGTTAGGGACATCGAAACTAAATGACTGTATGTGCACCTGCGAATTTTATGTACCTTATTACTCCCAATATAAATCATCCTAGAGATTGGGTTTCTTAAACAGGCTCATTGCTGTTTTCCCTGTGAATGCCCTGCAGAGATAACAGATACTATTTATTGTAGCCGTCGGATCAGAACGGCGTAAGGTCGGATCTGCGTTACAATCCGAGGATGGACCGCATGGAAGTCGTCCGCCCAATGCCACGCGACAATCCAAACTACTACGACCCTAGGGGGCAGCAGCGAGCTGAACCAGTACGAGACCCGCGAGAGGAGAAACGTCATACGCGAGCAAAGTCCGAACCTCGCACCAAACACAAGGACCAAACAGACTCGAAACACAGCAAATCAGAGAAGCACAGTAAACATGGTTCTCTGCCCAGAAAAAAAGATAAGAAGTCAAAGAGCGAGACAGCGTTGCCAGAGTTTGTCCCGATAAACTATGTGGCACCGCGACAAGCTCCAAACTATAATGATTATCCACAGTATAATTATCACACTGCCCAACATAATGTGCCAATGACAGCCTACCCTAGTCGTCCTCGGCCAGGAGTGGGGGTCATGTTTAATCCTGCTATAGGAGTGACCGACTTTTAAGTCAATTGTATTTTTTATCATGTATTCTCTTGATATCTCAAAGGTTTATCTCGGATTACATGCATAGATGTAATATCGACGTCACCCGCAAATAGGCGTGATGAACAGTAGGTTAGTTATGTATAAATCCATTGTACAGCACTCAGATAATCAGCTTTTTATACTCTTGTTTGGAAGAGCGTTAGGTTTATATAATCTAAGAAAATATAATAAAATAGAATTATAAATAGGACACTGTTTCTTTTTACTAGCAGCTGCAGACTGAGGCAGATATAGGGACTCCATGTGCATAAACAAATGTAATAAAGTTGGCTACATATTATGAACAGATAGAAAACTATACAGTATGTCGCTATCAAAATGTTATGAATATCAGAGTAATGCGTATGTACAGTGTGACAATATATGAAAACCGTGGTGATGCTCTCATCATACAAGTAAATCGAGAACAGTCCGCACTTTGACACAGCTGCCACGTTGTGTGCTTTCGATAGTTCTGTGAATGACAGTTTGACTCAGGATTTCCAATGATGGTTGTAGAGCTTCCTAATGTTTTAGGAGTTGTCTTCTCTTGTCGATTTCTACCATTCCATTTAAGATTTTATATTTCGGCAGTAAGTAGTTGTTTGGATGGTATAGCGGGTGCTCGTTTCTCCTCCGAGTGGTGTACTCTCATAGATTGCATCAGCTCGGCCATATCCGGTTTCAGTACACGGTGAGGTGGCTGGACAGGGGCGCCCAGATCCTGAGAAGGTTTGCATTCAGAAGGCTCCCAGAGAGGCGGAATCTGTGCTCTCTCTTCCGGCGTCAAGGGGATAAAGATCTGCTTGGCAACTTCTGCTGGAAGCGGTAACAAATCATACACTTCCTCTCTCCATCTCACCTGCAAACAAAAATTGGTGTCAGCAATGCAAAATAGGTGATTCGGGATACGGTAATACGTTTAGGAGTTGGCCTCTCTTGGTTTTCATAATCTCTATGGAAGAATGAAGGAAATATCCTAATGGGACTAGAAACTGTCTCATCCCAGTGACATCCTTTATGTCACTACTCATCCCAACAACCACCTCAGTAACAATGGTCATGGTTTAATGTTCACTGTCAGTTATCATATAGGCCCATTAGATGCCGATCAAATTTTAGCTTTTTCTAGGAGCCCTAGTATTAGACAGTGCGGCTGTGTAGGGCAATTCAATCATTGCGTTGTACTGCCAATAGATTTACCACTATCACTTAACACGCGACAATGACTGGGAAAATAAAGAAACTCCTACTGTTGGATACCACATTCAAACATACCCGAAGAACAATTGATTTATGAAGGTAGGTTTGACTACACTACTTTTACCTTCTCATTTATGTAATATCTTATGTAGTTGGCATTGGTATGTCTCTTCCATTGAGGTAGATTATCACATGACCACTGGTCATATCGGACTATCAGAGACTCGTGTAGTTCGCACTGATCCACATATTTCCCATCGCTGTGATACTCTAGGTATGGGTGAAGAAAACTGGCACACCGATTGTTCGAGAAATCAGGTGCATGCACATTATCCACTGGAGCACTACTACCGAATCTACAAAGGCATTGATATGCTGTATAGAATGGCTTCGAAGATTAGGTGCAAGATCACATCAGAAATGGAAAGGTTTTAGCTGATTCACAACAAGAAGATGTGGTCAAGATAGCCAAATAAAGACAAAAACGTTTTCTGGGACAAATACTGAGGCGAAAGAGGCGTCCATGCCAGTTTAGGGCACCAGAAGAAACAAGGAGATCGAGGACAGCCAATAGTTACATGGAGATGGTTGGTTCCAAAGAGACAGAGAACATCTGGAATGGCATTGTGAACTAAAGCTGTGGTGAAAGATCGAGAGAGACGGAGAGGAGTTGACGGGAGAGGGGTTGGCGAGCATGTGTTGGAAGCACAGTATGACAAATGATGTCATTCAGCACCATAAGTCATAAGATAAATCATCTTGTTTTTCACGGCATCACTAAGCCAATGGCTTGATTTTTGGGATGGTCCATGGTTTGCCCATAAGAGTTGAAACTCAAGGGGAGGACCTCCTTTATTTAATGCTCTCTGCTCACAAATTTTGAATCGAACCCGGGTCACTTGATCCAAACCATAAGCACTGTCCACTAAGCCATCACTTCTCCCAACATAATCTTGCTGCTCCACCAAAACACTGGCGAATACAAGTCGTAAGTAAATGTGAAAAAGATGACAAGCAATCTCAGCTTGTCTGTTTTCACTTTTCGTCGTGTTCCAAAGACTGATGTAGAAAAAACTCGATCCTGAGTTTTAAAACAAGTAATCAAGACATCATCACCCCCACTTATGTGTCAGTAATGTAATGCAATCTATATGACTCGCAAAGATGAAATCTGATGGTGGTGACATGATTTTGAAAAGTTCAAGGGGGTCGGAATGCTACTCTAAGGTGTTACTACATGGTATGAGTACTTAACGTCCTCCCTTACCTGTCAAAACCATAAGCCAGGTAGAAGATAAATGCGTGTTTGGCAGTAGCGAACTCTTCACGGCTCATGACATATTGACGAGGTAACTCTCGGTAATAGTTTGCTTTGCCTGTTGTTTCATCAATGACCAAGACATCACAAAGCAAACCGTTCATCTGGTACAAAGCATCTGATAAAGAACTTCTTTCTGTAATAAAACAGTATGTTCAGACACCAGATAAAAATATGGTGGTGATGGGCATAAAAAAGTAGGGGGGTTTGTGTCTTCTTTCCTGGCACCCGTTATGCTGTCAGAAACTCTTAAACCATCTTTCATTCCACACAGACCAAAATGATGAGGCATGGCATACAATATTAGTCATGTATGTGCCATTCAAGCTTTTTCACAAGCTTGAAATGCCTTTATTTGGACTGGCATGTGGCTTGAAGCTGGGCAGCCTGGACTGGCATGTGGCAGGAAGCTGGGTAACACGGCCAGCCCCATACTAAGAAAAAAAGCTTGTCTAACCTAGAAACCCATATTTATTTGTTTCTTGTCTCCAGGAAAGTTGATAGTGGTTGATAGTGAGTCACTCGCCTTGGATCAGTTCAGATATAGTCTCCAGATCATAAGCTGGGAGCGCCTGATGAGGAAAACCTATACCGAAATGTCTCTCCTCTAATAAGTTGAACAAAGTTCGGATGTTGTATCTATAAAATGGGATATCATTTACGCATTTAACAGGATCTAAAAGCGATAGGTTCGAGCTTAGAGCGGGTAGAGAGAAACTCAGGTCACCGAATTTCAATGCCTGTTCCCCGAAGTGTGATCATCCCTAAATTTTGGGATGGCTCAGTGGTAGAACGCTGGGCATGCAACCGTAAGAATCTAGGTTTCAATCCCGGTCATGGCGAAATGTCTTCGTGAGTATGATGTTCTCACAATAATCTAAGGTCAAAACAAAAATAAGCTTCACTATGGGATGCAGCGCTGTTACTGACCCCTTGTGGTGCTTTATGCTAAGCTGTAACTGATGAAAAAGCAAATATCTTCCGATTAGATTCTACCCCGGCAGCTTCACCATAGCAGTGAGAAATCATAAAGGAAAAACGTCTGGATTGAGGTTCCTGGAGGCTGGAGGTTATTATCTGCCTTTACCTGAATCCATGCACAAATCCTGATGCTGATTTCTCATCGACGGCACACATCGCTGTCCCTATGTAGAAAAGGTTCTCTGTTTTTGTCTCCCATATATTTGACATGCCCGGAAATCTACCGCCACGAATAACATCTAAAATCAAATGCGCAACTAGGATTATTATCCGCAAACTTTATCATAAGTTTGTGTGTCACTTTGTGCGTTCTCCCTCGTCGGATTCAGATGGCGGCATTTAAATAAAGAAGGCCCACTGATAGGGTAGCAACTCTTTAGGGTAAACAATGGGCCATGCCATCCCTGCAGTGAATGATAATTAATTATGAAGACGGCACACACATGCGTCTACCAAGATATTCGAGAATTCCTTTAAATGGATGTAGGTTAATTGCAGCACTTGTGGAGGGCTACCCATAGACATATGGCATATGTCCAGGGTGCTACGGAGGTGCAAGCATACCATGGTAGATTACTTCTTTTATTTAACTTTCTGGCACCTTATACTCTTACCAAGGCACCTGCAGACACCTGCCAGCAACCTGCCAGAACGATCTCCGAACCATGCATGGGTACACATGGTCGTGCATTAATGATTGAAATCACTTAGTGTGTCCATGTATCAGAAAGATTGATATATGGCCAAGTTACAATAAAAAGTGACAAAAGAAATCTGTAACATTTAGATTGCTGATACTAACTGAACTATCAGGTTTTGTTATTTGGTTGACCTGACTGATCTACAAGTCCATGGGTCATAAAGCTGATGTTGATGATGAGTAAACAGCTCTGAGTGAGAGTTGATGCGAAAGTTCTCAATATCATAAACTTTGCACAGTAGGTGCGACATTATGACATTGTGGGTGTGATAAATAGCATCAAATAACTGGAAAAAAAATTAGGACAGGTCACATTAACCAGGACCTTATTTTTTCGATTGACACCCTCCCTGGGCGGGGTCATAGGTTCAGACTATTCAAGGCCGCAGCAGCGTTTGAGTTTGGTATCAGTTTTTCAACTGTATGCCCTTCCCGCCAGTAAGTGGAGCGCTTGGCATAAGACCAAAAGATCCAAGTTCAATCCCTGATCATGCCATTCATGCTCCCGCTGTGAGTATAAGCTTCTCGCATAATCCCAGGTTCTACTAGCCTCAGGCTTAGGAGATTCGATACGACTAGCAGAAAATAAAAATTAAATATGATATATTCGTGGATATGAGGGAGCAGCCGTGGCTTAGTGGTTATCACTCGCTATTTGCACAAGCGCGCGTTGGTTCAAATTCCAGAAAAGTCAATGGCAGTGACAAGGGCATCCGACCTTGATTTACTTGATTTATAAAGGGATTAATAATGCGGAGTACAAACAAAAGCAATAAGATTTGATGGACTTGTCCATCCTTACCTATTTGTATGCAGGAGTCGAACATATCTGGCTTGATGTATTTCCATCCACAGCAGGTGATAATCTCATCATAAGCCATCTCAAACAGTAGCCAGCCAGGCGTAGCCCACTGCGTGTTCAGGTCTCGATAGCTGGCTATGTACTTATCTCCCTCCTTACGAATTCTCACAATCTACAAACAGATCATATATGATATCCCCTACTCTGCCTTATTTTATTTATTCAAATCTTTATATAATGCTTTTATGCTGAGAACTG